>Ga0182214_1000001_pt1 | contig 66057 bp, 108 predicted proteins | sample G5R1MG_23_FD_128380 | JGI IMG/M metagenome (GOLD analysis project Ga0182214, IMG submission 128380) | Switchgrass phyllosphere microbial communities from Michigan, USA - G5R1_NF_03OCT2016_LD1 MG | ecosystem: Host-associated > Plants > Phyllosphere > Phylloplane/Leaf | place: USA: Michigan...
ATATTGAAGCGACGAATCCAGCCGAAGAAGCCAACGTTGCAGCGGTCGAAGCAACGATGATGGAACTCATGCGAACGCCTGTCGTGAAGGCGGGTGCCATCATGCCTGACGCCTGTCCTGCGGGGCCACTTGGCACCATTCCCGTGGGTGGTGTTATCTCTTCGACTGGTATCCATCCAGGCATGCACTCCGCCGATATTTGCTGCTCCATGGCAATCACGGTCCTGCCGGGCGTAGATCCTGCACAGCTTCTCGATGCCGTTCATCGCGTGACGCATTTCGGCCCCGGAGGGCGACGCGAAGGGCAGAGAGTTCCAATGCCTCTCGACATCATTGCCCAGATGCAAGGCAATAGGTTTCTGCGAGACAAGCTTGAACTCGCGGCCTCAAATTTTGCGACACAAGGGGACGGCAATCACTTCGCGTACGTCGGCACAATGAAGTCCACTGGCGATACGGTTTTGGTGACGCATCATGGCTCGCGTGGACCGGGCGCGGCTCTCTACAAGGAGGGCATACGAATTGCCGATCGCACAAGGCTGGAACGCAGTCCTGAGACGCTAAAAGGCAATGCGTGGATTGATTCGGATACAAAAGACGGCGATGATTATTGGGAGGGGTTACAAATCTTGCGTCAATGGACTAAGGCAAGCCATTACGCTATCCACGATATGGCAATCTCGCAAACGGACGGGCGCGCCACGGATCGTTTCTGGAATGAGCACAACTTCGTCTTCCGAAAGAGCGACGGTCTTTTTTATCACGCCAAGGGAGCAACGCCCGCTTTTGCAGGATGGGCCGATGATGCCACCGATCTCACCATTATCCCGCTCAACATGTCTCAGCCAATTCTCATCGTTCGCGGCTCTAATGCCGATAATGGTCTTGGCTTCTCACCCCATGGTGCGGGCCGTAACTTCTCCCGAACTCAGCATAAGCGAATGATGAGCGGAAAGACTGATGAGGAAATCTTTGCCGAAGAGACCAAGGGCATTGACGCCCGGTTCTACATGGGAATTGCTGATATCTCGGAACTTCCGAGCGCTTACAAGGACGCCACTACCGTCAGATCGCAGATCGCGAAGTATGGTCTAGCTGAAGTTGTGGATGAGGTTATCCCTTATGGGTGTATCATGTCCGGCGATTGGGAGCGCGATGCACCTTGGAGGAAAAAGACAAACAAGAACCTAGAAACCGCTTGACTTTCCCGCCAAAATCCGCTACAAACAACAAGCGCAAAGGTGCGCCTAACAGGAAACTTCATGTCCAAGAACACAGCAGTTGCAACCAAGAATGATGATACGGCGCTGGCTCTGGCCGGTGCTTTCGATGATATCGACCTGGGCTTCGGTCAGGTTGACAGTTCCGATTATGCCATTCCCCGCCTTGCCATCCTTGGCGATCTGAGCCCCCAGGTTAAGAAGCAGAACGCCCGTTATATTGAGGGCGCTGAGCCCGGTATGATTGCCGATGTCGGCATGGGCGAGCTTGTGCCCGATAGCGTTCTCCATTTCCTGCCCGTCCAGCGCGTCAAGGAATGGATCGAATGGTTCCCGCGCAAGTCGAATAAGGGCATTGCCAATCGCTTCACGCATGACCGCATTAAGGAGCTTGGCCTTGCGCGCAACGACCGTAACGAGTTCCTGACCCGCGAAGGCAACGAGATCATCGAGCACCATACATATTTTGGCCTCAACCTTGGCCAGGATAACCGTTGGTCGTTTATCTCGATGAAGAAGAGCAACTTCAAGGCTGAGCGCCCGTTCTTCACGAAGGCTACGGCTATCAAGCTGCCGAGCGGCAAGCAGGCTCCGCTTTTCTTCAAGTCCTACCTGTTCAAGACTTTCCTTGACGGTACGGACCCGCAGTACTGGAATTGGAAGATCGAAGACGGCCCGATGACGCTCGACCTTCCGAACGCTGATGAGGTTATCCGGTCGGCTCTGGCGCTCAAGACGTCGATCGAGACGGGACAGGCCAAGGCCGATATGCGTGATGATGTTGTGGACGCAGAGGAGGCTCCGTTTTGAACTTGAATGTGACTGACAAGGAAAAGTCTCAGCAATTTCTTGGATTGTGGATCGCAACTTTCTTGCGGCCCTTTATGCTAGGCCTTGTAGGCGGATGTGGAACGTGGATTGCGTCCTTCTTCTTCGGTGGAGTGTTTGCTCAGTTCGCTTGGTTGTTCGGCTTTGATCTCGTTGCCTTCGGCTTCTTTAGCTTCGGCGCTTGCCTTGGCTTTCTGAGCAGTTTCGTTAAGCCTTTGACGATTAACGTCAGAAATATTTAACCCTTTACCCCAGCGTACACACCATGCGCTGGGGTTTTTGATTTGTGGAGAATAGAGATGAAACTTGAGTTTATCGCCGAAAATGATCCCGGTTTCAAGCTAATTTTTGAGCGTGACAAGTATTGTACTGAGCCAGAAATCGACGTCAAGATTTTCGACGCCGAAACTACAGATTTTTGTAGCTCGGACGTCTTTGGTTTAAACGTCGAAGACGCTAAGAGGCTTATTGAGTTTTTGACGCGGTTCATTGAAGGGGTTGAAAATAATGGCTGATCTTTCCGTCTTTGAAACCGCCGCCCCGACTGGCGACATCAACACCGTCCGCAAGCTCGCGGAAGAGCTTCGCGATCTGGAGACCCAGGTTGCGGAACTGGAGGAGACCGTCAAGCTTCTGAAGGCGCGTGTCGATGAGATTCGTTTCAATGAGTTACCTGAGATGATGGCTGACATGGGAATGGATAAGCTATCGCTTGCTGACGGCTTCACAATCAAGATCGGAGACATGATCACGGGTAGCTTGCCTAAGGACCCTGAGAAGCGTGCCAAGGCGCTTGAGCTTATCGATAGCTATGAAGCCTCTGGTCTCTGCAAGAACGTCGTCTCTATGGATTTCTCGCGCAATGAGCACAACCGGGCTCTAGCCTTGGCCGCTGATCTCCGTGACCAGGGGTTCAATGCCGACGTGAAGACAGACATTCACCATTCGACGCTTTGCGCTTTCGTTCGCGAGCGTTTGAAGAAGGGCGAACCTGTTGATGCTGAGGCGCTTGGCGTCTTTGTGAAGCGTAAGGCTGAAACAAGTTTTGGAGGTAAATGATGCTGCAGACTGGAATAATCGGCCTTCTTCTAGGCGCGGCAATCCTAAATTTCATCACTATGTCTAAGTCGCAGCTAGGCGACATGACAGGTTTTGCTTGCGGCGTTTGCTCTATTGCCTGTCTTGGTTTTGCAGGCTTTTTGATTGGAGGATTGCTCTAGTGACCGCGAACGAAATTCTTGATCTACCGATGAACGAAAACGATGCAGGCGCTGCAACCATTCGAGACTATTTCAAGAAGCTTCTTTTGGGGCTATGGGTTGAAGGAGAAGGCTTTTCTGCTAAGCGACCGTTTGGAAATAGCAGTTGGGACATGGAAATCTACACGACTCTAGTCGAGCATCATCTTATTAAGGGAAACTTTGATGAAGATTTTCTCATTGAAAATGTAGACTATGAGGCGGGCAATCGTCTTGTCCTTGGATTGATTGAAGCGCTATGAGCAAAAACACAATCGTTGTAGACCTCGACGGCATTATTTGCGACACGACGGCCCGCAATCATCTGCTAGATGTTGACTGGCATACGTATCATGATGCCCTAACCTCAGACACACCGTATGAGGCGACTGTCTCTATCCTTCAGGGCCTATCGGAAATCGGCTATGAGATCCTGGTCGTGACAGGGCGTCCGGCCCGCTACGATAGCCAGACGATTGCATGGCTGACGCGCAACCACGTTCCCGTTGACGAGGTGCTGATGCGCCCTGAGAACGATTATCGGAATGAGGTCGAAGTCAAGATTGATCTGCTGGCGGGTTTCTTTGGATCACTAGAGGAAGCGCAGCGGAACGTCTTGGTCGGGCTGGAGACGCGCGAGAAGGTGATTGAGGGGATGAGGAATTCCGGCTTTGAGATTTGGAGCGTGCGATGAAAAATCCAATTATAGAAGCGTTAGCCCAACGAATTGCCGAATATGATTCGCGTGACATGAGCCGTATTGAACTTAAAATCTGGGCTCATAAAGTTCGAAATAACTTAGCTGGCGTTTATGATGAGGAAAGCAAGGGAATGGATAAATACATCTCAACAAAAGAAGACTATCATTCTTGCGGCTGTATTGGCCCTCAAAACGGACAGCCGCTTTGCCCTTGTATGATGCGAGGCGTAACAATTGAGAACGGGCGTTATGTCAAGAAGCAGGATCTTGGCCCCGTGGACGAAAAGAGCCGCTTTGATTTTGGGAGCTTCGGGAAGCTATGACAAAGAAAACCTCAGACGGCGGCATCACAAGCTATTACGAATTGCCACCCGGCGCTACTGAACTCAACGATCTCATTGAACACAAGAACATGAGCTTTGCAGTCGGCAACATCTTCAAGGCGGCATATCGCCTTGGTGAAAAGGACGGCGCCGAAGAAGGCTATGACCTTCGCAAGATCATCTTTTTCGCTAAGCGCCGCCTCAAGCAGATTGGAGTGTCAGATGCTGTTTAAACGCTTCGACGTTTCCCATACACACGTCCAGATCGATGAAGACGTAATCCCGCGTCCTTCTTATATCGGGGCTTCTCAGTGGATGAAGTTTTGGCAGGAAGTGAGCGACGCTCAGGATCGCGGAGGGTGGCAGGAGGGATTTGATGCAGGGTTGGACCAAGGACGGCAAGAGGCTTATGAAGATAATAAAGCGGAGATTTTAGCTATTGAACAGCACCATGACCGAGAGCTTGCTAAGCTAGAAGGCCAACTGAACGACATCGAAGAAGAAGCTTATGCTCGTGGACAACGAGATGGCATTAATACAACCATGGAATCTTCTTTGTGAAGTGGTTCATCTTCGACTGGGAAACCAGCGGCCTTATTTCTAACACACAAAGACCGCTGAATAAACAACCTCACGGCATCGAACTTTACGGATGCATCCTCAATACAGAGACATTTGAGATTGAAGACGAGATCGATACGTTTCTAGATCCTGGCATTGCGATCAGTGCCGAGATCACGAAGATCACGGGCATTACGCCTGAAATGCTTGTTGGAGCGCCAAAGTTCGATACGATCGCGGATCGGCTTTGCCTGATGATTGAGGGGGCGGATGCAGTTGTTGCCCATAATTTGAGCTACGATAAGCCGTTGACTGATTTTGAGTATGCAAGGCTAGGGCAGACGATTGAATGGCCGAAGCTGATTTGCTCTCTGGAGGCGACTGAGTGGGTTTGCGGCTATAGGCTGTCGCTTTCGGCCTTGTATGAACACTTGTTCGGTGAGCCGTTTGCTGGCTCACACAGAGCGCGTGTGGACGTTCAGGCGTTGACACGATGCGTTGTCGAAATGATCAAGAGAGGTTTGCTATGAGCAACATCCCTGAATTCTACGATGGTGGAGATGACGATGATGATTTCGAGCCAGACTTGATCGGCGAAGAACTGACGTTCGAACGCATCAATGCCTTTCTTGCGGAACTCAAAGAGATGAGCCTTCGCCACAAGATCCAGATTGCTGGCAGGACGGCGCTTGATCCTTTTCTCTTGCATTTGGATGCTAAGGACGGCTATTACTATGCAGACGAAGACGGTGAGGGCATCGGATTCATTTACGGGACGCTTATTCAGTGATCAAGACAAGCTTTAGTTTCCGCCACGCCTATGGCTCTCCGAAAGAAGCCGTTCAGCGTCTCAAGAATATTGGCTGGCAAGACGCCCCTCTAGCCGATACAACCGTTTTTGGCTATGACGAATGGAACAACGCGGCGACTGAGGCGGGGCTAAAGCCTATCTTCGGTGCGACCATTGCCGTAACGCCATCACTGAACGCCAAGAAGCCCATCCTAGACGGTTTCACGTTCTTGGCGAAGGATTCCATCCAGCCTATCAATCTTCTCGTTGGACGGGCAACGTATCAGTTTCGTTACGTTCCTCAGCTTAGCTATGAGGACATCCGAAACGTCGAAGGCGTCTTCAAGATCGCGGGTTATAAGGCGCGGCTCGATGAGCTAGATCCGGCAGACGAGAATCTGTTTATCGGGCTCAGCGTTGCAACGCCAAAGGGCTTTATTCGCGAAGCGCAGAAGCGCGGTTTCCGGTTCATCGCGCATCAGGAGAATCGATACGCGATCGAAGATCAGCGCTATGACTATGAGACGGCGTGCGGGCGGGGAAGCTCGTTGCAGACGTATCCGCAGCATATTTTGAGTGATGATGAGTGGCGCGCTGCCATGGATGCTAAGGGTCTTGGCGAAATCGTCTCTAAAGCGCTTTGGTGGCAGGGATATGTATTCGAAAGCTGTAACGCCACACTTCCCAAGGGAACGCTCATCAAGCCTCACCGCGAGAAGAGCCTTCGCCAGATGTGTGAGGACGGTGCGGCCAAGATCGGTGTAGACTTGGGCGATCCTGTCTATAACGAGCGGCTGACCATGGAGCTACAGGTTATTGAGGAGAAGGGTTTCAGCGACTATTTCTATCTCCTCGGCGATCTCATGCAGTTCTGCCGTTCTGAAATGCTGTGCGGTGCGGGCCGTGGCTCTTCTGCGGGCTCGCTTCTTTGCTATCTCCTTGGAATTACGCAGATTGATCCGATCAAGTACAATCTTCTGTTCTGGCGCTTCATCGATCCGAACCGTCCTGATATGCCCGATATTGATTCCGACGTTCCCGATACGGAGCGAAAGAGCGGCATCATTTGGGACTATTTGAAGGATAAGTACGGCAAAGAAAACTTCGCTCAGCTTGGAGCGGTCGGTACGTTTCAGGCCAAGAATTCCATGCGCGAGACGGCCAAGGCTATGGGGATCTCGCCGTTTGAGACTAACCCCGTGGTCTCGACTGTCGCTAAGTTTGCAGCGGGCGATGAGCGAAAGGACAGAGCGCTTCAGGACGTTTTCGAAGGAACGGCAACGGGCAAGGCCTTTATAGCAAAGCATCCTGAGATGGAAGTGGCAGGTCGGCTTGGCGGTCGGCCTTCTCACGCTTCTACCCATGCTTCCGCTGTCGTCGTGACGCAAGATCCTGTTAGCAACTACGTGGCAGTCGATGCACGGACTGGTACAGCGCAGATTGAAGGGACGGTTGCCGAGAAGCGAGGGCTCCTGAAGCTGGATGTTCTTGGGCTTCTATCTTTGTCTATCTTTCAGGACACGCTTAAGCTAGCTGGTCTTCCCGTGGATTATCTCTCGACTATTCCGCTAGATGATCCCGCAGCCTTCGAAGTCCTCAACAGCGGTCGCCACGTCGGCTTGTTCCAATTCAGTGGCCGCGCTCTTTCTAATCTGACGAAGGAAGTCACGGTTACATCGTTCGACGACATCGCGGCGCTCAGTTCGCTTGCCCGTCCTGGTCCCTTGGATTCGGGAGCCGCCGCCGCTTGGGCACGCCGCAAGAATGGCAAGGAAGAAGTCACATACGCTCATGAGTTGCTAAAACCTTATTTGTCTGCAACTTATGGTATTATGTGCTATCAAGAGCAACTGATGTTGATCGCGCGCGAAGTTGCTGGTCTTGACTGGAAAGACGTGGCAGCACTACGAAAGGCTGTCGGTAAGTCTCTTGGTCCTGAAGCGATGCGGGCTTATGGCGAACCCTTCAAGGAAGGTCTGGTAAAGGCTGGATTTACACAGGAGCTTGCCGATAAGTTCTGGGTGGAAGTCCTCGGCTATTCGAAGTATTCCTTCAATGCAAGTCATGCCGTAGCCTATGGTGTCACGTCCTATTGGTCATGCTGGCTCAAGGCTCACTATCCACTTGAGTTCGCCGCCGCTGCCTTGACGCACCAAGACGACACGGAAAAACAGATTGCGCTTCTACGTGAACTCGCACAGGAAGGCATCGAGTTCGTTCCGGTTCATCCCGACCTTTCGGATTTGGCGTGGAAGGTCGGATGGGTTGACGGCAAGAAGAAGCTCATCGGGCCTGTGACTTCGGTTCGGGGCCTTGGCCCTAAGATGGCTCAGTCGATTGCCTCGGCGCGTGCCAGGAACGAACCACTAAGCGATCGGGCGCAAAAGTTGCTCAGCAATCCGAAGACGGATCTTGATGACCTCTGGCCTATCAAGACGGCGATTGAGTCTATCGATTTGGTGACAAAGGGTATCACGACCAAACCGACACGATGCGTTGACGCTGTACCGAACGGAGACTGGCAGGAAGATATCGTCGTTGTAGGCGTTGCCAATGTCATCAAGAAGCGTTCAGAGAACGAGGTGGAGCGGCAGAACGATCGGGTGGAACGCGGCCAGGAACGCTTGAAGCCTGAGCCGGCAGACTTCGTTGAGATCCGATTGGCCGACGATACGGCAGGCGTCTACGCTAAGATCGGGATCAAGTATTATGCGGCTCTCGCGCCGAAAGTTCTTGACTTGGCGCAGGGAAAGGTGATATTAGCTGTCAAGGGAACGATCTGCCCAGCCGCACCAGTTATGCTGGCAAAACAGATTCGTGTGATTGGAGAGATGAAATGAAAGTCGTAATCTATGATTCAAATAATTCAGGTGGAGACTGGTGGCTAACAGATCAAAACTGGAAGGATCTACAAACTGCGGGTTGGTTTGTTAATTGGGAAAAAGAGCGATGGCTTGGTGCGCTAGCAATTAGCGCAAAGCGTTATGGTCTATCGGAAGAAGAGGCTATTTCAGAATTCGAGACCATTACCGGCGAATCCGCAGAAGATCCTGGTTGTCCTTGCTGTGGACAGCCACATGAATTTTATTGTCGAGAAGAAAATGACTAACAATTGCTCAGCCGAAGATTATTCATCCTCTCACCGCAAAGGCCGTCTCGAATACCTCGGCCAACGCTTCCTCATCGTCAAGCAGCGAAAGGCCGGCAAGCCCATGCCCAACCACTTCGCGCTTCTCACTATGGACCTTGAGCCCGTGTCGTTGGGCTCTAATTTCAAGACAAAGGAGTGGCCACACGGTCCGCAGACAGAAGACGACTGGCTGGGCTTGTTCAAGGAGTGTTTTCCTGATACGGATCATGGGCGCAAGGCGCTGAAGGAAGCGATGGAAAGGGTTGTGGGATGACGTGGTATGTTGGGCAGAGGGTTGTTTGCGTTAAAGAGGCGAGAAATGAATATAGAAGAAGCGCAGAAAAAGAAATTGATGTAAAGAAAGGAACTGTTTATACGATTAGGCATGTTCGTAAATCTGTAGTTCATGAGGGATTTTCTTTTCTTTTTGAAGAAATTAAGAACCCAATCCTATCCTATAGAGAGGGATTTGCCGAAATGGCCTTTCCTGATTTTCGTTTCCGCCCCATTGACGAATCCAAGATCGACTGCCTGCGTGAGCACCTGACGAAGGTTCCGAAATCTGTGAAGGAGGATGCTTGATGGCTAAGTACATTTCGCGTTATGGAACAGACGGTTTTTATCTTAAGAAGAAGCCTGAGCTAGATGCACTCAAGAAAGTGTCTGCAATCGACCTAATCAAGGCTATCGGAAAGGAGATGCGTAATGAGCGACTGGATTGAGTGGAAGGCTATCGTTGGAATGGCGGAAGTTCCCGTTTCTCCTGATACCCTTGTGGATTATAAGCTTCGTGATGGTTATGAAGATACGCAGCTTGCAAAGAATCTTGAATGGGATGCGGTTGATGATGAAGGAGACGATACCGACATCATCGCATACCGGATCGTTGAGGAAGGCAAGTGATGGCGGATATCAAGGCTGAGTATATCGACCATATGGGCAGTGATTTGCGAGTGGCTGACTCTGCTAGGGTCAGTTTTAGCAAGAAGTCTGAATGGGAATGGTATTATGATACAGAACAAGGTGAGCAGTTTAAGCGCCTCAAGGAATCTGACGCCAAAATCATTCGCTTTCTTGCTCGCGAGCGTCATGAGATCCCGTTCGCCCATTGTCAAGTGACGTTGCGCGTTAAGGCCCCTGTCCCGATCGCGCGGCAGGCTTTCAAGTCGAAGGTCGGTTTTGTAGAGTCTGAGGAGTCGCGGCGCTATATCAAGACGACGCCTGAGATTTACGTGCCGGATGAATTTCGAGCGGCTCCGGTTGGGTCGATTAAGCAGGGAAGTGGAGAGGTTCATCCATCTAGTAAACATTGGATGTGTCGTTACCTTTCTAAAACGCGAGAAGCTATTGAAGAATACGAGGATATGATCGCGCATGGCATTTGTCCCGAGCAAGCCCGTTTCATCCTGCCGCAGGGAGCTATGGTCAACTGGATCTGGACAGGCTCTCTCCTGGCCTATGCGCGTTTCTACAAGCTTAGGGTTGATGGCCACGCGCAGAAGGAGATCCAGGAATTGGCGGGGCAGATTGATAAGATCGTGAGGCCGTTGTTTCCAGTTTCGTGGAGTGCGCTCGTTGGCGAAACAAATAGTGAAGTAGTGGCCGAAGAAACAGATTGACTTTCCAAGCCAAATCGTGTATTATCTAAGGTTCTGCACTCAATAAAAGATGCTTTCGGGCGGGGCTTTAGCTCCGCTTTTTCTTTCATAATCATATCAATGGGATAAGACTACATGCGAAATTCTGAGCCGTTCCACTCCGATTACGAACGATTCATCTACACCAGCCGTTACGCCCGCTGGATCGAAGAGGAGGGCCGGCGCGAGAACCTGAATGAGACCGTCAGCCGTTATGTCGGCTTCATGGAAAAGCATCTCAAGGCCAATCACGACTATTCCATTGATTCCGGCACGCGCGAGGAACTGTTCAACGCGATTTATAATTTCGAGGTCGTGCCTTCGATGCGGGCGCTCATGACGGCTGGCCCTGCGCTTCAGCGTGACAATGTTGCGGGCTTCAATTGCTCATATCTCCCCGTCGATGATCCGAAGTCGTTTGATGAAGCGATGTATATCCTGCTTTGCGGGACGGGCGTTGGCTTCTCTGTCGAGCGCCAGTACGTGCAGAAGCTTCCTGAGGTTCCCGATACCCTCTATGCGAGCGACACGAAGATCGTAGCAGCCGATTCAAAGGCTGGTTGGGCCAAGAGTTATCGCCAGCTTCTCGCGCTCCTGTGGAGCGGTGAGATTCCGAAGTGGGACTTTTCAAAGATCCGTCCCGCTGGCGCGCGGCTCAAGACATTTGGCGGGCGCGCGTCTGGTCCTGGTCCGCTGGAAGAGCTTTTCAAGTTCACGATCGCGATCTTCAAGAAGGCGGCAGGGCGCAAGCTGACTTCGATCGAATGCCATGATCTCATGTGTCAAATCGGCCACGTCGTCGTTTCAGGTGGTGTTCGTCGCTCAGCGATGATCAGCCTTTCAAATCTTACGGACGACCGTATGCGTCACGCCAAGGCGGGCGCATGGTGGGAGACAGCAGGACAGCGAGCGCTTGCCAATAACTCTGTCGCCTACACAGAGAAGCCTGACGTTGGGGCCTTCCTGCGCGAATGGTCGTCGCTCTATGAATCGAAGTCGGGCGAGCGCGGCATCTTTAATCGTCAGGCAAGCGAGAAGCAGGCGGCAAAGAATGGTCGTCGCGAACTAGGGCATGAATGGGGAACCAACCCTTGTTCGGAGATCATCTTGCGGCCTTACCAGTTTTGTAATCTTTCTGAGGTCGTTGTCCGATCGGAAGACACGTTCGAAGACCTTGCGCGCAAGGTGCGCGTTGCAGCCATCCTTGGCACGTTTCAAAGCACCCTTACCAACTTCCCATATCTTCGCAAGATTTGGCAGAAGAACACGGAAGAGGAGCGGCTGCTTGGTGTATCGTTGACCGGCATCATGGACTCAATCCTGATGAACGGCAAAGAAGAAGGTCTTGCAGAACGTCTAGAACTTCTTCGCCAGATTGCGGTTGATACCAATGCTGAGTTTGCGGATAGCATCGGCATTCAGCGCTCCACGGCAGTCACTGCCGTGAAGCCGTCTGGTACGGTCTCTCAGCTTGTCAATTCAGCCTCTGGTATTCATGCTCGACACTCCGATTATTATATCCGGTCCGTTCGCGGAGCTAATACTGATCCACTGACGAAGTTCTTGAAGGAGTCTGGTATTCCGAGTGAGCCGGACGTGATGAATCCCGAACGGACAACGGTATTCTTTTTCCCGGTCAAGGCTCCAGAGGGTAGCATTACCCGGAGCGAGATGACGGCCATCAGTCAGCTTGAGCTTTGGAAGCTCTATCAGGAGCACTGGTGCGAACACAAGCCATCTGTGACTGTAACAGTTCGTGAAGAGGAATGGCCTGCCGTTGGTGGCTGGGTCTATGATAACTTCGATGCGGTCTCTGGTGTTTCATTCCTCCCGCATTCGGAGCACAGCTACAAACAGCCGCCCTATGGGGATTGCACGAAGGAGGAATACGAAGCAGCGCTTGCCAAGATGCCGGCGCGGATCGATTGGGACGCCTTGAAGCTTTATGAGCTTGAAGATGGTACGAAGGGCTCGCAGACGCTAGCGTGTAGCGCTGAGGGATGTGAAGACGTGGATATCGCCGCCTAAAGGAGAAGTGCCAATGAAGTATGTCGTCTATGGCTTTGCCGCTTGCCAGTATTGCAAGGAAGCTCAGCGCCTTCTATCTGAGCGTTGGCTTCCTTTCGATGCCGTCTATATCGAGAGCCGTGAGGAGCGGCAGAAGTGGCTAGACGATCGGGGTCTTGAGCCGCCGAACCGCCTTTGGCCTCGCATCGTGCGCGTCAACGACGACGGCAGCGAAGACATGGTCGGCGGCTATACGGATCTTGCGAAACTTATCGCTTGACAAAGATGAATAGTTAAGGTATGAAAAGGCTCGCTGTCGCAGGATGGCGGGTCTTTTTGTTTATGGAGAATGTATATGGCTACACCTAAATTTTATCCGAAAGGCTCAACTCTTCATGTTGAAGCAAAAGTTATGGAACGGAACATCGTCCAGATTGGAAAAGGACTTCTTGCGATGCAAGTTCCAATTGAAAACGTAGAAATTATTGCAAGTTTTCCGCCTAAAATTGAGCTTGGGATGCGCGTAAAAAGCACTGTTCCTTTTTATGATAGTCTTACGTTTAAAGTCATTGGACTCGATGGCAACGAAGTTTGGCTAAAAGACGAAAAGAGTGGCTCACGGTTTTGGGCAAATAATAATCAGTGTCTAATTGTCGAATGACCGACAACGCAGACGACTACAATCACGTACTCCAGCCGGTGAGTGGCATGACAACGCAATATATTCTGAAGAGCTACGATATCTTTGGCTATGAATACGATGCCAAGGTGACGCTGCCGATGATCACAGTTCTGGGGCCTGGGCCTCACCGCGTGAAGAGGAGTGATCATGCTTAGCGATCTCTTGCTCATTGCCATCGTTGGCACGATGTTCATTTCTTATTTGGGGAGGCCGATGCGGTGAAGTTTTCACATTTCGAACAAGAATTTGGCTGTAATCCAATTTTTAATTGGCACGTCTACCAAATCGCGAAAAAGATGGAGGCCGTAGAGGAATACGGAAATCTGCATTGTGCTGTAGATGACGGTAATCTTACAGACGACGATTTGATGGATTATCTAGATAAACCTCTTTTGAAAGAAGAGGAGGACCTAGTAAAGGAACTGCTTGAGCGGTCTTACGCTGAACGGGCAACCGCTTATGCCCTTTATCAGGGAGATTATCTTTTGGATTACGAGAATCTAAAGCCGGGGTACGTGTAATGATTCTTTCCGCGCAGACGATCCGCCAGCGCGTTGCTAGTGGTTCCCTTGGTATAGAGCCCTTCTGCGAACGATCGCGCGCTCACGGTATGTCCTACGGTCTCTCAGCTTGCGGTGTCGATCTCAGGCTCGGTAAGGGGCTTTGGCTGTTTCCGTTTTGGGGTCGTCTTGGCTTCGTGATGGAGCATATTCGAATGCCTCGCGATTTACGGGGCAAGATCGAGAACAAGAGCACGCTCGCACGCCGTTTTATCGACGCCAGCCGCACGACGAACGCCGAGCCTGGATGGCAAGGTTATCTGACAGTTGAGATCACACATGATCGGCCTTGGCCTATCTACCTTAAGAAAGGCACACCGATTGCTCAGATCGTGTTCGAAGAGTTGGATAGGCCGACTGACCAGCCTTATGGCGCTGGAGATAAGTACCAGAACCAGCCAGCTAAGGCCGTCAAGGCGATTGCAACGAGCGAAGCCCATGTCGCTCAGTTGACGCAGCAGCCGGCATGGACCAGCTTTACGAAGAGCCAGTTGCGCCAGTGCGCGAATAGGGAGACGGATTGATGACGTATAGAATGTTCCTAGATGATGAGCGCGATCCACCCGAAGACGGGCAGGATTGGCTGGTGTTTCGGTCATCGAGCCACGCAATCGGGTTCATGATGATTCACGGGCTGCCTGATTTTATCAGTTTCGATCATGATCTTGGCGGACTAGATACGGCAATGGTTGTCGTGAATTAGCTTATTAGAGATAAGCTTGTAAAGGAGAATAAGAAACGGTCGTTTAGCTTCTACGTTCACTCTCAAAACCCTATTGGAAAGAAGAATATCGAAGGCGCGTGGAAGTCATTCGATAAATTTGCGGAAGAGAACGGCTATGAATGATAACTTCATGCTCTACGGCTGGATGCTGATCGTTGGCGTCATGGTCGTCTTGACGTGTATCGGCATCTGGCTGAACTACTATCTCGGGGATGAGGACGATGATTGGGATGACTAAGCTCCACTCGTTCGATCCCATGACATTCTACTGCGTCGATTGCGGTAAGGGCCAAGATTGGATCGTCGCCAATCGCGAGTGGAGGGCTTGTCATGGCGGCGGCAAGGTGGTAGGGATTAGTCACTTGGTGCGCGACGCTGGGCTGCGGCGGGTTTGTGAGGAGATTTTGAAGTGAGCGATTCTAAGTACACGATTGAGCGCGAATACAAGGTCTATGACGACGTGAACGGCGCTAAGCTGGTCGTCAAGCCTGATGGCGATGGTCTTGGTCTTATCGAGATTGATGGCGGCGATGATTACGGACGGCTTGTGCTCTCGTCCGAGTTGGCGGGTATCGTGGCGCACGCTATCTTGCATTGCGTCGAAGATATGGAATTCCTTCAGAAGAAGGTTGAAGCAAAGCTAAAGAAGGAAGAAGCGCCTACTGCAAATGAAGAAGAATGGATCGCTCATGACGGCAAGGGAATGCCGGTAGATGAGTATACTTGCGTGGCTACGAAATTTCGCAGCGGAAGAAAAGATTTGAGGGCAACCGCTAAGTTTTGGAACGAAGGAAACGAGAGTTGGTGGATTCATAAAAACTCTGAAAACGACATCATCGCTTATAAGATTCTCGATCAATGATCGCCAACTTTGAAGCAGGTTTTGACGCATATTTTCTAGGTGACGACACGATGAAGGTTTATGGTGAGATGGCCGTTCTGCCGTGGTGGCTGAATGGTTGGGATCTGGCGGTTGAGCTTGATGCTTGGATGAGAGAGGAACTTTTCAATGTATAATTTCCGCAACGCAATGGCTCTGAACTTCTTGCTTTGGGTGGCAATTGGGGTTGTTCTATGGATGGTTTTAACATGATTAAAACGGCGCTTCTCATCGCGGCAGCAATGTTCTTTGGACCAATCATTATAGCTCTTGGAGCGTTTTGGACAGTGTTTCTTCTCGATATGACTATGGGATGGCTTATGTGAGGATCATCATTGACCACGAGCCCGGCACAGATCATGTATGGGCGCTGAAAGCGGCGCTTGCGGCGATCGAGGAGTATGGCAAGCCTACGGACGGCGTGCTGGCGAAAGGACGGCCCTTCAACGTGATCGAATATACGCTGATGGGTGGTGACAAGCTAGCGTTCGCTGTGGTATGGAACAAGGATTCGGTTAGGGTTTGGAGGCAGGGATGAAAACGCGATGGATGGTTCAATACAATTTAGCAGGTTTACAAAAGCCTAGGAAGATGGTTAAGCGAGAAGGCGATTGTGGAAGTTTTGTTGATCGTTCAGGCGAGTTCGTTGATAAAACGGCAGAGAATAGAGAAGGTCTTTTTCTTGTACGTCGATTCTTTGATTCTTTGGAAGAAGCTAACTACTTCTACAATGAATTGAATCTGTATCGCACTTTTATTAAGAAACACATATGAATTTATATCTAAGAATGAAACTATATTTGCAAAGAAAGGGCGTCATGAAAAAGCCGTTGGAGATTAAAGCATTCATTGGTAAGAATGAATCGATGGAGGTTCGATTTAATACGCAGACGGGGTGGGCGATGATCAGTGAGCCTTGGAACAACAAGAATTTTGTTCTGAGCGATGAAGAAGTTTTAAAGCTATACGAATTTTTGACTCAGGCTCTTTATCAGAAGGATTAAGAAATGACTATTTGGTGTAAGGGTGAATCGGCTCCGAAGGATCGGGCGATCCTTGTCTACGGAACACCGGAAGGAGAATATGGGTCGTCACAGCAGAATACGGCGTTTTGGCCGCTTGGCGTCTACCTAGCGCAATATGATGATTGCGATGATGCTTTTTGTCTCAAGGGCGGGGGATGGCTAGGACCGTTTATCAAGCCAATTGCTTGGGCGGAAGAGCCAGAAGGTCCGAAACGACTAATCGAATTGGTTTGAAGATGACTCGGATTAATGTCGTTCCCGCTAAGGAGTTATCTCGGCAGCATCTTGTCGCTGAGTACCGAGAGATCGGACGAATCTACAAGCTTGTTCGAAAGGCGGTAGAACGAGGCGAAGACTCGTTGGATAAGCAGAATCCGGGGAGTTACACGCTCGGGACTGGCCATGTCCGATTCTTCTATCCTCGGCTTCAGTTCATTCGCTGGCGGCAAATCGAGCTTTACAACGAGATGCGTGAGCGCGGCTATAAGCCGTCGTTCAAACCGCCGTCTGTTCTGGATATCATCGGCTGGACTGGCATTGACGAAAGTTGGTATCAGGATTACGTGCCGACGCCTGAGGCGATTGAGATCAATCGGGCACGGATTATGGAGAGGAGTTAATCATGAACGACCAAGACGAAGCCTCTTACACTCTGGCCATGATCTTGATTGGCTTGCCGCTGTTGCTGCTCGCATTTGGGATCTTTGGTTGACAAACGTCGGAAATTGGTGTATGGTGCGGGATTGGCGAGAGGAGAGGTTATGAAGCCTATTGCAGCGACTTATAGAAAAAATAGCGGAAACAGAGAAGAAGAAGGTGCGGTTCTCCAATTCATAAATACGAAGACTGATCTTACTTTTGAAAAGGTTATGGTCGTTTTTATGACTAAGCGTGGTCATCTTCTGATCGTGCATCCTAGCGAAATCACGATTATGTTTCCGCAGGGCATTATTAGTGGGGTCGATCTTTAATGCCGCAAATCGAGAGTTATGAGGATATCCCCGAAGTTAACGCTTACGTCAAGCGCTTCGGGGCGCATTTTCGTTCGGCTTCCAAGGCCGTTGTAGAGGAGAAGATCGGCGAATACTTCCGTGAGGTCGCCAAGATCAAGTTCTCGCGTGACGGGACGATCAAGGCGACGCCAGGATATGAGCCCGACAAGGACGAGGCCGAGCGCATTGCGTTTGCGATCCGCAACGGGCAGTGGCCGGTATGGCGTATGGCAACGGAAAACGATGAGCCACCAGAGGCCGTCAAGAAGGCTTTGGCGAACGATCCAGAGGACGTTTTTGCCTATCGCGACGTGACTGGCAAGAAGATTTACATGTATCAGGTCCGGTACATGACGAAGAAGGGCAAGCGCTCTTATCATGCTTGGACGATCTACGAAGACAATGTTTGGAGGCCATGGGAGCCCGATACGGAGCACCTTCCTCTCTATGGGCTAGAGACGATCAAGGATAACAGCGTCGCCATCATCCACGAGGGCGCGAAAGCTGCGCGTGCCATGCAACGCATGATCTCACAGAAGACGAACAAGGATAAGAAGGCATATCAGGAACACCCTTGGGCGCAGGAGCTTTCGTTCGCCGCTCACGTCGCTTTCACGGCGGGCGCCTTTGCAGCCAAGGATACCGAATGGGAAATGCTGCGAAGGAACGGGATCGAATCCGTCATCATCATTCCTGATAACGATGAGGCTGGGCGGTCGGCAGTGCGTGACATTGCCAAGGAAGTGGGCTTGCCGGCTAAGTGGATTCAGTTCGATAGCAGCTTCGATTCATCGTTCGACATGGCAGATCCCATGCCTGAGCGTCTGTTTATGGAGGCTGATGGCAAGAAGCATTGGAAGGGGCCGACGTTCCAAGAGCTTATGACGCCTTGCACTTGGGCAACAAAGATCGTTCTCGTGCCGAACGACAACCCTGAAAAACCACCGAAGAAGGTTGCAATTCTCAACCGTGCGTTTCAGCGAGAGTGGTTCTATATCGGAATGACCGGCTTGTTTGCATGGCGGCACGATCCCCGCATTCGCTACAGCGAGCAGTCTTTCAATGCCAATATGCGGCGCTGTTCGGACGTGAAGGATACGGCTGCGCTCGTGCTTCAAGGGCTCACCGACAACATCGACAAGCTGACTTACCGTCCTGATTTGCGCGTGTCAAACGGAGATCGGCGCGTTAATGAGGGGATTGGCGAGACAGCCATCAACACCTACAGCCCGACAAAGGTCAAAGCCGTGCCTGGAGACTTGACGCTTTGGCACAAGTTCTTGAGCCATCTCGTGCCAGATGAGAAGGATCGCAAGTATGTAGAACGTTGGGTGGCGACAATTATTGCCCGACCGGAAGTGAGAATGCGCTATGCGATGCTTTTGACTTCTACAACCCAGGGTACAGGTAAGACGACACTCTGTGAAGCTGTTCTGAGGCCGCTTGTCGGTAAGCAGAACTACAATGCCGTGACAGAAGACACGATCCTCAACCCAAGTTTTAACGATTGGTTCGTTGAAAAGACCTTGATTGTGGTTAACGAATTCTATCAAGGGAGCAATAAAAGGTCAGCAAATCGACTAAAAAGCGTCATTTCTGATGATATTGCCACGGTTAACGCCAAGTATCTAACGCCCTTCACGATCCGAAATCATGCTCACATCATCGCTTGTTCAAACATCCTGGCGGCGGTGAAGATCGAGGATGCGGACCGCCGCTGGCTCGTTCCGACCTGCACAGAAGAGATTTGGCGAGGGAGTGACGAGTTCTACCGTTGGTTGTATGCCGGTGGATTGGAGGCGATCAAGCATTGGGCTGATCAGTACGGCGATTATGTGAAGACGGGCGAGCGAGCGCCAGACACGACGGCCAAGCGAATGATCGTTGACGAGACGCGGACGAACCGTGAGAAGGAGGCTTACAACATTGCGAGAGCATTGGAGGAGCAAGGAGCGCTAGCAGCGATCGGCCAGAGGGACTTGAATATTTGGCTCAGGCCTTTCGACTCGTCTTCGGTTCATGACAAGGATATGGAGATTCGAAAGGCTATGTGTGAAGCGGGTATGTCGGTCTTTAGCGAAAGGGTCAGCTTTGATTCAAGGCCGCAGAGCGTCATGATTACGTCGGCGCTAAAGGCTCGCATTCAACGTGAGCCTATCGATAAACAGCGGCAGATAGTCCGCGATAGTCGTATCAGGGAGGACGGCTTTACGCCAAACGACATGTAGAAAATACATGCGTTATACGGATTTGAGGGCTTACGCCAAAAGTGTATCGTGTAAGCCCTTGATTTTAAACAGTTTTTAAGAATTATACCATTTTACTACCCTTTTTCTATTAGTATATAAAAAAGAGAGTAGAAGAAGAAAGATATATATATAGATAGTTTTCCATTTTGTGTTGAAATCCGTATAGTCGAAAAAATAAGTGAATAAAATCAACGGTTTATATCGAACACTTTTGTATCGGGAATACACATGGCCAGCGAAAACGACTATAAGAAAGCCTTTCGGAAAGCCTTTGGTGGGTGGTCAAGCGCCGTTGAGCCTGCCAGAGGTGGCGATACAGGCGCCGCTGACATCAACGTTCTGAGCTATGAGGGGCGAATCGTGCCTATCGAGCTAAAACTTGGGTCGATCAAGGATTACCTTATCCACGTCAAGAAGCCAGGCATTCGGCCAGCGCAGATTGCCTGGCATTACGATCTCTATAAGCAGGGGGGCTTCAGCCTTCTAGCGATCGGCGTCGAGCAGGAGAAGAAGTGGCTGACCTATTTCGTGGACGGATCTAGGCTGGCTGGCTGGCGGGAAGGGTTCATTCCTGGCGATTCTTACGATGCCAAGACACTCTTTGGTCGTGTCGCGGCTCTCACAAGACAGCATTTAGATTTTAAAGCCCGCTGAGAGGTGTTCTAGCTTCAAGGCTCCGCAACTACCACCCAACCCCACAAATCGCGTCAGCGGCCATCCTCGTGCGAATAAACGCATATCCACATTCAAACGGAGCAATCATTTTGCAATTCAACATCATTCGCGTGGTTTCGAGCCGTGAATCCCTCGTTGCGGAGAAGCTGAACGCGATCGAGGGTGTCACTGCTGCCGATCCTGGCTTGGGCGGCTATGTCTACGTTAACCTTGACGATGAGAACCTAGCGCAGAAGGTCCGTAAGACGTTCGGGTTCATCAAGTTCGTGATGAGTGGGCCGAAATACGCCGTCGTTGATTATACGCCGCCAGAGCCCGAGAAGCCGAAGGAGATCCCCGTGTTCGAAAAGGGATTTCCCGTTTCGGTAGTGGATGGCCCTTTCAAAGGGCAGAAAGGAATCGTCGCCTCACAAGACGGCGATCAAGTCGAGGTCAGTATTCAGATGTTCGGGAAGTTTGCGCTTTTGCGAATGAGCGTTGATTGGATTGAAATTAGCTCTTGACAAACGCCTTAAAATCGTCTATACTATACCACGCTAAAGGTTGCTCGCTACAACAGGTCTGGTCTCCTGCCTGTTCCCTGCTTTGAGTCTAAGACCTGAAAGCCTCCCGCCTCCCCTTGAATGGGTTTGAGGCAGGCGCGCCCGCTTGATAGCTGCCCTCTCTCCGGCGATTCAAGCGGGCCTCTAATTCACAGGTCGCCTATAAAATGGCGTCTGCCAATCGTGCCAGATCCCCGTGGCAAGGGCACGACAACCGTTTGAGTCTTGCGTAACGCGGACGAGGTTGAAAGGGGAGTTATTGCCTATGCACATAAACGGCACGGTTCATATCTTGCTCAGTCTGTGTGGGCGAGACAGCCTTGATCGCCCGAGGCTGTATAAATATCAGGCGGGGCGAAAGCCCCGTGGGCCTCTAATTCTTCTCTCCATAGGCAAGCCTTATGGAATAGCTAGTCGGATGCGCTGGAGCTTCTTTGCAATGTCGCTTGATCGACATCAAGAGCCAAGGCCGACTAGCTTACTTTTTGAGTGGGAATGATGAAGCGCGCCAACCCAGAGGCGTCGGATTCTAGGGGTAGGAGCTATGTTTTGGTTGAATAGCACAATGCAACCGCCCCGCTCAATTCAAATCAGGACGTTCGAGGCTTGGTAACGATGTCCTCTTGAGGCAGTGACTCCGATGGGACTGCCACGCATAGAGCCAATGACTTTCGGATTGGTTGGCTCCGTCCTGATACTATTCGCAGGGTAGCTCATCGGTAGAGCGCTGAGACCATTGTCCAGAGGAAGTCGGTTCAATTCCGGCCCCTGCAACCAATAAAAAAAAGGCCCCGAAGGGCCTTTGATTAGCGTCCGATAGTTAGCCGCTGATTTAGATTACGACGGTTAAAATCGCATATTACTCCTGCTTCGTTGTAGTGAGTACAAACAAGTTCGCCTTTGATCGTGTCATAGATCGAGATATCTTGATCAACGCCCTTGTACTTGCGCCATTTAAACCGGAAACCTTTAGCTTCGATCTGTTCGCGGGTCATTTGCTTGCTCCGTTTCTGTGATTAGAGATATAGCTCGACCGGTAAACGCTGTCAACGATAAAATTAGATCAGGCCCAATTATTTTAGGTTCCATAATCCCTGTTGAAAGCCTTAATGCCCCTAACGATCAAACAAGAAGAGTTCTGCCAGCACTTTGCGACCTGGGGAAACGGGGCGAAGGCGTATGAACACGCCTATGATGTGAAGCCGGAAACGAAACGGACAAGCCTCTATGTCCAAGCGTCCGAGCTTCTACGCAATCCAAAGATTTCCGAGCGTGTTGAGCAGCTTCGTGATGAATTTAGACTGGCGACAAAGGTCACGGTCGAATCGCTTGCTGCCGAATTTGACGAGGCCCGTGAGCACGCCTTGCGAGATCCGAAAGGCTCAGCCGCTGCCGTTGCCGCTTCGAACGCTAAGGCCAAGCTTCTCGGCTTCCATGTCGAGCGCCATGAGCATAGCGGTCCTGGCGGATCGCCCATTTGCACAGAAGCAACGCTCGATATCACCGGCCTTTCCGATGCAGTTCTGGAAGAACTGCTATCGAAGTTGGGGCAAAAGTAAAGGGCCTTTCGGCCCTTATTTGATGAATTTTTTCATGTCCGCTTCAGCCTCTTTCTCAGAGCGAAAGTTGTAATGTCGAAAGCCTTTCGGACATATCCATGTCCACATATGAAAACCACCAATGAATTCAACTCTGTAATCCGACATCTGATCTCTCCGTTCTCAACACCCACAACATAGCCCGTTGTTTGGGGCTTGTCAAGTGTGACAAATAATACAACAGATATTGATTTGGTTAAAGCTTTTCTCACTTAGTGATTGATATTCGCACATCGCCAAAACCCCGTCAACACTTTTCTTTGGTTCGGGCCAAATAATTTCGTTCAACCAAAAATCGGTCAATTATGGTCATCTTAAATCGATAAGACGGCCATTCAGCTTTGATCTTATCAAGCGCGCGCAACGCCGCGCATTCATTCTGTTCGTTGTGCCAAAGCAAAGGCCGAATGCGCTTGCCGTTCTTATGCGTTGCAATGATGTGGTAGAGGTGTACGGCGCTCAACGCGCCGTCTCCTGCACGCGGGCCTGAGCCGCAAACATGCTGTCTGTAATTTCGATGACGCCAACCGTGTCTTCAATCGAAACGAAAGAACCAAACCGCCCCTCGCGCTCAACGAGCCGAAGCGTACCAGCCTTTTTAGCCAAGGCGATGGAGAGGCAAGTGGAGGAGAGAGTACGCATTTTAAGCCCTTTCGGCTATGAGGCTTGATTGCCTCGTTTCGATGATTGATATTCACACATTACCAAACCCCCGTCAACACTTTTCTCGCATCAAACGCAAATAATCCAAGGACCGCCCGCTATGACCATCGAACGCGCCTGACCATCTCAATCCTCGTGATCCTGGTCGTCTGGCTGGCGTCTAGGCTTCTGTAGACGTGAAGAAAGGGGCGCTATGCCCCTTTTAGTACATCATCACGAAGATCAATCCAAGCCATAGCCGCACCCCAAGTATAGCCGTTGGCATCTGAATCTTCAATATCTCCAAGAACCTGATTAAGAAGCGGATGCTTTAGTGCTGCCCGCAACCGATCCCGCTCCGCAGTCAGGGATTCGATTTCAGCGGCCTGACGCTTGATACGAGCAGCGCCCTCTTTCATGATCCCGTTAGTTTTGTCACTTAGAAGATCGTAACCGTCAAAGTAAATACCATGACGAAGGTTTTCGCAAAGTTTTTCGTTAGATGTCATCACTTCTCTCCGTTTTCATTCAAAACCAAACGCCAGCGTGTCCGCAGATAATCAAACTCGCACTCGTTGATAGCGTCTTCTAAGGCTGTGCGCAAGCGCTGATTTGCAGCAGTCAGGGTTTCGATCTGGAATGCATCCCGTTCTGAATCAGCACAGAGCTTTTCCCAACCCTGCATTGTAGCATCCATGTTCGCGAACTCTTCATCAAGCCGACGCTTCAACTCGTCGCGTTCAGCAGTCAGGGATTCGATTTCAATCGTAACATCGCTGTAGAACACCAGCTCTCCGCCTTCATCCCGCTTCAAGACTTGTTTGGCCGTCGTTTCTGTTGTTGTGTATCTGTCCATCACTTCTCTCCAACCTTCGGCACAGCCACCATCTCACACTGATAGACGTTATGGGTTTTGGCGCAAGCTGTCAATGGCAATTCGTTGAGCGGATCGAGAAAAGAGAACATGACCGCAACCGCTAGCAGGAAGCCAACAAAAGTTCCTATGATTGCGCTACCTAGCATTGCATCCCGCATCACAACACCCGCTCCCCAAAGATCATATACCCCTTCTCCAGAAGCCATGCCTTGGCCTCCTCAACGCGATCGTTGCTGATTTCGTAGTAGCCCTTGATGCGGTGGTTGGTGGCCTTGCGGTAGTGGAGGATGGTCATCGTTTGTCTCCATTCAAATTGCCGGCAGTGTAAAGGCGAAGGTAATCTTCAGAATTGTAATTGATCTCTCGGAACTTTTCTAGAGCCTCTACCCAATCCGGCGACAAAAATATTATCACGACCTCTTTAGTCTCTACGTTTGCGATAAGATACTCTGTCATCGTCGTCTCTCCTTTGGTTCGCTGTTACGTGTAGCTGAGGATGGGTTTGGTGTCAATCGGAAATGAAGTATGCAGCCGCTTCCTTAGTGTCACAGTCTTTTGCCACAAGCGTCCCTTGATCGTTGTGAACTTGCCAACCTTGGCCTTTTGCCTTTGATACAACGCCTCGATAAGTTTCAAACTTATCAAAGACATCGTAATACCCATTTACATTCTTTACAAGACGCATGTCATCTCTCCTTTGTCTGTAATTCAAATGTACCCAAAAGCGCGATAGGCGTCAAGAGGAAAAATGAAATGCCCGACATAAATCTTCCCTACGTCTGCATTGATAGCGCAGGCTGTTATCGCTTCACTCAGGACGGCTCGGAAGTCAGAGCTATCGAGAGTATCACGACCGTACAGACCGCAGAGCTAGGCCCTAGCTTCATCCGCTACACGATCACAGGTCTTGCGCGCGTGGGCAGCGAAGAAGCCCGCGTCTATTGGACGAAGGACGAAAATGGCGAAGCCATCCCGACAAAACCAGACTATCGACCTCGCTAGGCTGCCGACTGTTGATCAGATCAAGGCCGAACTGGCGCGGCGTTCTATCGCCCGTTTCGAAGAGCGCACGCCGCCAAGCTTCAGCCCGTTCCTAGAGGCTGGCCGCTACAAGGGCGCGCATGGTGGCCGTGGTTCCGGCAAGTCACATTTCTTTGCCGAGATGCTGGTGGTTCGTGCCGCCCGCACCATGGGCTTTCGCGCCGTCTGCTTGCGCGAGGTACAGAAGAGCCTTGCACAGTCCGTCAAGCGCCTGATCAGCGACAAGATCGAGGCCTTGAAGCTTGGCCATCTTTTCGAGGTACAGGAATCGCAGATCAAGACCCCAGGTGGCGGGCTGATCATCTTCCAAGGTATGCAAAACCATACTGCCGACTCGATCAAGTCTCTAGAAGGCTTCGATCTGGCTTGGGTAGAAGAGGCGCAGAGCCTTTCCCAGAAATCGCTCAGCCTCTTGCGCCCGACCATGCGTAAGGCTGGCAGTGAGCTTTGGTTCTCTTGGAATCCAGATCAAGCTACGGACCCGATCGACCAATTCTTGCGGACGGAAAGCCCGCCTCCTCGCTCCATCATCAAGCAAGTCAATTGGCAAGATAACCCGTTCTTCCCGGCTGAGCTTGTGGAAGAGAAGGACTATGACCTTCGCCGAGATCCCGATCGCTATGCTCACGTTTGGGAAGGCGGCTATCAAGCCCGATCAGAAGCTCGTGTCTTCCGCAACTGGCGCGTTGACGAGTTCGAGACTCCCGAGAATGCGCGATTCTATTTCGGCGCTGACTGGGGATTTTCGAACGATCCGACGACTCTCGTCCGCATGTTCATCGGGCGCTTCGAAGATGGCAAGCCCGTAGACGATCCCAAGGGCAAGACGCTCTTCATCGATTATGAGGTGGTCAAGATCGGCTGCTCGATCGACAAGACGCCTGAGCTATTTGAGAAGGTTCCAGGCTCCAAGCTCTGGCCTATTCGTGCCGATAGCGCACGTCCCGAGACCATCGATTACATGGTGCGCCATGGCTATCCGAAGATGGTTCGATCGACCAAGGGCAAGGGCTCTGTAGTCGAGGGCGTCGAGTTCCTGAAGTCCTATGACATCGTGATCCACACACGCTGTGAGCACGCAATTTCCGAGTTCACGCACTACAGCTATAAGGTCGATCCGAAGACCGACGAGATCCTACCCGTGCTCGCGGATGAGCACAACCACATTATCGACCCTGCCCGCTATGCAACAGAGCTAGTCAGGCGGGCCGATAAGTTTGGTGCTAAGACGGTTGGTTGGGGGCCGAAGCTTCTGAGCGCTTAACGTTTTCTTGGGAAGCTTTGATCAAAGCGCTCCATCAATCTTGAGCTTCTTTATCAGCCTCTCGAATAGATGAAAAGCCAGAATAGATTAGTGCCCAAATTGGAATCGCAATAAGAATTCCAAAGAAAGCAAACATTGGCCAAACTTCAGTCATTTTGATCGTTCCCTTTAGCAAACACCTCTAGCCCGCCTTCAGACGTATTGCCATGCTCCATCATCACGGCCTCAACGTCAGAGAACACGTCCTTTAGCCATCCCTTCTGATAGCCTTCGAACCACCAGAACGCCTTCTGCGTCTCCACGGGATATGGGCAAGCGTAGATACGCCGCCCATTCCTAAACGCCTGTTCGCCAGCAAGCGTGATGGCTTCGCGGAGAGGGTTAGTCTCCATAGAAACCAAACTCCTTTAGCAAAGCATAAGCTTCTTCGGCAGTCAGCACGAAATGAACTTCCTTCGTTAGTCGTGTCTTATGGAACTGTTCAAGAAGCTTGTTCTTGATCTCAAGGTTCTTCTGATCGATGAATTCAAAGTTGTTCATTTCGAACCCAATCAAGATAACGGCGCGAACGCCAAGCGTAAAAGGATGCCTTCTTTTGTAGCTTAGAAGCCGTGTCGTTGAAACCTCGCTCTCGGATCTCACGGCTCAGCATGTATTCGAAGGCGGCTTGCTGCTGATAGGCTGAAGACATGTCAGCAGCTATCTGTTTTTCGTTCATGGTAGGTGCTTTCGACAAAACAACTCCCCATCCGTCACCAACCAATCCGTATCATCGGTGCCGGCATAGGGACGATAGACCGCGCCCTCATAGGCTGTCAAGGGGTCGCCGTTGATTGAGAGGAAGGCTAGTGTTGCACGGGTGGTGATAGGCATTAAACGCTCTCCGATAAACGATCAATTGCAATCTCGATATTCTCCAAAGCGTCCGAGACGCGCGCCTCTTCGTCTTCGAAGTCGGAAACGATATCGCGCAGTTCGTCGCGGATCTTGGCTAGCTTGACGCGCTTTACTTCTAGCGCTTTTACCATTGTCTTGATGTTCATTTCAAATCTCTCCTTCACGGACTGCTGTAGTGGGTTTGGGGTTAAGCACTAGCAAAATCGCGCATTACTAGACCTGGACCATGCGTCGAAAGAAGAACGCAGCTTGAATATTTTGAAGATAGCCAAGGCTCCGTTGTTTTTGCTGTTTTTGTTCCGAGGAATTCGCCTCTATTTTCATCGCCTGCATTTTGGTTAGCGATATAGCGTGCTTCTTCCTCTGTATCCGCGTTAATGATAAATCCAAAAGATTTATCATACCAAGGGTCCCAAGGATTTTCTCCAACTGGTAGTTCTGCTTCGTCAAGAGGCCGAAGAATATATGTTTGCATTCCATCTCTCCAACAAAATCCAATACCACCTACCTAACCCATCCCATTCGCCCTGTCAACAGCGAAAGTGAAGAAAATGCCGAAGCGCTATCTGATGGGCAAAAGGCCTAAAGCGATCGTCTATGACGATTTCGATCCTGAAGGCTTGCCGGATGGTCTCGATTCTCTGAGCCGCGTTGTTTTTGAACTAGAGCCTGCCGTCATGTCTACAGGCGTCCTCGATCAGTACGGCGATCCCATTCTCTACACAGACGAAATGGACCCCATCGGCTTCACAAGATTTTAGCTTGACATTTAACTGGAAATAGTTTATACTACTTGCTTTATGAGAGAGGCGAGCATGGGCTGTGTTTACGAGATTACATTTCCCGATGACAGTCGTTATGTAGGGATGACGATACAAAGCCTTGGTGAGCGTCTTAGAAGTCATAGGAAAGACGCTAAGAAAAATCTACAGGCGAGTAGCTTGCAAATCAATCAATACGGTTTGCACAACGATATGGTAACAGTTCATTTTGAATCTGACGATCGTGAAATTCTTGGCCTTCTTGAATTTGAATTTATTGCGAAGCGACGACAGCAAAACTTAAAAGTTATAAATAAGGCTGAGGGCGGAATTATTAGTCGTGGCTTCACTAAAGGTGAAGAAGCGCGCAGTCATCTATCAAAATTGAAGCAAGGTGTGTACGCGGGAGAAAATAATCCGCGCGCACTTATTACCGAATCTCAAGCAAAAGAAATTCTAGAACGTTATCATGCTGGCGAGGAGCGAAAAGCTCTTCAAATCGAATTCGGACTCTCCTCTTCCTCTTTGGCGTATATGATTCAAGGTAAAACTTGGAAAAACGTCGATAGACCAGAAGGATTTTACAATCCAGGTCGAAGAAAGCTGCTTTCTGACGAACAAGTAAGAGAAATTCGTAAAAAGATTGCCGCAGGCCAGAAGCGAAAAGAGATTGCAATTGAATACGGCGTCTCTCATCCAACGATAAACGCAATCCATACAAGACGAATTTACCGTAGCGTGAAAGACAAATAATGGCCTCCATCAACCCCTTTTCTTGGTTCGGCCTAACGGGCGCTGAGCGTAAAGCCGTTGCTCCGACAAAAGAGATGGGGCGAGCGAACATTCAAACTTATGGCGGGTTCCTTTCAAGTCCTGAACGGAACCCAAAGCTCCATGGTCAAGAGAAGTTCAAGTCTTACAGCGAATACGCGAGTAACATCGCTATCGTTGGAGCCAGCATTCGTTTTTACACGGGTTTATTGACTAAGCCGAAATGGAAAGTCGATCCTGTCGATGATACTCCTGCCGCTCAGGAGTATGCAGACTTTGTGTATCGCACAATGGAAAGCCTGGATACCTCTTGGGAAAGGGTGATTCGCAGAGCTTCCGGTTTTAAGTTCAGCGGTGTGTCTCTTTCCGAATGGACCGCTCAAAAAGAATCTGATGGGTTGGTTACGTTCCGAACCATCGAGACACGCGCTCCAGGCTCTATCACTCAGTGGGATATTGATGATAGAGGCGATGTTCAAGGTTTTGTTCAGCGAGATCCGAACACCTCGGAAGAGTTTTACTTGCCTCGCGCCAAAGTCATTCTTCTGACGGATGATCTTCTGACTGATTCGCCTGAGGGTCTTGGCCTCATGCGTCACGTCGTTGAGTCTGCTGAGCGTCTAAAGACTTTTCAGCAACTTGAGCAGCGTGGATATGAGCGTGACCTTCGAGGAACGCCAATTGGGCGTGCTCCTTACGGAGCCTTGGCTGATTGGGCTGGTGATGATCCTGACCGTCAGGCTTTAGCTCAAAGCCACCTTGGAAATATTGAGAATTTTGTTAGGTTGCAACTAAAAGGCAGCGATACAGGCGCAGTCTTCGACAGCGCCACTTTTACTTCGCAGTCCGAGACAGGTCAATCAGTTTCTTCCGTTCCTCAGTGGGGTGTTGAGCTTCTTCAAGGCGGCGCCACTGGTCTTTCCGACATGGCGAAAGCCATTGAACGACTTAACATGGAAATTGCTCGTGTCTTCAATACAGAAGGCTTGATTTTGGGACAGTCCGCTTCTTCTCAAGCACTTTCGAAAGATAAGACGGACAATCTCCATTCTAGCGTTGCAAGCACACTATCTGACATGCGAAGCGCATTCGATAAGGACTACATCGGACCTTTGTGGGAGTTGAACGGCTTCCCGGACGATATGAAGCCTTCTTTTAGCATTGAAGATGTTGCGAAGACGACTGCGCAAGAAGTCAGTACAACCCTCGCCGAACTTGCTCGTGCTGGCCTTCAGCCTGACGACGAAGCCATTGATTACGTTCGGGGCATGATGGGCGTTCCCGCCGCTCCCGAAACAACCGAACTCGATACCCTCATTTAAGGAACCATCCATGCCGTCTTCTGATAAGTTCGAGCGCTTGGCGACAAACAATCATAGGTATGCCTATGTGAGCGCCTTCTCCATGTCGTCCAAGACCGTTTCGGGCAAGTCAGGCCCGAATGCCAAGGTTCCCATCTACCTGAGCGGCAGTCTTGTGACGACTGTCACGGCAAATGCATCGGGTCAGTGGAATTACGTGTTCGACACGGCTCCGACCGTTGGTCAGGCGATCACGGTTGGCGGCGCGATTCAGTCGGCTCCGTTCGTTGTGACTGATAGCAATCTGCCTGTCAATCCGAGCCCGCTGATCTCGACGCAGGCCGCGCTTGTGTCGGCTCTTGCGACTGCGACGGGTGGTCAGGTGCTTCGCCTTGCCTCCAGTGGTTCGCCTTATTCGATCGCTGTAGAAAACCTTGCGCCGGCAAGCGAACTCAAGATCGTTTCCGATGATCCGTTGGTCCCTGCGACGATCGATATCGTTGCCAAGGCTGGTTCTGGTGGTGGCATTCTTTCGGGCTGGAAGAACGTCACATTCGAGAATATCAAGTTTGATCGTACCGCGCTCAACTACACGGCTCGTCAGCAGTTCGTGCCGAATATCCATCTGAATGCTCCTGATACCGTCAAGGTCATCAATTGTATCTTCAAGGGACGTGCAACGGCGCGTTGGCCCGGCGATACGAACCCAGACAGCATCACCAAGGGCGACATGGGCATTCGCTTCGTCAGTCCGAAGAACTGCGTCGTTTCCGGTAATTCGACTGATGGCTATGGCTTCTGGCTCCAGGCAACTGGTGATGGTCAGGACAACAACACCTACTCGAACAACAACATTCGCCGCTCGCAGTTCGACGGGATGCAGTTTATCGGCGGTGGCAACGGCCTGACGGTCACGGGCAACGATATCTCTGATCTTCTCGGTTCTATCAACAACGATTCGACCGATAGCGGCAATCATGACGACCTGATTCAGATCGCGACAAGCGGTTCGGCAACAGGCTGGGATAATATCTCCGTTCTCCGCAACTTCCTCGATGGTGGTGGCAAGGATACGCCTCAGGGTATCTTTGTCAAGGACGAAGACCTCAAGGGCATTCGCAGCCTCACGATCTCCGATAACGCGATTCGCAATAGTCAGGCGAACGGCATCGGTGTCAACGCCAATAGCGGCCCTGGCATCTCTGCGACGATTGCGAACAACCTCGTTCTCTGGTCGGCTGTTCCGCACGATCCGGTCGATGCTCAGATCACGCAGACGAAGCCTTTCATCAACCTGACGAACGGCGTTACGGGTACGGCTTCGAACAACCTGTCCAGTGGCTATGCCTTTACGGGCTCGACCGTTACGCAGACGGCCAACGTCACGATCAATTACACTGATACGGCCAACGTCCTTTATGCAGAGAACATCCTTCCCGGTTCGCTCGCGACTGGTGTGGATAAGTATCGTGTTCGCGAGGCTATGCTTCCTGTCGATTACGTCGCTGGTCCTAGCATTATCAAGCGTTCGCTTTCACTTCAGGCCAATCGCTTCTTTGGCCTCTCCGCTGGTCAGAGCAATCAGGAATATTTCTATACCAATAGCCGTATGGAATTCCAGTCGGCGCTTAACGACAATTCGCCGGCGGCCGTTTCTTATACGTTCGGCAATGGCGCGACCGAAGGGTCTGCCCTTCTCGATGTCAATAAGCCCGCTCGCGAAACTTATTATTGGTGGAACGAGACGCCGGGAACCCCTGGTCCGCGCTATGACAAGTGGTCCGCTGCCGTCGATGCAGCAGTTGCTGCCGGTCGCCGCGTAGACTTCACGATCTGGAACCAGGGCGAAGGCGATGCTTTCTTCATCGGTGCCAGCGATGCACAGGCGACACGCTACTTCAATGCTCGCGCGCTCCTGTTCGCAACCATGCGCGCCAAGGTTCCGGGGCTGAGGATCTTCCTCGCGCCCATGAACCGCCGCGACGTGGATTACTCCGCGCTAACGGCCAACTACATCGCGGGTATCGAGAAGATCCGCGATTTCGATCCGGTTTATGCAGCGGCGAATCCTAGCTTCTGCACGATTCTACCGGAAATGTACGATCAGCCGGGCGATGGCGGAGCACACTCCGTCGATGCCGGTTATGACACGCTGGCAATTCGTTTTGCTCGCAAGATCGCCAAGACCTATGGCTACACTGTATCCGGTGGCGTCGATGGTCCGCGTCTTATTGCGGCTGCGCGTAACGGCACGACGGTCGTCTTTGAGTTCGCTCATGATGGCGGCACGGCGCTTACTCCTGCAAGTGCGAATGAAGGCCTTCGCTACACAGCCAACGGCACGGCAATTGCTCTGTCGAATATCGCCGTGACGGATGCAACTCATGTGACGGCAACGCTTGCCAGCACGCCCGCGAATGGTGCAACGGAAGTCGCCGAGTTCGGCTATGGGACGCTTGGCACGATCGTCTGGCAGAACATGATCCGCGACAACCAGACGGTTCCTCTGCCTGTGCGTCACGGCAAGGTTACGCCGACTGTCAATGCAGCGTCTGACACGACGCCTCCGGTCATCACGAGCCCGGCGACTGGCACGACGGCGAACAACACGGCCTATACCACGACGTTGACGGCCAACGAGCCGGTTACCTTCTCCAAGCGTACCGGAGATCAGACGGCCAACTTCACTCTGACACAGGCGACCGTTCCTTCCACGACGGCGACCCTGACCTTCCCTGCAACCACGACGGCCGGCACGAACATCGCGAACCTTCGGGCAACCGATGCGGCTACAACGCCGAACGTCACCGACTTCACGCATACTCTAACCGTCAACGCGGCAACGGCCAACATCTCTTCTGTTTGGTCTAACCCGCTCTTCAACCGCAAGGCCTCGGTCAATAACGGCCAGACGCTTCAGAACCAGATTGCGGCACCGGCGGATAGTTCTACGCAGACCGCTTATGATGCATTCCTCGGCTCGTCTACCTCTACGGGTACGGATGATCCGACATTTGTTGCGGCCTCTGGCGGCGTTCCCGCTTATTTCCGCAACGATGGCGGCGATAGCATTCAGACCGTTTCGACCGACTTCCTCAAGACCCTGAGCCTCAATAAGTCGTGGTCTTACGCCCTCCTGCTGAAGGCTCCTAGTGTTTGGACGGCTGGCGCGGTTCCAGTGCTGTTCGGTGCTGGTGCCAACGTTGCTTCTAACCCAGGCATTCAGGTTCGTTATGTTGTCAATAACAACCAGATCCGTATCGCTACGGCAGACGGCTCGACTGGCCCCTCTATCAACCTGACGGCGACTCTGCCAACTTCTGGCTACATCATGGTTGTTATGACCTATGATGCCTCTACGAAGACTTTGACCTTCTATGTCAACTCGACAACGTCTCTAACAGTCCCGGCGACGACCAGCCTTAACGGTGGAACCGCAACTTCTAACTTCATCAGCGGCTCGGCTCTTTCGGACGGTGCTGGCTGGATCGAAGATGTTATGTCTACCGGCATTAAGACCTCGACTGATGTCGGCGCTCTGCGGGACTACTGGCAGACTCAGTATGGCATCACGATCTTCTAAGACTAAACCCCGACACAAGCCCAACTAAAAATTCGGGGATAAAATGCCTTCTTGGGAAAAATTGAGGTATGAACGTCTAGAGGGCGGCACGTCGCTGCCCTCTAATCCTACAGTCACAGATCAACAGCTTGAAATGTCGGATGAGACAGCAGACATTGCTTGGATGCCGCTCCTCGATACAGACATGAATCGACATGGCTTTCTCGTCCAGAACGCTTCTCAAAACGAGATCCGAATCAGGGCTATGGGCGAGACTTCGACTGGCACTCGCCTTCCGAGCTATGGCGATAGTTTCTCCCCCGACTTCAAGCCTGAGCGCGCTTATGAGATTCAGGCCGCTCAAGACAATTCACCTTATCTGTTGGCGGTCTGGTGATGCTGCGCGTCTCTCCTAGCCAAAAGGCTATGCTGGATCGCATCAGTGTCTTGCAGATGCAGATTCAAAGTCTGTCGGGCGATCCACAGGCTATCGCCGATCTAACATCCAAACTTGCCACAATGCAAGCGGCAGCGGATGGCTATCCGGCCATCCAAAACGCACTATCAGCAGTCCAAAGCCAAGTCAATGGAATCTCCATTCCAGACGTATCAGGCTTGGCCACAAAGACGGCGCTCTCGACGGTCGAAGGCAAGATCCCGTCTATCTCAGGGCTGGCAACGACAAGCGCCCTCACGGCCGTTAACGATCGTGTAAATGCCATTACGGTTCCCGACGTAAGTGGACTAGCCACAAAGACAGCTTTGTCAACTGTTGAGGCTAAAATCCCATCGATTGCAGGCTTGGCTACGAACGCTTCTGTCTCTAGCCTCTCGACACGAATTGACGGCCTGAGCATTCCAGATGTATCAGGCCTTGCTTCTAAAACAGCACTTAGTACGGTTGAAGGCAAAATTCCCGCCGCTGCTACCGTCTCTCCTCCCGCAACAGACCTCGTTCAACAGACCGGAACTTCAACCAAGTTCGCGCGAGAAGACCACACGCATAAAGCTCGTGTAAAGCGGGCGATGATTACGATCGGTGCAGATGGGACGGCTAAGTGGGATTTCGCTGAACCTTTTACAATGATACCAATTGTGACACACATGGTTCAAGAAACGGCAGGGCAGAACCGAGTTAACGTCATTATTACCAGTATTTCAACGACCTCTGTAACGGTATATGCTGATCGTATGCGAAACCTTCCGGTTATGCAGCAATTGAACAGCGGTCTTATTGGAACGGTATCGGCCGTTGTTTCTGGCGTCAACGGCCTGATTACCTCTTTGAGCGGGTACAATCTACTTGGCGGGCCGGGGTCGGCAAACGGCGTTAAAGTACATCTTTACGCGGCAGAGCCAATTGCCTAAAAATAAAGCTTGACTTTCATCTTGAAATAGATTATAATACAACAGACTAGAGGTTTAAATGGCATCTGTAACGATTAACGACACTGAGTATACGACCTATGCTGATGTCGAAACTGCAGATGCCTACCTCGCGGCGTCGATTTCTAACGATGTATGGAGTGCTGCCACCCCTGACCAAAAAGCGATCTATCTTGTAGAATCCGCTCGTGTCTTGGACAGGCAGAATTGGAAGCCTGACTTTGACACGTTTCAGAAGCGTTCAACTGTCGAGGGCATCATTAATGGCTCTATCGAACTCGCCGCGCTATTTGCAGGGGGCGAAACTTCTGCTCTTTCGAACGCTAACACTTCTTCCACGACCAAACGACTGAAGGCAGGGTCCGCAGAGGTCGAATACTTTAAGTCTTTCGAGACTGCACAGCGCTTCCCCACAAGAGTCATGGAACTCGTGGGGAAGTATCTTGGTTCAAGCGCCAACGAATCGCTAGGCGGTGCTGGCGGGGCCTTTGTGAGCGGTGTTAATCAGTGCTCTCAGGCGTCTCAGCCGTGGGGATATTGGGCAGGGATCTAATCCAATTAGCAAAAATTTTTATTTCCTCTTCATCAAGTTCAAAACTCTCGTCTTCTGCAAGACCTTCGTGAATATCAATTGTTAGTCTCCCATCAATTATAAAGAACTCAATACCTTCGAAACAAAGATAAGAATTTTCCATGTATCACTTCTCCACCATCCAAAAGGGACGAGAAGAGGATGTAGACGCAATCAAAGCGCTTGTCAACGGCATCCGCAAGAATTTTCTTAAGACCTTTTTGGCCTACGTCGAAAAGGCTTCGTCAAACGAGACGCTAAAGGAAATCCTTCGCCTCCTGGAAGCTGGCAAACAAGCCGAGATCCCGTCCTTTATGGACCAGTTTCTCAAGACCTTCGAAGGCGTCGTCTATGACGCGCTTATTGCCTCTGGCAAGTTCGAAGTGGAGCTAACGGGCGCTCAGGTCATGCGCTTTGCGCGGCAGGCCTTCAACAGCGAAACGCCAACCATTGCCCTTAGCTTCAATCCCGGCAATCCTCGTGCAGCGGCTATCGCTCAGACGCAGGCCGGTCGATTGATCAAGGAAGTTTCCGATTCCAGCCGAGCCGTCATCAATCAGACGCTCGTTGACGCACAGAACGGCGGCTTTGGAACGCGAAAGACCGCTCAGGAAATCAAGCAGAATATCGGCTTGACAGAGAAGCAGCTTGCATCTGTCAAGCGCTATGAGAATTTGCTTCGTGAAGGTTCTTCCGAGGCTTTGAACCGCGAGCTACGGGACAAGCGCTTTGATCGCACCGTTGCGAACGCCAAGAAGAAGCCTCTAACCGAAGCGCAGATCCAGACGATGACAGATCGTTATCGCGCTAAGATGATTGCCTATCGCGCCGAGACGATCGCGCGCACGGAATCCAGCGAGTCTGTCAATCAGGGTCGCGCTGAGGCTATGCGGCAAAACCTTGAAGCCACTGGCTTGACTGAGGATGCCGTTACAAAGACTTGGGTCTCCACGAAAGACAAGCGCACCCGTCGCTCGCACAAGCACGGCGGCTTGGACGGCAAGACGGTTCAGGGCCTCGATACCCCGTTCATCTCGCCTTTGACTGGCGCGCGCCTCAAGAACCCAGGAGACCGGAGCCTTGGAGCCCCGGCGTCCGAGTTGGTGCAGTGCCGTTGCGTTTGCACTATGCGGCTAAAATTACCTGATTAATCGTTCCAGATTTTTCTATTTTTTATTCGATTAATCGTTACCCTATGAACAGAAAATTGATCAGCTAGTTCTTGATCTTTTATGCCTTCGGATGATTTCTTTCTGATTTCTTCTACTTGATCTTGAGTTAACTTTGCTTGGTTGTTTCGAGATCCTTTTTGATGTATGCCGTGACTTTCAGCATCTTTTGCGTTTTGCTGATGATCACCCCACCGCAAATGTTTAGGGCTAGCACAACCTAGATGTCCGTTGCCGCAGGAATGTAAAGCTAAAGGTTTCTCTTTTGTTGAAGGGCCATTAACTTTTTCGCAAACAATGCGATGAACAAGAAGCTGTTTACCTTCTATTGTTATTCTGGCATATCCGTTATCATTCTTAGCGAATGGCCAAATCTGACAATCTTCGTCTTCTGTTTGCAGAATAGAATTTATCCAATCTAGTCCAGCCCCATGAAAAGTTTTACCTTTCAAAGGGTCGCCGTCATCGGCGGATGCACGAATGGGGCGGCAGGCATCATTATGCAGGAAATCATCAACGCCGTTTACCGCGACGCTCAGCGGCGAATGAAAGCCATAGAAGAGAGTATGAATGTCTGAAGCTATCACGACTGCCTCTAAGATCGCGAAAGTGGATGAATCTCTTGGTCTTGCTTTCGGTTGGGCTATCGTCTGCAAGGAAAACGGCGAGGATCATTACGATACGCAGGGAGATCATATCCCTGAGGACGTAATGCTCAAGGCCGCTTCCGAGTTCATGGGCTCTGAGCGTATCGGTGCTGATATGCACGTTTGGGACAAGGATGGAAATCCTGTAAAGACGGGCTCTGTCGTTTTTGCATGGCCGATGACGACTGACATTGCCAAGGCAATGGGCGTCGAAGGAACGACCACAGGCCTCATGGTTGCTTACAAGCCCGATAGCGAAGAGATCATGGCCAAGTTTCGAGATGGCTCCTATACGGGCTTTAGCATCGGCGGTAGCGCCATGAAGGAGGCTTCCGAATGAAGCGAAACATCATCCGCGAGCTAACGCTTAAGGAAATCTCTGCCGTAGACCGGCCCGCTCAGGTTGGCGCGAAGATGACGATCATGAAGCGCCATGATGGCCACGCTGAAAAGCTGACTAAGTATTACTATGATGCTTATTCTGATTCGAAGGCTTCCGCAAAAAGCTTTGATGAAATTCTGACTGAGAATGAGAATCGCAAAAAGCTTTATGAAGCTCGCGAAGCCCTCTATCCAGTTTTTGATGCCTTGCAGGCATCACTAGGTTCGATCGCTTCAGATACGTCTCTCTCGGCTGCTAATCGCATGTCGAAGATTGAGACAAGTGTCAATGCCTTTCTTTCCGCTGTCCGCGAAAAGATGCCCGATGTCGAGGAAGAGCTAACCAAGGCTCTCGTTGACTTTGCTGCCGGTTCCTCCGGCTCTCCCCCAGCCAACCTTGAAGGAAATGAAATGGCTGATAACAAGACCGTCGAGGAACTCAGCAAGAGCCTCGAAACCCTCCAGAAGTCCCTAGACGATACGAAGGCAGAGCTTGCTAAGTCTGAGTCGGTCGCCAAGATGAGCGACGCCGCTAAGACCTATATGAAGTCACTGGACGACGCTGGCAAGGCCAAGTTCATGTCGCTGTCGCCCGCCGATCAGGAAGCCAAGGCTTCTGCGGTCAAGAAGAACGATGAGACGCTTGAGCTTCACGGCCAGACCATTCAGAAGTCGGCTGTTGGCGATGGCATGTTCGCCATTCTTAAGGCTCAGTCCGTCGAGATCGCCAAGATGCAGGAAGACGTTGCCAAGGCTCGCGGCGAAGCCGAGATCCAGGTTCTTGCCAAGCGCGCCGATGACGAGCTTGCCGCGCTCCCCGGTGATCGTCTGGCCAAGGCCCGCATCCTGAAGGCGTCCGATACCCTGACTGCTGAAGACAAGACCGTCTTTGACCAGATGCTCAAGGCCGCGAATAGCTCACTTGCCAAGGCGTTTACGTCGGTCGGCAAGAACGGCACGAAGGAAGTCGCCGAGGGCTCCGCTGAAGATCAGCTTCAGAAGAAGGCCGAAGAGATCGCCAAGCGCGATAGCGTTTCGGTCGCCAAGGCTTACGAGACGGCCATTGCCGAGAACCCGGACCTTTACGAGTCCATCGAAACCCCCAAGGCGTAAAGGACCTTACTCATGGGCGCTACATACGACAATCGTTCTCTAGTTACCATGGTCGCCGAGGCGGACATGCGTAATGATTTCTTCAAGTTTGTTAAGCACGGCACGACTGCCGAAGGTATGCTTCGTGCGGACGGCACGGGCGAGGTTATCGGCGTGTTGTCGGCGAAGCCTTTCACTGGCCAGCCGGGCGCTGTCGGTATTGCTGGCAAGCTTCGCGTTCGCGCGGGCGGCACCATTGCTATCGGCGCGAAGGTGACGACCGATGCTAACGGCCTTGCCGTTGCCGGTTCTACCAACGTTCTCGGCACCGCTGCAACCGCTGGCGTCAATGGTCAGCTTATGGAAATCTTCTTCACGAAGACCGGCGCTTAATCGCCCTAAAAGGATAAACAGATATGCCTATCACACAGGGCGACGTTTATGTCAGCGCCCCTCTAACGAATATTTCGGTCGGTTACGCTCAGGACGCGCGTAACTTCATTGCCGATCGCGTTTTCCCGCGCGTGCCGGTCGCCGTTCAGGGCGGTCAGTATTGGGTGTGGAACCGTGAGGATTGGAACCGCAACAACATGAAGAAGCGTGCTGATGGGACCGAGTCCCAGGGCACCGACCTGAACGTGTCGCGTAAGAACTACTTCGCGTCCGTTTGGGCTCTCCATGTCGATATCGGCGACCAGACCCGCGCCAATGCCTCTTCGGCTTTCGCTCTTGATTCGGACACCACTCGTTACCTGACGGGTCAGTACCTTATCAATAAGGAGGCGAATTTCGTCAGCGCCTACTTCAAGACGGGCGTCTGGGGCACTGACTACACGGGCGTTGCTTCGGGTGCCACTGGCAACCAGCGCGTGCAGTGGAGTGACTATACCGCTTCCGATCCGATCGCGGATATCCAGAAGGCGATTATCCGTCAGCTTCTCTTGACGGGCCAGCGTCCGAACAAGCTCGTTGTCGGTATTGATGTCGATTACGTTCTCAAGAACCATCCCGATATCGTTGATCGCGTCAAGTACGGCGGCACCAACGCCTCGCCTTCGATGGTCGAGGATTCGGCTCTTGCTCGCGTGTTCGGCGTTGACGAGTACCTCGTTGCTGGCGCTACCCTTAACACGGCAGAAGACGGTGCGACCGAGAACAACCAGTTCTTCGTCGGCAAGAATGCGCTTCTGGTCTACGCGCCTAACGCTCCTGGCCTGATGACGCCTTCGGCTGGCTACACGTTCGTCTGGTCTTCGTACCTTGGCAACGGTGCCGGTGGCGCTCGGATTTCGAAGATGCGTATCGACGTTCGTCGTGCGGACCGTATCGAGGCCGAAGCTGCGTACTCGCAGGAAGTGGTTGCGGCTGACATGGGCGCTTACTTCTCCAACATCGTCGCCTAATCTAAACGCCCAAGAAGGATAAGTCAATGGCTCAGAGCAAATATTTCTTGGGCGAATGGAAAGACGTTGCGGATGGCGAGTTTGTCGTCGCCCGCGCTTTCCCGGCAAATGGCGAGACGCTAGAGCCGGGAACACCTTTCGATAAGGAAGGGGTTGAACCCCGTCGTTTGCGTCTTCTTTACGAAACGAGATACATCACGACTGCTGATATCGATTCTGCGGGCCATGAAGGCACCGTAGAGCGCGTTGAAGGGGTTGAAGGCGGCAAGGATACCCCTGAGGTAGAAAATGACGCTCCTGAGCCTTCTGCGGCCGAAACCGACAGTGAGTTTCCTGAAGAGGCAGAAGAGCCAATTGAAGAGGCTCCCGAGCCTGAAGCATCCAAGCGTGTCGGCACGATCGTAAAGGGCAAGGCTGGTTGGCTTCACGTCGAGGACGAAAACGGCAACAAGGTTGGCGATTCGACCCGCGATGAGGACGAAGCTGAGCTTATCAAGCTGTCCTATGAAGACGGGGAAATCGAAGCTGATTAAAAAGTGTATTTCTGAAACCCTTGCTGCGTAGGGGTTTCAGCGTTTCAGCCGCCAGAAAAATACACTTTTGCAGCTAAAATTGAAAACTATCTATATACTATCTCTTCTCTCTATCTTCTTCTTTTTATATACTTTTAGAAAAGAGGATAAAAAGTGTATAATAGTAAGAGAGAAACAGGAAAAAGCTAAGAATCACAAGCACTTAGCGGAATACACTTTTCTCCACTTTTTGAAAATCCGTATAGCGTTGGGATAAAAATGGCGAGCTTTCTTGAGGTCCAGCTAGCCAAAGCGATTGCTTCGGGCTTCAAAGGCAAGTTGCTGAAAGGCACCGTTGAGCGTCGAGGCTCTAGCGGTGTGGATGAATACGGAGATCCCGTACCTTCGGCGTCAAGCGTTTTCGCAATCGAAGGCTTCCTTGAGGACTATAGCGCGTTCATCCGAGCGCAGGCCGGAATTCCTGAAAGCGATAGCAAGCTAACAATCATCGCCGGCCTCTCCCGTCCTTCCTTTCAGCCTCGTGCTGAAGACGTGGTGAGGATCAGCGGAAAGACCTTCAACCTTGCGCGCTTGACCAACACCGATCCTGCCACTGCGACGTATGAATGTCAAGTCTCTCAGGTGGACAATGGCTAAGGCAACGGTTGGCGGTTTCACGAACGTTCCTGAGAAGCTGCTACAAGGCGCACAAAAAGGCATTAAAGACGGAACCCTTTTGCTTCGTCAAGAGGTCGTCTCGCTGATTGAGAACACCTCTAAGTCAGGCCGCGTCTATGGCAATCATCAGTCTTCGGCTCCAGGAGAGCCTTTCGCTTCAGATACTGGTGAAGCTGTTCGGCAAATCGATCTATCATTTAGCGACAACGGCTTGACTGGATACGTTGACTCAAAAGCCGAGTACGGCGCAGCCCTTGAGTTCGGCACAGAGAAGATGGAGGCGCGTCCGTACATGCGACCTGCTCTCCAGAACAAGAAAGCCGAGATCGAAGCCATCGTGCGAGCCGAACTAACGAAGGCGCTTAAATGATCGATCTCTCTGCGAGCATCCGAACCCGTATCTTATCAGTAATGGACATCACAAGCCTTCTGACGAACTATAAAGGCAGTAAGCCCGTCTTTACTCGCCGCCCCGCTCCTTCGGATGCGACTTATCCCATCATCATGATTTCCCCAATGGTCGGCGGTGGTATTGATGACGATTTTCTCAAGAGGCAGCGTCGCGAAGTCACGTACGACATAGCGATCTACGGTCAAAACGATACGGCCGAGAACTATCGCAAAGTCGAAAAGCTAGGCTTTTTGCTCGGCAACCTTTTTCATCGCACCAATCCCCGCGCGTTTCAAATGCCGTCTGGCTGGAATCTCGTGCGAACGAAGGCTTTCGGTCCCATGTCGGCACCGACTGACGACCAGACGATTGTGGGCCGAATGGTCACTGTCAATTTCCTGGTTTCTGAGAATGCGGCTCTTGCCGCTTAACGCCCCATAGTGGGTTTTTCAACTACCGCCATTTATTGGAGAAAAGATCCCTATGGCCGAGAATTTCTATACCGCCGCTGGCACTTCCGTAGCAATCGGCACCACGCTTGATATCGACCTTAAGCTGAGCGACAGCGCCATTCTGACGGCGTTTGCTGGCGACACCTATACCGAAGTCGAGTTGGTTGAGGACGTTGGCGAGTTCGGTGACGAAGCCACTGCCGTGACCTTTACCGCGCTTAAGGATTCGCGCGTTCGTAAGGCCAAGGGCTCTCGTGACGCTGGCACGATCGCTCTCGTTTGTGCTCGTCTCCCCGATGATGAGGGGCAGGACAAGCTTCGCGAAGCGGAGAAGTCGCCGCTCGACTACAACCTTCGCATCACCCTTGACGATCGTTTGACGGATGCTGGTGATCCGACCGTCTATTACATGCGAGTCAAGATCATGTCGCAGCGTACTGCGGTCGGTTCGGTCGATAACGTCATTCGGACCACGTTTAATCTTGGTATTAACTCGGCCATCTATGAAATCGAGGCCGATTAACACTTGACTTTTTGAACTTTCTGTGGTATAAAGAAGTTCAACTTATCCTGCGCGCGCAGGCGGGCGGGGCTGGTGTCGGGTCAGCTTCGCCTACTCCCGATAACCCGGCAAAGAAAGAACCCGATATGGCTGAGAGCACTTCCTATACTGACGGCATCATCGACATCGAGCTTGATGGCAAGCCCTATGAATTGATTGCCTCCGCAAAGGCTATGCGTGATATCAACGCAGCTTTCGGCGGCATGGCGCGGGCCTATGCCGCCCTTCAGGACGTGAACACCGATAGCATTCAGACGATCCTTCGCGCTGGTCTTTCCCGCAAGGATGCAGATAGCCTCGAAGACAAGATTTTCAAGACCGGCCCACAGAACCTCGTGCTTCCTGCAATGCAGTTCGTTCTGATGGTCAACAACGGCGGACGCCACCCGGATAACGTCGTGGAGGAAAAAGAAGCCGAGACCCGCCCTACGACAAAAAAGGCAAAAGCGAACCAAGATTAACGGTTGATGAATGGCTTGTAGAATGGCTGCAAGCCATGGTTCAAGCCTTGCCCGCTTGGCGGTTTAAAGACATTGAGCGTCTTCCCATGCCTCATGTCGAGTTGGCCGCTGAGGCGGCGAACAAGCGCTATGACGAGATGAACAAATTCCAAGCGGCCTTACATGGCGTGAAATGGGAAGAGCCTAAGAAACCACTTTCGTCTAATTCTGTCAAGGCAGTTCTTGCGAACATGCCCAAGGGCATTAAGAAGGTCAAGAAAGCGGATTTAAAGAAAAGCGATTAGTCGCTTGACATCCATCAAAAGGGCGGCTATCTGCTTTTCATCGAAACCGATCCATAGGAGATCACGATGATGAAGACAGGTGCCGCCCTTTTTCTTTGCCTTGCGATGGCTACGCCCGCGAGCGCTTCTGATCCAGAGGCTTGCCGTCAAATTATGGGGCCTGCCGCAGAGGCTAATAATGCCCTTATCGGAATCAACGAAGGCTTGAATACGATCCCTTTTGATCTTTTCAATACCATCCTTCTTGATCAAGATAAACACCTTTCTCAAGAGCTTGCTTATGAGCAGGAACGCTTGAGTCAAGCAATCAATCAGTTTGTCGAAAAGCAGACCTCGCTTCTCCGAGCGTTGGATCGCTGCCAATGATTTAGGATTTTAAATGTCGAATACCACTGGCGACCTTAAACTAGAGATTTCCGTCAATGCGGATTCGGCAAATAAAGCCCTTAATAATCTTGAAAAAGATGCTAAAAGCGCGGGTTCAACCGCGTCTGTAAGCCTCGGGAAAATTGAGGATCTTCTTGAAAAGATCAATGCCGCAGCGCAGGCAACGGCTGGTTCTCTCAGCAAGCCGTTTTCTCAGGCAAATCCTGAGATCGAAAAATATCGTCTTAGTATGGTCAGGCTTGAGAAGCAAGTGGCTTCTCTTCAGGACCAGCTAGATAAGCTTGCAAAGACTCCAGCCCCAAAAGCGCCTACTGGCCCCGATCTTAACGAAATGCGGGCTAAGTGGAATCCGCTTTTTGCGATTGGTGACAAATATAAAGCTCAGCTAGCTGAAATTGCAGTTGCTGAAAAGGCAGGCGCTCTTTCAGCTTTTGAAGCTGCTGATGCCCGTCAACGAGCTTCTGTAATGGCAACAACGCAAATGAATGCGTTGAACAAGCTTGATGGAGCAATGTCTGCGGTTAATAAATCGACTGCATTGACATCTAATCAGCTTCTTAACTTTTCTCGCCAAGGCAATGATCTTATCACGATGCTTGCCATGGGTGCTTCTCCCATGCAGGCGTTTGCCTCGCAGGCAGGTCAGATTTACGGAGCCCTTGAAGAAGGGCCTGCGGGACTAAAGGGGTCTCTCTCCGCTCTTAAGGGTTACGCAGCTTCTGCCGCTGCTGCCATTGGCCCTATTGGCCTTACGGCTATTGCTGCCTCAGCAGGCATCGCCGCTCTAACTTCTTTGGTTACAAAAAGTTTCCCTGATGCGACAAAAACGGTCAAAGATCATGAAGAAATCCTTAAACGCGTAGCCGCTCAGTATAACGAAGTGACTGATCGCGTTAAGGCTCTCAAAACCGAAAGTCGAGACGCGATCAACGTTGACCTTGATGTCAACACAAAAGATCTAAACCGAATTCTACAAGGCCAGCTTGAACAGATCAAGCGGGACGGGCTCGGTGCGACCCAAATTTCTGGTGCATCCCTCTTTGCGCCTATTCAAACTTTTGTCGATAAATTTTCTTCCGATCTTCGAAATGGTAAAGTTGAAGTTACTTCTTACCGCGAGGAAGCGCAAGCACTTTATAATCAAGTTGGAACGACAGAACCTATGAAGCAAGCCATTACTGGCTTTCTTCGAATGACAAGTGGGGCGGCAAGCACTGAAACTCAGTTAAAGTCTCTTGGTGTTGCGTCAAATACCATGAGTGCTGAATTTCAAATGATGGCGGCGCGGGCTGAAGAGGCTACTAGCCGCTTCTCCACTTTTTATGCTCTTATTCCGCAAACCAAAACTGCATATGAACAACTTACAGAATCTTACCGCAAGTTCATTGATGCTAATGAAGGAATGCAAGGGCCAATCAATCCAAAGCAGATTGCGGGTTATAACGCCGCAATAACTGAATTGGGGCGCGAGGCTATTGCGGAACAAGCAAGAACTGCAAATGAATTGCAGAACGCTTCGCTGAGTCAGCTTGATTCTACCATCGCAGAAATCAACCAGCGCCGTGATGAAGAGATCAAAAGGTATCGTGCAACTCAGGGTGATCCTGGCGGTTTGGCGGCTCTTGAAGCTTCTCGCCAGAACGAGATAGCTCTTGCTAAGACGGAACACACAAAAGCTCAAAAGCAGCTTACGGATGCGTATCAAGTTGATCTAGCTTCAATCACGGCTCGCACACCTGCTCAAAAGGCTGAAAACGCCGCGCTTCGGGAACGTATTTCTTTGACGGCTCAAGGCATTCAAGGTGCTGAGCTTGAAGAGAGGGTTAGGCGTGCCCGAAATCTTGCAATTACCGACGCTAATTATGCGATTAGTGAAAGCACGCGAACACGCATAGAAGCAAGCCAACGCTCTGTCGAGCAACAGCAGTTTGAATTGACGCTCGTTGGGAAAAGCGTTGGCGAAGTTGCGGCTTTGCGTGCTGAATATCAGCTTATTACTGCGGCAAAGCAAGCTGCGGCTGACGCGGGTTCTGTGGTTTCTCAAGACGAAATCGACACTTACAAGACTCAAGCCGCTGCCATCGGTGAGACGACTAAACAGATTCAGCTCCTTAATTTTGAGCGTGATCTTGCTTTTAAGTCTAGTATTGCTGGTTTGCCTGATATTGAGCAGCAAATTCGCACTCAGCTTCGCGATCTCGACGTTGCTTATGATTCTGCTGATGGCAAGCGCATTTCGGCTCAGCTTCGTTACAACGAACGGTTAGAAGATGGCAAGAAAACCCTTATTGATTTTAAGGATCTCGGTGAATCCGCTTTTGATGTACTAACGGATAGTATCAAAGACGGTGAATCCGCTCTTGGCGGTCTGATGAATATGTTTAGCAAGTTGGCGAATCAGCTTGCAAGCCAAGCCTTTGGTAAGCTTTTTGGAGGTCTCTTCAACCCTGGTCAGCCAACAGGAATTGGCTCGCAATCCAATAGTGCGGCTTCTGTTGTAACCGCCATTGGAAATACGGTCGGCGGCGCGAGTAGCGCTAGCACGTATGGTACGGCTCCTGTTGGAGCCGTTACACGAGCGCCTTTAGGCCCAATAGGCTCTAGCTCTTCGGCTGCAATCTCTGAAAAACTCGCAACAACGGTAACAGCAAACGTTTCAGACAATCTTCTGAAATCGATGCTTGGTGCGGGAAAAAGCCAATCGCATCTGAACGGGCTGAATAAAAGCTTTTCTAGTGCACTTGAAACTATGTTTCAAGCAGCCCCAAAAGCTGTGCAGGCTTCAATCTCTATTAACTCTGGCTTCCGGTCCGTAGAGCGTCAGAGCGAACTTTTCCAAGCGGCCTTGAAGAAATACGGTTCCGTTGCAGCGGCCCGTAAGTGGGTTGCTCCTCCTGGTAAATCTAATCATAACGCCGGCATGGCTGCTGATCTTGGTTATGGCTCAGTGGATGCAAAGAAGTGGGTTCACGATAATGCTGGTAAATACGGTCTTGCTTTTCCGCTAGGGAATGAGGACTGGCACATTGAACTTGCAAGCGCTCGGGGTAAGGGATCTAGCGAAGCTATCACTAAGCAAGCCGTCTCTTCTGGCGTTATCGACGCTCAGAAGAAGATTGCCACTGGGCAAGCCGGCGTCTCTAGCGGCTCGACTGGTTCCGATCCTTGGGCTGGTTCCGATCCTTGGGCTGGTTTGCGCGGCGGAACTTCTGGAGCAAAAACCGGCTCGACTTCTGGCGGCGGTCTCTTCGGCGGCATGAATGGCATGACGGGCGCTGGCTCCATTCTCGGAGTTCAGTATCCGGCCTTTTCTGCTATGGGCGGTATCTCTGCGGGACTTGGAGGTTTCGGCTCCGGTTATTCTTCCGGCTCTCCTGTCTCAGGTGCCCTCACAGGCGGCTTGAGCGGCTTTATGGCCGGTGGGCCTGTCGGTGGCATTATCGGTCTTGGAGCCGGCATCCTTGGCGGCGTGTTGGGCGGTCGCGCTCAGCGCAAGGCAGCGCATCAGGAAGCCGCTAAGAAGTGGGAGGAAATGCGCCCCGCGTATGAGGCATTCGACCAATCGCTTTCGGGCGAAGGGGTTGGAAACCTGCGCTCTTCGATTGGCGATATGTGGAGCCAGCTTTCGTCTTTCATGGAGACGGGCGGTGCTGCGTGGAAAATGGGCAAGGGCAATAGTTCGGCCCAATTTGCTTCCACTGGTACAAAGATGTTCGCCAAGTGGCAATCGGAAATCAACGAGTTCCGTGACGGCTTCTCCTATATGTTGGAGGATCTGACGGGCGGACAAGGGCTTGAAGGCGCATTCGCCAAGGGCCGTTCTCAGGTTAAGGTTCTTGACGAACAAGTCAAGGGCTTCATTGATGACGTTGAAGTCGCTTTTGGCTCTAACGATATCGGCATTCCGACTTCTGCCGCATATGACCAGATGTCGAAAGACACTGAGGCCATGCGTCTTGAGCAAGTCGCTAAGGCTAAGAAGGCTGCTGGCGAATATGCGCTGACGATGCTCTATAGCGCTGAAACGACCACGGACATGCAGAACACCCTTGACAGTTTCAAGGGAACGGCTGCGGGTCTTCAGCCGGTTCTTGAGCGTCTTGGTTGGTCGGCGGAAGAAGCTTCTAAGGCGATTTCCGAACGGCTCAATCAAGCCATTACCAATCTTAGCAAGGAGTTCGTGGAAGGGTTCGAAGCGCAGATCAACGATCTGAAGGGTGTTGGCTATTTCAACGATATCAAAGATCTCTTTGAATCGCGCGATACTAGCCTTTCAGATGCAGCCCTTCTCGGTGTTGATCCGAAGGTTGTTACGGAATGGTTCAACCTCGCGGCTCAGAACGTTGTCGATGGCGCGGAGCTTACAGGCGATGCTTTCAATGAGCTAGTCAAAAAGTTTCCAGAACTGAGCGGCGTTGTCAAAGAGTTTGTGACGGTTACGGAAGAAGCAAAGATCACCACCGAGCAAGTAACCGAAGCTTATAAATCATTCCTTGACGGGCGGCTTTCTCAGGCGATTTCTGATCGTGCATCGGCTGAAGGCGATTTGCGTTCCGCTTATGAGGAAAGCTCAAATCATCTTGAAAACTTTTCGAAGCAAGTCAAGGATTTTTTGACAGGCCTTCGTCTCGGTGACACGTCTCCGCTTTCGGGTCAGGAGAAGGTTCTTGAGGCACAGCGCATCTTCCGCGAGACGCAATCCAAGGCCTTGAGCGGTGACAAGACGGCGCAAGAAGAACTTGTCAGTGTTAGCCAAGATTATCTCGACGCTTCGCGTGAGTATTACGCCTCTTCGGATGCCTATTTTGCCTCGTTCAATGAGGTTGAAGCGGCGCTGAAGTCGGCGGACACAAAGGCAACGACGCAGCTTGACCAGCTTAAGGCCCAGGTTTCTTCGCTGATCAGCATTGATACTGGCGTCAAGAATGTTGCGGATGCGATTGCGGCCTTGCAAAAGGCAATCGAGGCGCAGAACAAGCTTCAGGGTCTTGTCGATGGTAATCGCAGCTTTGGCCTTAACCCTGAGCGCAATCGTTTAATCGATGCTGGTGTCAAGTCGCTAGGGCTCAATTATACCGGCAATTATGGCCTGACGAATGGCGTTGATCAGTTCTTGGCTTGGCGTCAAGCTTTGCCGGCTGAACAGCTTGCGGCGGTTAATGGTGTCATCAACCAATACATTGGCATCAACCGTCAGAATGGCGGTCCTATCCCCAAGGCTTATGCCATGGGCGGAACAATCATGAATGGTCAGTACAATCGCGATAGCGTCATGGCCAAACTGGCAGGCGGTGAGCATATCACACGAGCGCCTTCGAACAATACGAAGACGCAAGGGATGCTTGACTATATCAATCGAACCGGAACACTTCCAAGCTCGAATGATAATTCGCGAATGGATGGTGTAGAGCGACGCCTTGATACCGTCATCAGAACTTTGGCTTTCGGCTTCAACACGAGCGTTGGGGCTATCGAGCAAGGCAACATGATTGCGGCCAGTCAGACAGAAACAGCAAAGTTGATGAACTCCCGATGATCTACCTTGTTGAAATCGACACATACGATCTAAGAACCAACACGATTGAAAAGCGACGTTTTGGAACGGCAGGGTTTAACACTCTGCCGTCAGATACACCTGCGAACATCTATTTCGAGGAGCGGTTAACGCAGCCTGGAAATTATGAGCGGTACGCTTTCGCCAATGGGACAACCTCTGGCGAAAGCGACGTTTCATTCGGCTTCATCGAACTAGCAAATGCGGATGGCGGTCTCGACTACCTCAACGAGGTCGCCGTTGATGGTCGTGAACTCAAGATTTATGGCCTTGAAAGCCGTATGTCTTCGTGGTCATCTCGGCAGCTTTTGTTCATCGGTACAATGGAGCAAGTCGAACTTTCTTGGACGACTGTCTCTATTCGAATTAAAGATCGTCTCTTCGAGCTTCGCAAAAATATTCAGGATAATCTTTATCTTGGAACAACAACGGCAGGCGGTCAAAACACAGCGGAAGGAACGGCTGACGATATCAAAGATCGACCCAAGCCTTTCCTATTTGGCAAAGCACTGAACTTTGCACCTATTCTTGTAAATCGCTTTGATCGCATTTATCAAGTCAATGACGGCGCAATAAACGCAGGAATTATTGTCCGTGACGTTGGCGTGCCCTTGACTTTTGCTGCAAATTATGATACAATAGCACAATTAAGATCCGCTACAATTGCTGGTGGTAGTTTCGCCACGGCTAGGGCGTTAGGTCTTTTTCGTATCGGCGCGAATCCTCAGGGTGACATCACAGTTGATTCTTCTGAAGGTGCTGACGGTTCCCGTTCGGCTCCACGCACTATTCAGCGGCTCTTGCTTGGCTTTGGGCTGACAACGGACGACTTCTCCGTTGCAGATCTAGAGGCTCTTCATGCTTTGAATCCAGCGGAAGTTGGCCTCTGGACTGGTGCTGAGACGTACGAGACGCTTTCAATCGTTTCTCAGCTTCTAGATAGCATTGGTGCGACGTGCGTTCCAGACCGTCTTGGCGTTTTACGTTTCTTTAGACTGGACATTCCTACGGGTCAAGCGGTTGCGACATTTGATCGCTCAATCATCCTTGATCAAGGAAACGGCATCGAACGCCTAGCGACGAATGATGACGGGCGTGGCGTTCCCGCTAAAAAAGTCACGATCAAATACGCATATAACTACACGATCCAAACGGGCGTCAATCTTGCAGGTTCAACAACCGATGCTCAGAAAGCTTTTGCTAAAGAGCAATGGCGAACGGCAGTCGCAGAAGACGCAACGGTCGTAACCAAGTTTCTCCTAGCGCCTGAACTAGAATTCGAAACAATGCTTGTCAACTTAGCTGACGCTCAAGCAGAAGCCAATCGTCGCCTTGACATCTATAAGGTGCGACGAGACCGCTACCGTATTCCCATCAAGACAGACTACGTTTCGAATATTGATCTTGGCTCCGTCATTAGCCTGAGCATCAATCGCTTCGGGCTAAGCGCTGGCAAGAAATTTCTTGTTATCGGAATCAACGAAAATTATCGGACAGGCATCACAACGCTTGACGTATTTGGATAAGCCATGGCTGAGAATCAAAACATCATGCTTGGCTTTCCCAATCGGATCGATCAAGGAAATTTGAGCGGCGGTTCTTGGACGGCGGGGCTGCCGCTCTCTAACATTCAAAACCGGCTTCTATCGAAAGTCGCCAGAACGACGAACGTTACCGAAGACGCGACACGATTTATCATCGACTTCGGTAAACCACAGAAAATCGACATTCTTGCATTCATCAATCACAACGCCTCTTTTAGTGCTCGCGTTGCTATTGAAAGCTCAACGGTTTCAAATTTTGCATCTATTCAAGATGCTTATATCGCTGATATGTGGTCCGGCATTTCAGACGCCGATTGGGTCATTGATGATCTTGAATGGGAAAACGACAACTATTGGCTAGGCTCTTATTCTTCTGAAGACATCGAAGGTTTTACGTCGGTCTCAACGCACCTTCTTAGAAATTTCAGAGCCGCCCGTTATATTCGGATTCGTATTCTCGACACGGCCAACCAAAACGACTTTCTTCAAATTGGTCGCGTCTTCGTCGGCCCGGCTATTCAGCCGACGATCAATTATGCCTATGGAGCGGGTCTTGGCTATGAAACGGATACTGCAATTGAGACGGCGCTGAATGGCGCTGAGTTCTTTGACGTGCGCGAGCCCGTCCGCATCTTCCGCTTCTCTCTTGAGATGATGCGTGATGACGAGGCTTATGGGCGCTTTCTTGAGATCGTTCGGCGAGCAGGCGTTCACGGAGAAATCTTCGTCGTTCCAGACCCGGAAGACGCTTTCCAAGGCCTGCGCCGCAACTTCATGGGCCGCAACAGGCAGCTAAATCCTCTAGAACAAGTTATGTGGGCTGATGATGGCGTTGCCAATTCGATGGCCTTCGAAATCAAGGAACTTCGATAATGGCGACAAAACCAACGGCAGCTATTGATCGCATTCGTGCGGCTAATGGCGATGCTTATGATGCAACGAACAATCCAGGTGGTCTAGCGCAGGGCGGTCATCGCCAGAATTTCGTGCCTGATCTCAATGCCGTTGTCGATGTCGGTCTTTACGTCGAGACGCTGAGCGATGAGACGGCGGATAACGTCGCTGAAATCGAGGCAGCAATTCCCGAAATTCGCGAAGCACGGACCGAAGTCGCAAACAATCGCACAGCAGCAGCTAATAGCGCAACTGCAGCAGCAAATTCAGCCGCTGGCGTTAACTTACCCGCCGTTAACTCTGCCGACGCTGGCAAGGTGCTGACGGTCAAGACGGATGGAACGGGCTATGAGCCTAAGCTGATCGACGTTCCCGCGATCAAGCCCATCACCATGACATCTCCGACTGCGGGCGCGACCAACATCGGCAATGGCGGCAGTTACACGTTCGTCGTTCAGGCGTTCTCTGGCGACACGACGGGGTTCTATTCCGACTACGGCATCCCGCTCGCTACACGCTTTGTCCGCGCCTATGAGCCGGGCGGCACCACGCCTGTGGCGACGTTCAGCTTCACAGGCGCCAGCGCATCATTCGTCGTGAACTTCGCCAGTTCGGGGCTTTCCACATCCCACACCTATGAGTTCCAGGCGGGTTATACCGATGCGCTCAGCGCTACCGTCTTGTCGCAGCGTGTGAACGCCACGACTGCGGCCCTCTTTCGGCCTGTGCCGGGGTCGCAGTTCGGTGGCGGAACGTTCGTTGGCCAGATTTCGCGCGGTGGCGTCACATACGACCAAATCGCGGCGCCGCGATCGTCTGGCGAGACCACCCTGCAGTATTCTACGGATGGTAACTCGCCCGGTTTCAGCGACCGTAGCAATGGCAAATCGATCACCGAGACAGCTCTGACAAATGCGAAATACGCCGCCGCGCGTTGGGCCGATGCCCTGACCATTGCGGGCTATAGCGACTGGTTCGTGCCCGCCGAGGACCAGCTTGAGCTTGGGTATCGGAACCTCAAGCCCACTGCGACGGCGAACAACACCAGTTCTGGCGCCAATGCCAATTCCGTCCCAACCGGAGCCGCGTACACCTCATCCGTGCCGGGACAGACGGCGGTTGCGGCGTTCCAATCAGGCGGCGCGGAGGCATTCTCTACCGCTCAATATTGGTCCACCACCTCGAATGACGGCGTGAACGCCATCGCGCAAGACTTCGGCACGGGCAATCAGTCCGCCGTTTCCGTCTCGACATCGCTCAAGGTGCGCGCGTGGCGCGAGCAGCCAGTCTGAGGAGCATCATCATGACCTACATCACCTATGCTCCGGTTGATCGCCAGTTCGCCAAGCTGGAACGCGACTGCCCGCCCGGTGCACCGTTCAACGGCGTCGATCCTTTTCCCGGCATAACCTTCGGCTTCGCACTGGAAAGCCACTATCCACTGCCCGCTGGCGAGCCCGACATTCGGTATGGAACCGTGTCGGGAACCGTCAAGGAGGACTTATCCATCTTCCTGAGGAAGGTTTCCAAAGCGGAATATGACACGGCACTTGCCGTTGAGATAGCGGCACGTGAATCGCTCAAGCCCGATCCTCTAGACCTTGTTCCGATGGAAGTGACAGCCGCTCAGGCCCAAGTCGCTCTTTACAACGCGGGCCTGCTTGAGCTTGTCGAAGAGAATATCGCCAATCATCCGTATCCTCCGATCCGCATCTGGTTTCGATCCGCAACAAAGTGGCGACGCGACAATCCTTACGTTCTTGGCATGGCCGCAGAGCTTGGAATCAGTGATGAGCAATTCCTAGACCTGTTCACGAATGCAGGTAAGGTCGTCACCTAAATGGACAGTTGCTCATGTTGGTTCGAAGGCTCATGGGCGCATTGCTGCTTTATCCACGATATCGAGTCTAAAGGATGGCTCGATATCTCATCGCACTTGCATCTAGCCGATTGCGTTAGCGCTACAAGCGGCGGACCCATCATGGGCGCAATCATGTTCGTTGGCATTGCTGTTGGCGGATGGTTTTACCAGTTGACACGAAAGAAGCCCGATGGCCGCTAAGAATTTTCCTGAGATTATGGATCACATCTTCAAGTTCGAAGGGGGTTATGTCAACCATCCTTCCGATCCTGGCGGTGCAACAAATATGGGCATCACGATCGGAACGCTTCGCTCCTTTCGTGGTGCGTCCGTCACGATTGCCGATGTCAAGGCACTCAAGAAGTCTGAAGCGATGGAAATCTATCGCAAGAACTATTGGGACAAGATTTCCGGCGACGAGCTTCCAAGCGGCGTAGACATTTGCACGATGGACAGTGCCGTAAACTCCGGGCCGGGTCGTGGAGCCAAGTGGCTTCAGCGCGCGGTCGGTGTCAAAGCGGATGGGGGCATTGGGACGACGACGCTTTCTGCCGTAGAGACTGCCGATCCCGAAACGACGATCAAGCGCATGTGCGAAGATCGCATGAATTTTCTCAAAGGTCTTTCGACTTGGGGAACGTTCGGTAAGGGTTGGGGTTCGCGCGTTGCGGCCGTCGAGAAGCTGGCATTGAAGTTGCACGCCGAAGACGACGAGCCGAAGGAAATCCAGCCGGTTCCGGTTACGCCCGCTCCCTCGCCTTCTGTCGAGGTTTCGCCTCTCACGATTGATGATTACCTCAAACTGATCGAAGCCTCTGTTGCCGAGATCCGCAAGCTCAGGAGCGCTTAAATGGAAACCTTCCTTAACGCAACCGTTCAGGCGCTCATTCCTATCTATCAGATTTTCATTGGCATTGCTGCACCTATCGCCGTCGCATGGATTGTCAAGATCCTCAAAGACCGTGCTGGAATTGCGCTTGAGCAATCGGATCGGGATGCGCTCCAAACGGCGGTCAAGAACGCCGCGCTTCTGGCGGTCAACATGAGCGGTGGCGCTAAGGCTATTGATCATGTAGCGAGCGCTGCAATCGATGATGCCGTCGATTACGTAAAGACGGCGGTTCCTGATGCCGTCGAGCGTTTTCGTTCTCAAGGTCTTGACGACCGTGCCATCGCTGCAAAGATCGCGCCACAGGCTCAGCTTATCGTTGATAGCGTGCCGACGCAGATCGTAGACGAGGCGCGCGGGGTTGCAACAGACGCTTTCGTGCGATCCGTCTTGAGTAGGTAAAGTGACGATGCCCGACGACGCCCTTTTAGGAGCCAGTCAAAAGATTCTAGATGTAGGCGTTATCGGTGCCGTCTGTATTCTTCTTATGATTGCTCTTGCCTATATTGTTCGTAGATATAACGCGGAACAAGAGGCTCATCAAAAAACTCGCGACGCTTGGTTAGCTGATGTCAAAGAATATGCAAATATTGGCGAAAGCGTCCGAAACCAAATGCAGGCGAACACGAGCGCAATGCAGTCTGTCCTTGAAATCGTTAAGGAACGGACACGTCAATGAATTTGCGTGAAATTTGGCAGAGCTTTGCGGGCAACGATTTTGCTCAAAGAAAACACATAACGGATTGCGCATTGGAAGAGGAGCGGGGTCGCCTTCGAAACAATGTCCAGTCAATCAAATCTGGTGCTAGAGTGATGTCTAATATGGCAGGCATGTTAAAACTGATGGAAGACGATGTTGAAAAAGATAATTGAAAATCGCCTTCTTTTGGTTTTCGCCTCTGCCATTGCTCTTTATTGGCTTGGTGGGCTATTCATCCCAAGCATAATCTTTTCAACGGTAGTTTCTCTATTTCTTTTGATTTTTGGTGGCATTACATTCCTTAGATACGCACCGTCGTCTTTCGAGATTCTGTTTAAAGGTGTTCGAAACGAAGATGCGGAAGGGAGTCATCTTGCGGCTCTTGGCGTCACAAGCCTAGCCCTTGGTTCTGTATATGTAGGCTTATGGTCTTTGACATGGAATATGTATGGACAACCTCTAACGTGGATATCGACGCCTAGTTCGCTATTTGGTAGAGGCATGATGGGTCTCGGCTTTCTACTGCTCTTTATCAGTCCAGACGTTTCTCGTAAAGGCCTTAAACTTCCTGATGGCTTCCTGATCATTTGTCTCGCTATCATCGCGCTTATGATTGCTTTCTTCATGGGGACGCGATTTGATAATCAACAGTCTATGGCCGCTCCTCCAAACACTTACGCTTTTGTCTCTCGTGAAGACAGGTCAGGCTGCACGAAAGAGCGGCCTATTTTTGGAAACGTGAACGGCTCTCGAAAGATATATCACGTACCTTCCTCGCCTCATCGTGCTTCAACTTTTCCTGAGCGCTGCTTTGCTACGGAAGAGGAAGCGCTAGAAAATGGATTCGTGAAGTCTAAGACTTGACATTCAACAAGAAATAAGCTATAAGAAACTAAGCCGCTCACTGTTATGGTGCAGCGGCTTTTATTTTGTCCCGACGCGAGATGATAACATGAATCTGACAGATGATCAACTGAAAGAAGCCATTGATTTGTTGGCTTCTGAGGGCACTGTGGCGGGCGCGGCGCGAAAGCTAGGGATTGCTCGCTCCTCGATGCAAAATCGCCTTCAGCGGGCCTCTGAGCGCGGCCTAGATGGTCGTCTGCCGCAGGCGCTTCCGGTTGGTCAGGTCGTTAAAGGCGAATCCGTTCTTTACGATGAATCCGGCCAAATCAAAATGCGCTGGGTCAAAACCAAGAAAGAAGAACCTTCACCGGAAGCCATTGCTGAGATCCTGAAAGAAAGCTTTGAAGGGTACAAAGCCCCATATCTCAACTCAAAGCCGCAAGGATATGCGGACGATGATCTTCTAACACTTATAGCCGTAGCCGATGCTCATGTGGGATTGTTTAGTTGGGCAGAAGAAACGGGCAATGATTGGGACATTTCGATTGCGGATCGCGTTATTACGCAGACAGCTAAGCGTCTAGTCGAGAGCACGCCGAACGCAGCACACTGCATTATTCTTGGTGGCGGTGACGCAACGCATACGAATAACTTCGATAACCACACTTCAAAATCCAAGAACGCCCTTGACGTAGATTCGCGTTTCTCGAAGGTTCTGCGGGCGGCTTGCGATCTCTTCGTAAAGATTACGGATCTTGCCCTTCAGAAGTTCCCGAAGGTAACGGTTCGAATCCTTCCCGGCAATCATGACGAGACGGCTTGCTTTGCGATCTCTTACTTCTTGAGCGCTTGGTATCGCGATGAGGATCGCGTTACGGTAGACACTTCGCCGTCTCTCTTCTGGTGGTATCGATTTGATAACGTCATGCTAGGTGGTGTTCATGGTCATACAGCGAAGATGAAAGACATGCCGCAGATCATGGCCGTTCGTCGGGCTGAGGATTGGGGCAGAACTAAGCATCGATACGTCCACACCTTCCACATCCATCACATCGAGCGTTTTGTCAATGAAGCTGGCGGCGTCATTTGCGAGAGCCACCAATCGCCATCGGCTCAGGACGCATGGCACTTTAACGAAGGTTTCTTGTCAGGTCGCTCCATGCAATCTGTAACATACCACCGAAAACATGGCGAAGTTACTAGGAATCGTGTTGCTATCTACGATGAATGAGAAAAGGGGCCAATTGGCCCCTTTATTTGTTTCAACCCACCCACCCAACCTTAAGTCATTGGACGAACCCTGGACTCATCAGGCATCATCTCGCGTCACCTCCTTTCTTACTAATTTTGTCAAAGCTTCGACCAATCCCCATCCCAAAAACGATGATAAGCGCCATCTTCACGAAATTGGTAGAAACCGGGCTTTCGTCCGCCTTCTTGAGGAAGGATCATCGTCCAGCATTCTTCTTCGAATAGCTCGACAATTCGGTGAATGTGGTCGGCTTCATTCACGAAGCTATCTCCAACATGGCGGTCAACAAACCACGACTTACCGCTTAGGTCAAATACTTCTTCGCGATAGCCGCCGCTCAGAATGACGGATCGGAAAGACCATGGATGGTCGTGCGGATCTCCGTTTCCATCTGCTTGGGTGAAGCGGTGAAAAACCGGATGAAATGGCCAAGGCCCTTCGATATGATACTTCGTGAACCAATCATTCATATGCTCAGTACGAATTTCCATTTACTTCTCCTTTCTGGCTTCGGTGAGGGCACGGATGGCGGCGGCGATGTCGACCGCCTCCACTCGCTTAGCCCATGAACATTCGCCCATCCGATCATTCCCGTAGGCGTAATGGACGGTCTGCCGCTCGCCGTGCTCTGCGGCGCGAGCCAGGATCAGTGCCGAGACTTCCGTCACCGTCTCCCTCCGCACCGCTTCGATCCGGTCTTGGGCGGCTTCCAGGGCGGCGACAGCTTCGAGCAACGTCGCGCTGTACTTCGGCCTTCCATAGTCCTCCATCTTTGCCGCGCAGTGGCGCAGCCGTTCAACGAGATCGCTCATCGCCGATCTCCTTCCACCGAGGAGGGCTCAATGGCGGGAAGCCATTTCTCGCCGTAGACGTGAACAACGCGCGTGCCGTCTTGCTGCATGACGACGCCTCGCTTCCCCTCGACGGTGACGTATGAGCCAATCACCGTTCCCGTGAACCCGTCGTGAGCGATCGTGTGATGCTCCCCGAGGCGGCTGTCCCCACCGCCATCACGGGCTTCCTCTCGGGCCTGACGATCGGAGAGGATGGCGCGCGCCAAAGCACGGGCGGTTTCTCCTCGTGGCGGATAGCCACCGCGCTTTGTTTCTACCTCAACGATCATCCAGACATCATCCGGCACGTCGGCGCTGGGCTGGTTCACTTGCGCCGCCATCACTTGCCCTCCTCACGAGAGGATCGTACGGCGGCGCGGGCGACATCGATGCAGGTGTCATAGCCGGTTTCGAAGTCGGCAACTTCGGCGTCATACTCGGTCAAAAGTTCGTTGGTCTTCTTTTGCCCCGCGATTGCTTCCAGCGCCTTGCGGAGACGGGCGACCTCGGCGATGGCGTCAGCGGTCTCGTTGCCAGCACGTAGCGCAAGGTCGGCGTAGTTCCGGGCCTCACCATGCTGCATGTCCCTCTCCTGCCGCGTCTGCTCGTGGGCGGCGCGCTCGGCGGATAGAGCGGAGGCGAGGGCGCAAATCGTTGCAGCGTGGAACGTCCGCATAGTCCCGACCATGCGGCCGGTCTCGTCATAAACCCATGCATAGATGGCCTCGCCATCGGGGCCGTACTGGATATCGTATCGCCACGCCTCATCGCGTCCCGCGCCATCAGTGACGGCGACCGGCTGGGGTGTGGCGGATAGGGCGGCGCGAAGGCGGTAAAGAAGGGAAACAGGGATTAAGTAAGAGCCGTTGTACTTCATCGCTCCGTTCAGGGTAGCTTGCGCAGCCTCCCGCAGCCCCGGTGCCTCTGTGGCTTTCGGGGCAGCCGTGAGGGCGGCGCGCTCGTTCCACGCCGCGATGAGGTTTTCTTTGCGGTCGAAATGAAGGCCTGTTGATGCAGAACAGCGTTTGCACTGGATGCAGGAGCCGCCGGCGTTTACGCCGCCGTCAACATCATCTTCGTCCGGCACGTCAATACGCTCTGCATCACCGCCGCAGAACGGGCAAGGTAGCAGCACCATCTCGGCCTCTGCGGGCAATGGCTTGCGGTCGTCGGTCATGGCTTGTCCGCCCTAGTGGTCACCAGCAGCACCTTCACCTCGCCGATCTGACGGATGCGGTCGCGCGGATTGCTTCGGATCAGTTCGGCAAGAGTGCCGCGAGCACCGCGCTCGGCGTCCCGAACAATCTGATCAATGGTGGTGGTCGGCCCCCACGGGCCGGTTCCATCGAACTCAAGGGTGACTTGCACCCTGGTCGATGTGGTCGTGCTGCGCTCTTCGCTCACGTGCTCGGCTCCGAACGGGTGGCCTGGGAGATCGCGGCGCGGGACGAGAACTCCGAAGCTGGGCCAAGGAAGTCCGACCCGTCCTCGGGGTATTCCGTGCACCAAGCGTAGAAGCCCGAGCCAGAGTGACCATCGGGGATGAACTCAATCGTCATGTCGGTCTCTTCGCCGCCGAAGAGATCAACGAAGGCCTGTGCGACTTGGAGCGAGATGTCATCGATAGAGGCTGGACGCCACACGCCCTCGGATGAGACGGGGAGGTCGGGATGGCTGGTGGTATTAATCGTGGTCATGTTCTAAATCCATCCAAACGTCCAAAGCATTCCGATCGTTGGCCAAATCAGGAACCATGCGAATGCTAGCGTGATGATAACCAACGCGGTAAGCATGTCAATAGGCTTATTCATCTTTAAACTCGCTGTTTTGCATAATTTCGAGATACCAGTTGCGATTGACTTCTGCCTTGTTCTCGGCAGCGGCTTCACCAAAGGTGATAAAGTCTTGTTCGCGATTGCGTCGCTGAATTGCTAGAAGTTCTTCTGCGTGAGCGAATTGAATAACACGATAAAATCGTGAATGAGCCGATTCAAAGCATCCGCCCTCTTCTTCTACAGCTAGAGCCATTCTATCGCAAAAGTCGCAGATCAATGTCTCGGCGTCTAAAATCATGCCCGCGTCGCCACTTCCTTGGCCCGTGCAATCATATTCAGCGCCTCTTCGTCAAAATAGAGATCGTCTTCCATGTTCTCGATCCATTCGACAAGATCGCAGACGACTTGTTCGGCCTCTTCGCAACGGTCTTCCCAATAATGGCGGTCAACCTTGAAATCAAAGTCATCGCTATCGAGCATCAGAATGTTCCCTTCAAGACGCCTGTCCGTTCATAAAAGCAGTCGCGGACCTTGCGTGTGTCCATAGCAATACCCTGAATAACGCCTTCCTGCAAGCACGAAGTCAAAGGCTCGCTGATATCTTGGCCTGCGTTATCCAAAGTGTTTGCAACGGACTGAAACTCAGTGAGCGCCTGAACCTGCCCATCGAGGCATTCTTCGAAGGCGTCTCCCTTAGCGCCCGTGGACGCATAGCAGAAATTCGCTGATAGACGAATGATGGTCTTGATCTCTTCTGGCAGATCAGAGGGCGTCGGATCGACCACGGGCTGAGATGCGATGATAGATAGTGCAAGGAAGGCCGTGATCATGCGTCGATCTCCTCAAGCTCGGTCGCGAGGTAGGTCCAGGAAAGGTTGTCTTCGTCAGCATCAATATCTGCATCGAAACGGATCTCATAGATTGCGGGATGGTCTTCATCCGCTTCGACGAAAGAAGCGACATAGCCCGTGTCGCCGGCCTTCGGGAACCAATCGAGGTTATGGATATCCGCTTCGGTCGGCTCGAAGAAATCGACCAGAGCCTTGACACGGGAATTGATAGTGATGGTCATTTGGCATTCTCCTCTAGGATCGATGCAAGTTCTAGAAAAACATTAGATGCTTCGCGCAAATCGTCTGCGGTAAAGATCATGTTGATTTGAATTCCAATTTCTGACGCGCCGCAAGGCATATCTGTTTCATGATGCTTTGACAAGAGGATTGCATCAACTCCTCCGATCTTCACAACGGTTTCAACAATCTCCCGCCGCGCCGGAATCACTTGTTCAGGAATAAACTTCACGAATGAGGGTTGCGGGGTTTCTGTTACGAGTTTAAGTTCATCCTCGGTGAACCATACCACAAACCCGTCATCATCAAGGCGTACAATAATAAATCTACTTTCATAATCGTTTTCAATAATTTTCCCTGTTCGAGCGTTGAAGCGATCAGGAATTCCTCCTGCTTTATAACTTTCCACAACCACTTTGCGTCCGACTGCGAAATCAACCATTTTCATCTCCTATCATGTTGCGATACCCGAACATAGATCGTGATTTACGGGTTGTCAAGTGGCTTCTAGCATGAGGCGGATATCGTCCAATGCTAGACGAGACAAGTCTTTCTTGCCCTGCAAGTTGCGAAGGATTTTGCGGTCGAGCGTGCCCTTGCCGATCAAATCCGTGTAGAAGGCGACGCCTGAGCCGCCGACGCGCGAGGTCCGATCTTCTGCCTGCTGGTGAAGGATCATGTTATAAGACAAGCTGTAGCGGATGGCACGATTGCAAACGTCTTGGATGCCGTCCATGCCCGTTCCTGCGGCGTCGGGCGTTCCGACCGTATAGAGAACTTTCGGATCACTGAGAAAGCGGTCCTTGTTCTTGATGCGCTCCTCAGACGAGACGTTGCCCGATAGATCCACGGCCTTCTTGCCAAGCGCCTTCAAGACCAGTTCGGCGTCCTTCTTGAACCGAACCCAAATGACGATCTTCTCATCATCAGGCATCGTTTCCAGCCAGCCTTGAAGGGCATCTAGACGCGCGTTCGGCAATTCTTGGAACGTCCCGTCGCCGCGAGGCAAGAAGCCATTGCTGATGGCTTGCATAGTCGCCATAGCCGATATGGCGTTGGCTGAGGTCTTGAACTCGCCATTGTCGAGTTGCGCGATAAATGTTTCCTTGACTTGCTTGTAAGCAGCCTTTTGCTCAGGGTGCATATCGAAAACGAATTCGTCTTCGAATTTCTTTAGTCCAAGCTCTTCCTGGCTGACACGATAGACGAATGGATCGATCTTGCGATAGAACTCGTCAACGTTCTGATGACCAATAACCTCATTCGCAAAGCCATTGAACTTCTTCACGCAGTACCGCGACATGAACGAAGTCTTGTACTTGACACCGATAATTCGTTCATCGAGCAACGCAAGCTGTGACCAGAAATCAATAAGGTCTTTGGCGACGGGCGTTCCTGTGAGAAGCGCCTTATAGTCGCATTGATCCATGAGCTTTCGCATCGCCTTCCAACGCTGAGAAGACTTGTTCTTACTCAGGTGGCTTTCATCTTGAGCGCAAAGCACACGACCCTTGTGGCGCTTGATAAAGTCGTTGCAAAGCTTCTCGCCGGCTGGCGTCTTGACAGCATCGATGTTGAAGACGATGACTTGCAACCCATCGAAAGCTTTCAGAGCTTCGTACTCAGCAAGGCCCGCCTTCGTCTTGTTCCAGCCCCAAGCCTTATAAGGCACGTCGTCCTGAACGTCACGAGCAAGCTGCGCTTCGACCCACTGCTGCGTCACGAGACCGTTGGGCGTTACGACAATCAACCCATCGATATGGTTGCGCGTCCAGTGATAGACGGTCAGCGACGTAAGGCTTGAAGATTTTCCGCAGCCAGGAGAGTAAATGAGGCCAAAAACACGATTGTCTTTCAGCTTTTCGAATGCCTTGGCCTGATGGTCAAGCGGCGGGCGCTTAAACACAAAAGACGGCCTTCCGACCGTCTCTGTTGCCTCTTCGAAGACCGTGAGGTCTTGGCGCGTGTCATCGATCTCAATTTCAGGGAATGCGGATCGAAAGGCATCGATGTTGGACTGCGTGCTTTCGAACTGAAAGCCACCGCCCGCCAGGAATTTCTTACGACCTTCAAGGCGGGAACTAAAGCCCACGATGTTCTTGAGAGGTGCATCTTTGAGGACGGCGCGAGTGTCGTCAATGGTTAGCATTCATCATTCCTGTCTCCAAAAACGCCGAAACGCCCGTAAGTAAATCCCGATCCAAAGAGAAGGACGGCGAACCAAAAGATTGAGAACGGGTCGGTCACCAAAAGTTTCCCATCCACAAAAGCCAAGAAAGCGAAACCGCATCCGCAAGCGCATATCCAGCGTTATAATGGCGAACCTGACCATTCTTTCCAAGATGAATGCAAAGATTCAGCAGAATTGCTAGAGCAATAATCCATTGTGGCCAATCCCAATACGTCATCACTCACAATCCTTCAAAAACTTGATCTTTAGCTCTGGCATCCGTCGTGTATCACCTTCGACGTAGCGGTAATAATCAACGACTTCAGCATCGATCGTAATGCCTTCGGCTGCCAAGACCTTGAACGCTTCATTCAGGTCAAGGATCATCTGGCGCGCTGTGGCGATGCGGCAGGCGTGCTCTTCGGCGTCTGTGGTCATACTTCCGGCTTTCCCCATAGAGGCGCTACGCACCAATGCGTTGGCTTATCGAATCCTACGCCCTGCCATTGTCGCGGCTGGTCATCAATATCAATCCAAACTTCAAATTCTTCAAAAGAGCCGCTAGCGAACCAAACCCATTGACTATCGCCATAATAGCCGTTTGACTCATCTTCATACCATTTAGCGAAGATAACGCCTTCAAGATTTTCTGGAATCTCTTCGCTCAGCTTATGCCAGACGATAATTCCTGCGTCATTCACCATCCCTCAAACTCCTCTAGCTTCTTCCACGCACACGGCACGAACTCAGCGATCGTATCACCATTCTTCTGCCGCCACACGAACGGACCATTCTTGCCGTGACTGAATGGAGACGCCTTGTAGCTCACGATGTAATGCTCGAATGAGCGCGGATAGTGGACGCCCTCAAACGTTTCTTCCGGCACTTCGATAGCGATGACGATCTGTTCGCCCGTGCGCGGGATTGTGGTGGTTGGGTTCCAGGTCATAGGGCAGACTTCTCACGACCAGAATGCGGAGGGTTGTTTAGATCGCCATCGATTTCGCCGGGAGCCACAAGGCGTCGTGGAGCGTTTTCCCATTCAAGCAAGAGAGCCGCGCGTTCTTCGCCAGTCATAGCATAGGCTTTCGGACCCCAAGACGTATGAATCCTCATCACATCTTGCTTGCGCCACATCTTAACGACTTCAAGAGCCTTAGGACCAAGAAGCTCATACTGAGCATGAGCCATATAACTCATGTCTGCCAACTTACGCTTCAACCGCTTGATCTCAAATAGCGCGTCTGGTAGATTGTCAATTTCTTCTGGCATCTCAATTCTCCTTCATCTCTTTGTAAACCATCCAGCGCCAAAAGTCAAGGGCGCAACGAGGACCATAGCGGGTTGCGGGGCGGCTGTCAAACGCCCCATTGCTCGGCCATTGCGTCTGCAATGCCTTGATACGTGCGGCTGCGTTCCTTCCATCGGTCCGGGCCAGGGGGCATCCTGTGAATGCGCTCTGTAACGCTCTTAGGCAAGGTCTTCATCTCTTCGCTGACATCGTTCGTTGGGACAAGACAAGGAAGATTCTTCAGCCATAGACATGTGGACTTCTTCTCGGGGTGCCCAAACATCCAAGGTTGAATAATCTGGTCAGGCCTACGAATCTTGGATGAGATAACACTGATAGGGTTTTCGATGGCAATTTTCTCGCATGGCGCATCCATGAGCGCTTGAACGAAGTCTAGCGCCCGCTGCTGGCGTCCGTCAGCAATCTTGGCGGGAAAGTGACGAGCACCGCTAACAGCCAAGTCTGTGCAGGGAGGGTGAGCGATAATGAGATCCCAGCCAATATTAATAAAATTCCAGATATCTTCAGCATGTTCACATTTAAGATGAAAAAGCGAGCCATCTTCCGCCTGTAGAAGATCTAGAGACCAAGCATCATGGCCTCGTCGCGCGAAAGCTTGGCGCACACGTCCGCTATATTCGCAGGCAACAAGAACACGCATTATTCTTCAACCTCGTAAGACCAAATCAACATAAATTCTTCAAATTCCTTGTCTGTCATCTCTGAATAATCATGAAGTAGACCTTCTAGCATTTGTAAGCCAACCGCTGCCACGGCTGGCGATTTCATTTCTTCGCGGAGCAAAGCGATTTCATTTTGTCGGTTGTAGATCATGAGAGCCTCCTTTTCCGGTCTACAGATAGCCGCTCCTTCGGTGGCTGTCAAGCTATACGGATTTCTGAGGCTCGGGCAAATGCGTATAAAAGTGTATCGGCTCAAGCCCTTGATTTGCAATGGCTTTTAGCTTTCTCTCTATCTTATTATACACTTTTCTCTCTAAAAATAGAAAGTTAGAAAAATAGAAGAAGGGTAGAGAGAAGGAGTATATAAGGGACTTTTCAATTTTGGCGGCAAAAGTGTATTTTCTGGGGTGGTCAGTTTGGAAAGCCATTTGGTTTCAAAGGGTTGCGGAATACACTTTGTGGGCTTGCGTTTTGGGTGGGAATCAGTTAGATAGGGTGAGGCGCATTTGGCGTTTTGAGAGGAGATTTCATGATCACTGGCAAGGATCTTATCGCTGTCGGTATGAAGCCGGGCAAATGGTTTAATGCCGCTATCCAAGCAGCTAACGAGGCGCTGAATGAAGGGCAATCCAGACCAGAAGCTATCGCCGCCGGGTTAACTCTTCAGCCTCCGGCGCCTGTCGGCTTGTCAAACGCAGGAACGGTTGAGTTTTACCGAAATATTGAAGCGACGAATCCAGCCGAAGAAGCCAACGTTGCAGCGGTCGAAGCAACGATGATGGAACTCATGCGAACGCCTGTCGTGAAGGCGGGTGCCATCATGCCTGACGCCTGTCCTGCGG
>Ga0182214_1000003_pt1 | contig 62051 bp, 85 predicted proteins | sample G5R1MG_23_FD_128380 | JGI IMG/M metagenome (GOLD analysis project Ga0182214, IMG submission 128380) | Switchgrass phyllosphere microbial communities from Michigan, USA - G5R1_NF_03OCT2016_LD1 MG | ecosystem: Host-associated > Plants > Phyllosphere > Phylloplane/Leaf | place: USA: Michigan...
CCGAGGTGTCGCCGTTGGCGACGGCGGCCGCGCGCGCGGCCTCCTCCTCGGCGGCACGCTTCTCGTCGAGGAGCCCGGTGTAGGTCCCGAGCGGGTCGACGAAGGAGCCCATCGCCTCGCTGAGATCGGTGATGCTCTCGCGCATGGCGTCGATCTCTTCGGCGCTGCGCTCGCCGGTGCCCGCCCAGCCCTCCCAGCCGGTGAAGAACTGCTCGACGCCCGGCGCCGACGACGTCGCGGCCGCGCCGACCTCGGCGATGCCGGTGCCGAGCCCGGTGGCCGCCTCGGCGGCGGCGGCCTGCGACTCCTCCAGGCCGATGACCGCGTCGTCGTACTCGGGGAAGTAGGCGGCCGCCTCCTCGGCGGACATGCCCGCCGCCATGAAGCGCTCGCGCAGGTAGTCGACGGCGCCCGCCGCCTGCTCGCTGGCGCCGTTGGTGACCATGGCCGCGAGCGAGGCGTCGAGTTCGGCGATGGCCTCCTCGGTCAGCCCGACCTGCGACTGGACGAAGGGCAGCGCGTCGCCGAAGCCGCGCTCGAAGGCCTTGGCCGCGCCGTTGGCTGCGAGCGTCTCGGCCGCGTCGTCGACGCCACCGATGCCCGCGCGCAGGCTCTCCAGGGGGCCGCTGCCCTGCTCGCCGAGCGTGAGGAACTCGTCGAGAGCAGCGGTCGAGCCGTCGGCCGAGTCGTTGAGCGCCCGGGTCGCCTCCTCCAGCCCGCCGATGTCGTCGGACAGGTCGGGGACGAAGGAGTCCAGGACCGACAGCGCGGTGAAGGCGACGGCCGCGACCCCGGCGGCCTTGCCGACCCGGCCGAGCCCGGAGGCCACGCCGGGCGAGGTGCGCCGCAACTCCTTGAAGGAGTCGATGGTCTGGAAGAGCCCGGGCGCCAGCGTGAGGAAGGCGCCCGCGCCCAGGCCGACGGCGGCCGTGACGCCACCGACGGTGAGGGCTGCGCCCTTGGCGCCGTCGCCGAGGTCGTTGTAGCCGTCGACGATGTCGTCGAGGCCCTGCACGAGCGCACGCAGCGGGCCGTCGGCGCCCTCGCCGGTGCCGATGAGGGCGGTCTCCAGCGAGCCGCGCAGGCCCTCCAGGTCGCCCTTCAGGTTGTCCATCTTGGCGGCGGCGGTCTCGGCCGCGTAGCCGCTCTGGTCGACCTTGTCGGTCCACTCGGTGACGGTGCCGGTCGTCTGGCTGTAGACGGCCAACGCGGTGTTGAGCGACTCGGTGCCGAAGATCGTGGCGAGAGCCTGCTTCTCCTGCTCGTCGGTGAGCCCGGCCAGGCCGGTCTGCAACTCGTCGGCCACGCCCTGCATGCCGACGAACTGGCCCGAGGCGTCGAAGAAGGACAGCCCGAGTTCGTCCATCTTCTCGCGGGCCTTGCCCGACGGGTTGATGAGCGAGACGAGCATGCCGCGCAGGCCGGTGCCCGCACGCTCGCCGATGATGCCGTTGGACGCCAGCAGGCCGATGGTCCCGGCCGTCTCCTCGATCGAGACGCGGAGGTTGGCGGCGGGGAGCCCGGCGTAGTCGAGCGCCAGGGCCATGTCGGAGACCTCGCCCTGCGCCTGGTTGGCGGCGCCCGCGAGGAGGTCGGCGACGTGGGAGACCTGGTCGCCGCCGAGCCGGAACTGCGTCATGGCGGTCGCGGCGATCTCGGCGGCCTCGCCGACCTCCAACTCGCCAGCGGCCGCGAGCGCGAGCGCGCCGGTCAGGCCGCCACCGAGGATGTCCTCAGCCTCGACGCCCGCCTTGGCGAGTTCGGTGACGCCCTGCGCGGCCTCGGTGGCGCTGAACTGGGTGTCGGCCCCGGCCTTGACGGCCGCCTCGCCCAGGCGCTCCAGCGTCGAGCCGGTGGCGCCGGTCGCGGCGGCCACCTTGGACATCTGGGCGTCGTAGTCGGCGTAGGCCTTGACGGCCGCCCCGACGCCGACGGCGGCGGCCGCGCCGATGCCGGTGAGCGCGCCGCCGACGCGCTGCAGGTGCTCCTCGTTGGCCTGGGCGTACTCGCCGAGCCGCCCGAAGGCGGTGGCCGCGCGGCCCGCGCCGTCGCCCGCGCCGGTGCCGAGGTCGTCGGCCGCGCCGCGCGCGCGGCCCATCTGCCGGATGAAGTCGGCGACGTCGGCGACGAGCCGGATGGTGGTGGTGCGAGTCGCCACGGGCGTCCGTCCTCTCGGATGGGGTTGCGGACCCGCAACCCTGCATGTACGGTCATCCCATGACCACGACGACGAGCCCCCGAGTTGCCTTCCAGACCGAGACCTGCCCCCGCTGCTGCGGCACCGGCGAGATGCCCTACTCGGTGAAGGCGGGCATGTGCTTCCGCTGCAGCCGCAAGGGCGTGGTGCTGACCAAGAAGGGCGAGCAGGCCTCCTCGCTCTGGCACGAGGCGATGCGCGCCCGCCGCACCGTCGCCGTCGACGACGTCAAGGTCGGCGACCGCGTGACCATCGACCCGCGCACGCGCTGCTGCACCGTCAAGGCCATCTCGGTCCGGCCGAACGCTCTGGGCAGCGGCGACGGGAAGGGCGGCATGGTCTACAGCGACGGCATCTCGCTCGACTGCGGCGCCGTCTCCTACATGGTGGCCAAGGGCGGGAACGTCTACCGGGCCATCGAGCACGAGGACGTGCTCGCGGTCATCGAGATCGTCGGCGCCGACCACCCTGGGATGGTGCTCTCGGAGCGCTGAGCGCCCCGCTGAGCCCCGCAAGCAGCGCCCCCGGCCGGATCGGCCGGGGGCGCTGCTGCGTCAGCCCTAGACGTCTTCCCGCAGCGATGTGCGGGGATTCCACGGGCGCAGGTGCCGGTGCGGGTCGACGTCGGTGACGGCGACGCGCAGCCCGGCGGTCTTGTCGCGCTCGCGCTCCAACTTGGTCCGGCGCTCGATGGCCTTGCAGGCCTCGCAGTGGTGGGTGAGCGTGCCCCAGTGCCCCTCGCTGTCGGGGTTGTAGGCGCGGTCGCGGGGCTGCCCGCAGCCGCTGCAGAGGCCGTCGAGGTAGAGCGTCCAGGCCAGGTGCAGCGCCCGGTCGACCTCGCTCCAGCGCCGCGCCGGGTCGCCCGTCCGCACGGTGTGGAAGGGCACGCCCCACTGCTGCGCGGCCTTCAGTTCGGCGCAGACCCCTGCGTGCTCGGGGAGGGCGAGGACGCCCGCGAGAAAGGGGCGTCGGGCACCCGCGAGACCTCCTCGATCATGGCCAGGATCTGGCCGACGGCGGCCTCGCCGGTGGACGACGAGGAGTAGATCGTCCAGAGGTCGTCGGGGCTGAGCGCGGGCTCGACGAGCCCGGCGGCGACCTGGGCGAGCGAGACGCGCTCCATGGGCGTCGGCTCGTCGCCGGGCTGCTCGTCGACGTCGGGCGAGGCCGTGCCCTTCTGCAGCACGTCGCGCTGCGCCTTGGTCAGCGAGCGGATCACGCGGGCGCGGATGCGCTGCCCCTCGCGCTCGGTGACCTCGCGCACGGTGACCGGCTGGCCGCGCCGCTCGCGCTCGGCCATGAGGTCGTCGAGCAGCATCTGCACCTGCTCGGCGCTGGGCTCGTCGATGCCGCGCTCGGCGTCGGGGTTGGCGGCCAGGCGCTCGGCCTGGCGCTGCAGGTCGGCGGCACGGGCGTCGAGGTCGTCGGCGCGCTTGAAGAGCACGGGGCGCGTCAGCACGCGCTTCTGCTCGATGAAGGCGGTGAGGTCGAAGGACGCCGCGTCCGGCGCCGTCTCGGTGGTACGGGTGCTCTTGCCCATGGGGCTGCTCTCCTGGCGGTCGAGGTGGTCGTCGTGCTGGCGGTCGAGGTCGTGCAGGTGGAGCCCCGGGAGCGGCGTCGACCGCCAGGAAGCCGCCGCTCCCGGGAGTGGGTGTCGCTCAGGCCGCGACGGGCGTGGCGAGGCTCATGAAGCCCTGCTGGAGCATCGGCACCGTGACCTTCAGGTAGCCGTCGCCCGCGCCGCCGGAGGCCTGCGGGTTGTCGGTCATGACCTTGAAGATGTCGACGATGTCGCCCGCCGCGTAGGCCGTGGTGGACGGCTTGCCGACGCGGCGCACGAGGTAGCCGACGATGCCCGCGCTCTTGAAGAGGTCGAAGGGGTCGACGTCCGTCGGCTCGCCGTCGGCGTAGTCGCGGAAGAGGGTGAGCGTGCCCTCGTAGTTGCCGACGGTCGGCACGACGACGTTGGCGGTCTCGGCGATGGAGCGCTCGTTGACGGTGTCGGAGGCCACCGCGTTCATGGACGACGTCGTCACGACGTAGGGCGAGAGGTTGACGGCCGTGGCCGCCGAGATCTCGGAGACCTTGGGGGCGAGCGGGTTGGCGAAGGGCGAGTTGCCGGGGACCCAGTCCCAGCGGGTCACGCCCAGGTCGACGATGCGCGGCATGTCAGGACTCCTCGGAGGTCTGCGGAGCGACGACGGTGCCGCCGCTGGGGGCGTCGAAGGTGACCTCGGAGACGAGGACCGGCGACGTGTGGACGGGCACCGGGACCTCGATGGGCCGGAAGGCCACCTCGGGCTCGGTGGTGCTGCTGGTGCGGCCCTTGCGGGCCCGGGAGCCGGTCATCGGCGGTCCCCTTCCGGTACGGAGGTGAGGTAGGTGCACTCCAGGACGCAGACGCTCTCGCCGCCGCTGACGGGCAACTCGATGTCGCCCAGCACGGTGGCGCTGTGGCCCGGGAGGTTGGCGACGACGACGTCGTAGGGGCGCCGCCCCGCGATCTCGTCGGCCTGCCGCTTGGCGTCGCCGTAGGCGTCGCGCCCGAAGAAGGAGCGGCCGGTGACGGTGAAGTCGGCCATGGGTGCCGTCCTCTCAGCGCGAGCCGCGCACGTTGAAGTTGAGCGGGCAGTCGTACAGCGGCGGGCTGACGTCGTCGTCGCGCTGGGCGCGGCCCGTCGAGTCGTGCTCGACGGGTCCGTAGGCCCAGCCGTCGACGGTCGGTGCCCAGCCGGTGAGCGCGTCGCGCACTCGCCGGGCGACCCAGTCGACCTGCTGCGGCGTCGTGCCGACGGCGGTGACCGTGGGGTAGTGCCGGATGAGCCGGGGCGTGTTGGCGACGTCGTCGGCCGACAGCGTGCCCGGGTCGATGTGCAGGACGGCGTAGCGGACGGCCGTCGGTGTGCTGGGCGCCTCGCCCTCGCCGTCGTAGACCGGCGTCAGCGCGGAGCGGAGCCGGTCGAGCATGGCCTCGCGGAGCGTCGCGCTCACGTCAGGTGCTCGTCGAGGATGCGGGAGAGGTGCGTCGCAGTGACCTCGGCCTCGTCGTCCAGGATGGCCTGCGGCTCGGGGAAGAGCGGGCCGCGTCGCGCGGTCCCGTCGTAGCCGATCCAGGCCAGCGCGCCCTGGCCCCGGCCGCCGCCGGTCGCCTGCCGCTGGGTGAGCGGCCCGACGCTGCGGTTGCCGAAGGTGGGCCCGACGTCGACGCGGAAGCCGTCGCGCTGGCCGACGAGGTCGTAGGTGATCGAGCGCTCGACGCCCGCCAGGCGGCCGGGCCGCCGCGCCTCGCGGCGCATGCGGTCCTTCATGCGCAGCCCGGCGGTGCTCATGGTCTTGCGGACCTCGGGGAGCACGACGCTCTGCGCGCCGAGCAGGTCGGCGGCCAGGCGCTCGGCCTGGCTGGCGTCGAGCCGGATGTCGAGGCTCATGGCGTGGCCTCCCCTTCCGAGCAGCGCAGCCGTCGGGCCGTGGCCCAGGTCTTGGCGCCGATGGACTCGACGCGGAAGCGCGCGCCCGCGAGGTCGGGGTCGTACTCGGCAGTGAGGATCTCGACGCGCTGGCCGATGCGGACGCCGACGACGGCCATGGGCACGTCGACGCGCGCGGCCTCGACGGCGAAGGTGCGCTCGCCCGCCTCGGCCTGGCGGGGCTCCAGCGCGGTGCGCTGCACCTTGCAGGGGCCCTCGTAGACGACCGGGCGCTCGGGCTCGGTGTAGGTGCCGTCCTCGTCGTCCCAGGTCGGCTCGCCCGAGCCCGGGGACGTGATGAGGCAGGTGTCGACCATGAGCGCCTCGGCGGCCAGGCGGCCGCCGAGCATGGCGCTCTCGGGACCGCTCATCGCGCGATGCCCGGTCGGATGGTGAAGGCGCCCCGAACTCCGGCCTGGCCGACCGGCCGCAGCGCGGCGAGATCCTCCGAGGTGTAGAGGATCTCGCCGCTGGCTGCGTTGGCCGCCCGCGTCCAGGAGTAGTCGTCGATGGACTCCTGGGCCTTGCCGTCGGGGTTGGCCAGCACGCGGCGGACCGCGTTGGCCACGGTCGAGCGCACGAGCACCTCGGAGACCTGCCCGGAGGCGAGCCACTCGTCGATGCTCGGGAGAGCCTGCCGGAGCATGGCCGAGGCGTAGTCGAGCAGGCCGACCGAGCGGGCCTCCTGCTGCGACGTGAGCCCCTGCCAGATGCCCTCGACGTCCTGGGTGGTCGCCAGAGGCTGCAGGTCCGGCATGGTGCCCTCCTAGTCGATGCGCTTGCCCGCTGCGGCGACGGCGTCGATGACGTCGTCGCGCTCGGCGTCGGGGGCCACCTCGACGCCGACGGCGGCCGCGTAGGCCCGCCAGGCCTCGGCCGAGGAGCCCCGGCCGCCGCGCGGCGGCGGCTCGGGGTCGGCGTCCTCGGTCGGCTCGGGCTCGTCGTCGAGGTCCGGGGCGTCGCCGTCCCAGGCCTCGGGGTTGGTGATGAGCCGGGCGGCCCAGTCGGGCACCTCGTCGTCGGGACCGATGCCCTCGACCACGCGGGTCTCGGGGTTGGTGACGTAGACGTAGGCGGCCAGACGGGCCGCCATCACAGCACCTTGGCCGTGAGCAGCCGCGCCGCGTTGGTCAGCAGCGGCATGCCGACGGCGTCGACGAGGGTGTGCTGGCGGTACGGCGGGCCGACCTTCTCGACGACGCCGACGATGCCGGGCGCGTCGGCGAAGGAGAGGTCGACGTCGCTGGAGCCGACCAACTCCAGGGCCGTGGCCGTGAGGCCGAAGCAGGTGTAGCCGAGGTCGCCGAGGCTCGCCGGGGTGAAGAGCAGGCGGTCCTCGGGCATGACCCGCTGGTTGACGCCGTCGACCTGGACCTGCGTGTCGTAGGCCGGGGCGAAGGCGGGCAGGCCGACCGTCTGCAGCAGCGCGTTGACCTCGGCGAGCGTGACGAAGGTGCGCCCCGCCTGCGTGCCGACGGTGGCCGCGACGATCTCGGCGTTGGTCGACAGCGTCGAGAGCACGCGCTGCGAGGTGCGGATGGCGCCGGGCTGCACGCCGTTGGTCTGGACGTAGACGTCCCGCCAGGCGAGCAGGTCCGACAGCGGCTTGGCACCGGCCGCCGACCACAGCGTGGCCGCCGTGGGGCGGTGCGCGGCGGGCATGCCGAAGTCGGCCGTCGAGGTGAAGCCGTTCTCGTTGATGCTCAGCACGCCGTCGGTGAGGACGTCGCCCCAGGCCTGCTCGATGCGCGCGCGGATCTCCCGCGTGAGGATGTCCGCGTCGTTGTAGATGGCGTTGACGAGCGCGCCGGTGTTGGTGCCACCGGTCTGCGCAAAGGCGATCTGGAGGCGCTCGTACTCGCCCTGGGTGAGCGAGGACGACAGCGGCGCGAGGCGGACCCGCTTGCCGGAGCCCGCGTCCCGCTCGGAGACGTGGATGCGCCCGTCGTAGGAGCGGTAGCGCGCCGTCCGGTTGGTCCGCACGATCTCCGAGCCGAAGTCGACGGTGTTGTCGGCGACGGTCTGGCTCGGGAAGGCGTTGGAGAAGGCGAAGTCCGCCGGGGTGGGGATCTCCCGGACGAAGGTCGTCAACTCGATGGGGGGGACGGCGGCGTCGAAGACGATGGCCATGAGGTGTCCTCTCAGGCAGCCGGGACGAAGTGGATGGTGCGCAGCGCGGTCTGCGCGGCGCTGTCGAGCGACCCGGCGCCGCTGGTGAGCGGCAGGCGCGCGGGGTTGACGACCGCGAAGGCGGCGACGTAGGCGACGCCGACCGTCGAGGTGGCCGTGCGGACCGGGACCTCCTGGAAGAGGAAGCCGACCGGCGTCTGCAGGCCGTTGGTCGCGCCCGGCGTGTACGGCCCGAGGCGCTTGGTGGTGGTGTTCTGCGCCAGGACGATGCCCGAGAGCAGGTAGCCGTTGGGGAAGTGCGTGGCCGCCGTGAAGAGGGCGGCGTCGACGGTGCCGGACGGCGAGTAGCCGAAGCCGATGCCGCCGGGCTGCGGGATGAGCCAGGCCCGCTTGCCGACCTGGAAGGTCGTGCTCTCGACCGCGATGTCGGTCATGGGTGGTCCTCTCGGATGAGGGGTCGGGGTGCTCGGCGGGATGCCGAGCGGGTCACTGCTGCTTCTGCGGGTAGCGACGCTGGGCCTCGGCCCGGCCGTCGGCGCCCGCCGTCTTGCCCGCCGTGCCGTCGCCCGCGCCCTGGCGCGGGTCCGGGCGCGGCGAGCGGGTCTCCTTCTTGGGAGCCCAGGCGTCGACCTTCTTGGCGATCTTCTTGACGTCGACCTCGCCCGCCTCGGTGACGAAGCGCAGCGCGTCGATGTCCTCGGTGAGGTCGGCGAGCCGGTCGGGCTCGATCCGCCCGGCCGACGCGGCCCGGAACTCGGCCATGACGAGCCGGGGCGCGAGCGCGCGCTCGGCGTCGGCCTTGGCCTCCTTCTTGGCCTCGGCCACGGCCTTCTCGGCGTCGCTCTGGGTGGCCGCCTCCAGCGTGGCGATGCGCGCCGCCTGCTCGCGCGCGGTCTTCTCGGCAGCCTTGCGCGCGTCGCGCTCGCGCTTCAGCGCCTGCTTGCCCTTGTCGCCGAGGTCGGCGGAGTCGTCGTCGTCCTCGTCGTCGTCGTCCTTGCCGGGCGGGGCGCTCGGCGGGGCGCCCTTGTCGTCGCCGGTGGCGCCGTCCTCCATCGTCGAGGCGCCGTAGCGGGCTCGGTGGAAGGAGAACAGGCGCGCGAGGTCGACGGGCTCGCCGGGCGCGAGCGCGGCGAAGTAGGACGCGGGCGTGGTGCTGGTGGCGGTCATCGGTGGTGCTCCTCCATCGCGGGGGTGGGCCCGGGTCCGGCGTCGCGCCGGTCGGGAGTCTTGTGGGTTGCGCATGCGCAACGTGCCGTGCATGATGGCGTCATGACCACGACGAAGAAGTTCCAGGTAGGCCAGACCGTCCTCGTCCGCGCGGGCAGCGCCTCCCGCAGGAGCCGCGAGGAGGAGGTCACCAAGGTCGGCCGCACGCTCGTCTACGTCGGCCAGGGATGGCGCGAGCAGGCCTTCTACATCGAGACCGGCCGCGAGCGCCGCAGCGTGAACGCTCCTGGCGTCGGCGACTACGTCTTGACGCTCGACGAGGCCGCCGAGCGCGAGCGCCGCAGCGAGATCGTCGACCGGCTGGAGGCCCACGGCATCCGGGACCGGCAGGGGTTCCGGCAGTTCCCGCGCCAGACGACCGACGTGCTCGCGCGGCTCCTCGCGGTGCTCGACGAGGCGGAGCCACAGCCCGCCGAGCCGGTGCTCTGGGCCGTGTGGTCCGAGAACAACCCGGAGCACCTCGTGGCGACGCGGCGCTCGGCCGCCGAGGCTGACGCTGAGGCTGAGCGCTGGTACGGGGTCGTCCAGCCGCTGTACGGCGACCCTCAGCGCGCGTAGCCGTTGGCCACGAGCAGCCGCACGGCCTCGTCGCGGTCAGCGCCCGCGCGGGCGTAGATGCCCTCGGGCGTCAGCCGTCGCGGCTGGCCGCGCGTGGCGCGCTCGGTAGTGGCGGCGCCGCTGGTGACGCGGCCGCGCCGCACGACGAGGCCGTCGGCGCTGACGGAAGAGCCCACGACGGTCATGCCGCGCCGGGCGTTGACGACGGCGCCGATGTCGGCGCCGTCGGCGATGGCCCGGGCGCCCGCGACGGTGAAGGCCTTGCAGCGGTCGGCCTCGCTCATGGCCTCGTACAGCGACTGGGGCGTCGTGACGACGGCCCGGGCGTCGCCCTCGGTGCTCGGCGTCATCGTGCAGTCGCAGCGCGGGTGCCGGGCGAAGCCCGACGACCAGGGGTAGAAGCGCCCGGCGAGGACGGCGCAGCGGCCGCAGCACGGCGGGTTGACCACGCGCGTCCAGCCGGTGCGTGGCGTGGCGACCATCTGGGCCATGGCCGCGCTGCGCCCGGCGTCGGAGATCTCCGTCTGGATGGCGGCAGCCAGACGGTCCTGCGCGGCCGCCAGCGACAGCCCCGGCGGGAACCCGCGCTCGGCGGCGCGCTTGGCCGTGATGACGCCGATGTCCAGGAGCCCCTCGATGGTGCGGCCGTCGGCGGTGTAGCGCGACCACTGCGCGGGCACGACGTCGACGACGGCGCGGCGGGCGATGTCCTGCTCGGCGAGCGCCGGGGCGATGCTGCGCGCGCCGCTGGCGGCCGCCGCCGTCTTGGCGGCCCGGGTCAGCGCCACGAGCCCTGGCGCGATGCCTGCGTAGGTGGCGTCGAAGTCGGGGCCCATCCGTCCCCAGGCGCTGGCGAGCCCGGCGAGTGCGACGGCCGCGATGCGCTGCACGGCGTCGTAGTGCTGGACGGTCGCGGCGGGCAACGGCACGACGACCTCCTCGGGGCTGCAAGGCGAGTTGCAGGTCGGCGCGCAAGGTGCAAGCGAAGGAGGCTCCGGCTTGCACCTTGCGTCGCTCAGGCGGCGCCCGGCTGGACAACCTCGGGCTCGACGTCAGTGGCCGGGCCGTCGCCGCTGACGTCGGTGAGCCCTCGGATGCCGACGGCGACCGGGTCGGTCGTGGCGTCGTCCTCGTCGAAGGAGGCGGCGCGCTTCAGGTCGGCCTCGGTCATGCCGATGCGCTCGCGGGCCATGCGCAGAGGCAGCAGGCTACGGCCGCGCGCGTCGCGGGCCGAGAACAACTTCACGACGGCGTCGGCCTCCTGCGCGATGGTCGGCGTCGCCGGGTTGCGCCAGAGCATCTCCAGGCGCCGCAGGCTCGGGTCCCAGCGGCCGTCCATGATGCGCCGAGCCGCGCGCATGGCCCAGATCCAGGTGGCGCCGTACTCGCCCTGCATGCGCTCGGCGTTCTGGATGAGCCGCGCCTCGTCGGCGACGATGCTGCCCTCGCTCGGCGGGTTGGTGGTGTTCTGCCCGTAGTACCGGGTGGGCAGCCCGCTGGAGCCGCTGACGAGGTTGGCGTAGTGGTTGACGATGGTCTCGAAGTTGCCGAGGTCGGCGGCCGAGAACTGGCCGACCTTGGCCTGGTCGTTCATGAGGCCCCAGACCGCGCCGTAGTAGGACTCCCAGGCCGTCTTGGTCTCGCCGGTCTTCGGGTCGATGAAGTCGCTCTCGGAGACGCCCAGCGCGTACTTCTGCGGCACGGCCAGCGCCTCGGTGGCCAACTGCGCGTTGGTCAGCGCGCGGCAGGCCGCGTCGGTCAGCGTGATGATATCGGCGACCTCCGAGACGCCGTAGCGCTGGTGCGTGCGGCCCCGGTTGAGCAGCGGCTGCACGAGGACGGCGCCCATGTCGTGCGGGTCGCGGTCGATCTCCTGCCAGCCCTGGGAGGTGCCGCTGCGCTCCAGCCAGATGGTGGCGTCCGGCGTGAAGAGCGTGGCGTGCTCGACGGCCGCGCGGGCCATGGTGCCGGGCTCGCTCTTGCCCTTGCGCAGCGCGGCGGTCGTGCGGCGCGAGCGCGCCGAGAACTCGTGCGTGACCTCCAGCGGGGACTCGACGGTCACCAGCGGGAGGTCGTCGTCGCCGTCCTCGGCGTCCTCGGGGTCGCGGGAGCCGACGACGACGTAGCCGCGCCCCATGACGGCCGCATCGAGGTGGCCGAAGGTGCTCTCGGCCTCCAGGCCGTTGGCCCGCCAGATGTCCCAGAGCCCGGCGTCGGCCTCGGCGGCGCCGCCGATGCGGAAGCCGCGCGGCAGGAGCCGCTGCACGGGCGCGTCGGCCGTGATGCGCGGCCAGTTGACCATCGTGACGAAGGCCTCCATGCCCGGGGGCACGGCCATGCCGAGCACGTCCAGGCGCCGGTCACCCTCGTAGTAGGCGTCCAGGCGCCGCATGCGCTTGCAGTCCCGGCCCAGGCGGGTGGAGAGCCGGTCGAAGGTCGCCTGCTCCTCGTCGGTCAGAGCCACGGGCCCACCTCCTGGCGGTGTCGGGTTGCGCATGCGCAACGAAGTGGTGCATGATCTGGGGCATGGACATCACCTGGAAGCGCGTGCCCCCCGCCGACCCGTGGACCCTGCTCTTCCACGAGGCGCGGCTCGACGACGGTGCGGGCTACCGCCTCGTCGTGACCCGCCAGGGCGCGGGCGACTGGATGTGGGAGATCTGGGCCGACGACTTTCCGGCCACCTCGGTCGACGGCGAGTTCTGCAAGACCGTGACCGAGGGCAAGCGCGGCGCCGAGCAGGCGGCGCGGCTGCAGGCCGAGGACGACGAGCGGCGGGCCGCGTCGTGAAGGTGCGCGTGGTGCTCACGGTCGAGGTCGACCCGGAGGTCTGGGCGGCTGAGTACGGCCTCGGCTCGGTTGCCGAGGTGCGCGAGGACGTCAAGGCCTACCTGCTGACGGCCGCGACCGAGGTTGAGACCGTGCTGGCCGTCGAGGGCGGGAACTAGCCGAAGACGAGCACTCGGCGGTCGACCGGCTTGCTCGGCTTGGCGGCGCCGTGGAAGGCGAGCGTGGCGGCCACGAGCGGCGTGATGTCGCTGCGGCTGGTGCGGCGGTGCCAGGCCCAGGCGTCGCCGAGCGTGCGCTGGCGGCCCGCCTCGACGGCGGCGCGCAGGCCGACCTGGCCACGGTGCACCAGGCGCGGCACCGGCTTGCCCTGGTCGTCCTTGCCGACGACGGCGTCGTAGAAGTTGCCGCAGGCGGCGCCGTACTCGCGCGAACCGATCTCGATGACCTTGACGCCCTGCGCGGTCAGCGCGGGGATCATCGCGCTGGCCGGGCTGCCGGAGTCGATGACGACGCCGGTGACCTCGCGGGCCGTGCAGATGCCGACGAGCCGGTCGACCGTCCAGGCGGCGCCCGCGCGGTTCTCCAGCACCTCGACGTGCACGCGGCCGTCGGGCGTCGCCGACGCGGCGCCGATGCTGGAGATGGAGCGGTCGGGGTTGACGTCGAGGCTCAGCGTCGCGGGCTCGCGCAGCGTCGAGGCCGCGTCGCCGACGCGGTCCCAGACGGCAACGTCGATGACGGCGTCGCCGCCGACGGGCGCCCAGATGCCGAGCCGCTCGCGGGCGAACTGCACCTCGGGCATGGCGCCGCGCTCGCTGGCGATGCCCTCGATGGTGACGCGGGTGCCCAGCGCGGGGTTGGCCTGCGCCCAGGCGTCGACGTCGTCGAGGTCGGCGTCGTCGGGCGCGCTCCACTCCATGTAGGCCAGGCCCGACTGCTCGCCGCTCATGCCGCGCTCACGCATGCGCGCCAAGAGCGCGGAGGTCTCAAAGCCCGCCGACCCGGCGTACCAAGTCTGGGGGTTGGCGGCCGTCGTCAACGTGAACATGAGCGCGGCCAGCGACTCCGGCGTCAGGATCATGGCCTCGTCGAGCACGAGCCGGTCGGCGCTGAAGCCGCGCCCCGAGCCGGTGCTGCGGGCGATGAAGCGCAACTTGGCGCCGGTGTGCAACTCGATCGAGATCTCCTCGTTGGAGTTGCGCCACTGCTTGACCTGCCGGTCGAGGTACGGCGTGCCTCGGATGAGCGACTGCATGCGCTCGTAGTGGTTCTTGGCCGTCTTCATCTCGTGCGCGGTGTGCAGGATGAGCCGCTCGCCGAAGAGGAAGAGCGCGGCGAGTTCCAGCGCCTCCAGCACGCTGCCCTTGCCGTTCTGGCGGGGCACGACGAGGCAGACGTCGCGGGCGGCCCAGCGGCCGTCGCTGCGCTCGCCGAGTGCGGTGCGCAGGCAGTCCTGCTGCCAGTCGTCGAGGTGCAGCCCGGCGACGGCCGCGAGGTCGATGGCCTCCTGGCCGCTGGTGCTACCGGCGTCCGGCGCCAGCAGGATGCGCGGCTGCCTGCTCCCGGCGACGCTCGTCTCGCTTGCGCTTGACCTCATCGGCGGGCGTCTCCTCGATCTGTCCGGGCAACTCGTCGATCTCGCGGAGCACGGCCTGCATCTGCCGGGCGAGCGCCGCTGCGTCCTTCGGCTCGCACATCTCCAGCCGGAGCGCGAGCGTGCCGCGCAGCGCGACGAGGGTGGCCCGGCGGTCACCGCGCGCCGCGACGACCGACAGCGGCTCGGTCATCGCTCAGCCCTCGCGGTCTTCCAGGAGGCGCTGCTCCCAGGTGATCCGCTGCATGTGCATGAGCCCGAGCAGCGGGTGCCACGGCCCGTCGCTGTTGGCGTGCAGGTAGCGCGAGGTGCGGTCCTCGTCGCTAGCCGCGACGCCGGTGGCGGCGAGCACCCAGGCGGTCAGCATGGCGCCGTCGGACTCGTCCGCGAGGTGCGCGGCGACGGCGTCCTCGACGGCCTGCCAGGTGGCGTCGCTCATACTGCCTCCGAAGTCGTTGTCCACAGGCTGAGACCGGGCTTGCGCCGTGGGGAGAGAAGGCCTGCCTCTCCGGCGGTCTTCAGCGGTGCCCCTTGGGTGCCCCCCCCTGGGTTATCCACAGCCGTCATCCACAGGTTGTGCACAGCCCTCGGGGTGAGCCCCGAGCACCGGCTCACCAGCCCGGCGTCGGGCCCGGGTCGATGACGAGCACCGGCCGGTCGCCGCGCGTGCCGTTGCCCCACGAGCGGTTGCACGAGGCGTGCGCCATGCGGTCGCCCCGCGTGCCACCGAGTGACCTCGGTGTGGAGTGGTCGAGGTCGAGGGCCTGGCCGCGTCGCATAACGCCCGGGCAGGTGGGCACGAGCCCGTAGTAGGGGCAGCGCTTGCCGTAGGCCAAAGGCTCCAGTGCCTTGCGGGTGCGGTCGTGCTCGGCGCCCAGGCCCATGGCTCAGCCCCTCTGCGTGGTGCGGTACAGCAGCGTGCGCAGGTGCAGCGTTCGCCCGGTCGGAGGACCCTCGGGTCTGGTGTCCGGGTCAGCCCCGCTTGGCCACGGGGCACTGCCCTTCCTCGCCTGCCCAGCATGGAGCCGACGTCCCGAGGTGCGAGGTTGACGCTGCTGCTGTACCGGAACGTAGGCCGCCCGGTGCTGCGACCAGACCGCTGGGCGTGGCAGCGGGGGGTGGGAGCACCGGGCGGTGGGGACGGCGAGTAGGCCGAGGGTGGGTCACGTCTGACGCCACCGGGGTACGACCTGGCTCTACCGTCGGGGGGGAGTGTCGCACAAGCCCCGGGGGTGCGTCACTCGGCCAGGTCCAAGCCGTAGGCCGCAGCGACGGCGGGCCAGGTGACGAGGTGCTCGCCGTCGGCGCCTCTCGTGCTGGCCAGGCGGCTGCGCTTGACCCGCAGGCGCAGCGACTCCAGCGTGATGGGCTCAGGCGCCAGGCGCAGACTCAGCCCGGCAGCCTCGCGCAGGGTTAGCGGCTTGGCCCTGGCCTCGCGGAGGTTGACCAGCCGGACCATCTCGGCGTCGAGAACGTGCCCGGCGGTGCACTGCCCGCCCCGCACGGCGTCGGCGTGGAAGTCCTCGCCGCAGATCGGGCCGCTGTCGGCGGCCTCGTCGGCCGAGGCGGGGCACGGGCCGGTGAACTCCCGAGGCGGCAGCGGCTCGACATACCTGCGCAGGCGGTAGGCCAGGCAGGCCAGGTGCGCGCCGATGCTGGGGTGCAGGTGGGTCTCGATGCCACAGGCGCGGGGCTCGCCCGCATCGCTGTCCAGTGCGAGCGCCACGGTCTCGGCGTGCGACCAGAGTGTGCGGGCGTTGGCGTAGAAGGCGTTGGAGTAGACGTCGCTGGCCAGCCCGGCCCAGTCGTGCACGCGCTCGCTGTAGTCCCAGAGCGCGTCGCGCACCTCGCGGCGCAGCGCGTAGAACTCGGTGCCGCCCGGGATGCCGTGCACGTCGCCGGTCGGCGTGGTCGTGCCGCCAACGTCGGGGCGGAAGGAAGCACCGTCGACCATGCGGGGCACGAGCAGTTCGATGGCCACCGAGGCCTTGCGCACCGAGGCCTCCTCGCGCTGGGCACTGCGAGTCACGCTGCCTCCGACCGTCGCCATCGTGGGGGTCATGGTAGAGGACGTCACCCTCGGGCCTTGGTCAACTGGCGCTCGTCGGCCGTGCGCCATTGGGCGACACGGCAGTAGTCATGGGACAGGTCGACGGTGATGCCGTGACGCCCGAGTGCGTGCGCAACCGTCGCAGTGGTGCCAGTCCCGCCGAACGGGTCGAGGACAACGCCATCGGGCGGGCACCACGCCTTGATGAAGCGGCGCGGCCACTCCATCGGGAAGGCTGCGAAGTGCTGCACGCCCAGGTGAGCGGGCAACTTCAGCGCCTCGGCGGGCACCTCCCACACCGACCCCGGCAGCGTTCCGCGCGGCGAGGACGACCCGCCGCACAACTCCCGGTAGTACGACCGCAAGCGGTTCTGCACTTCGGCGGCGAGCACCCCCGACCGCGAAGACCACCGGCCTCCGGAGCGGACGGCCCCGCCCTCGCTGTCGATGATGCCGACTGCCCGCACGGCCTCCATGTGCTCGGCGGTGAAACCGGCCTCCTCGAACAACTGCATCGCGCGGCGGTACTGCGGGCGGGCCTGGTAGTCAGCGGCGGGTGCCTGGCGCAGCGCCTCGACGTTCTCGAAGGGGTGCGCGGAGGGGGCGAGGTGCAGCCAAGTCTCGTGGGTTCGGCGGGCCCGCCCAGCCGCCTTCGCGTCGATGTAGGCGTTGGGCTTGGACCACACCACCTCGGCGCGCAGCGTCAGGTCGAGGTCGTCGACGCAGCGGATCGCGTAGCGCCAGGGCAGGGCGAGCAGCCCCCGGGCTCGGTACTTGTCGCCAAGGTTCACGAAGATCGACCCCGACGGCTTCAGCACCCGAACCATCTCCCGCGTTGCGGCGATGAGCGCGTCGACGAACTCGGCGGGGGTCGCCTCGGCGCCGATCTGCCCCTCGTAGTGCTCCCCGCCGTCCTTGTACGACCGCAACCCGAGGTACGGCGGGGACGTCACCACGAGGTCGACTGACCCATCTGCGACCGGAAGCGCCAGGGCATCTCCCTGCAGTACGTCAGCGGTCATCGCGGTGGTCCCAGCAGGCGTCGCACAACCCCTCGCCGCTGGCAACGCTCCCCTCGTTGATCTCGCACCCACACTCCTGGCACGCGCTCGGCTCATCGGTCGTCGTGGTCATGCCTGCATCTTGCCTTCCGTGTTGCACATACGCAACTATCGCAGCGGCGGCAGGGTGACGCCCCGTGCGGCGAGGAAGGGCGCCGGGTCGGTGCGCTCGTTGTTGACGCGCACTTCGAGGTGCAGGTGGCAGCCGCTGCTGTCGCCCTCGGTGCCCTCGCTGGTGATCTGCTGACCGGCCGTGACGAGGTCGCCGACGCGCACTCGGTGGTCGGCCAGGCGCGAGTGGGCGTACAGCGTGGTGACGCCGTCGGCGTGCGCGACCGTGATGAGCGTGCCGTAGGAGGCGGTCGGCCCGGCTTGCGTGACGACGCCCCCGGCGGCCGCGAGCACCGGCGTCCCGCAGCCGCCCGAGAGGTCGATGCCGCCGTGCAACTTCCAGATGCCCTTGGTCGGGTGCAGGCGCATGCCGTACTCGCTGGTGAAGACGCCGGTGCTCGGCAGCGTCCAGCCCGAGGGTGCGATGGTGCCGGGCACGGCAGCGCCAGGCGCCACGCCAGCGGCGGGCGTGCACTGGGCGACGGCGGCCTCGACCTCGGGCTGCGCGGCGCTGACGGCGCCCACCTCGGCGAGCGCGGCGTCGGCCTGGCGCAGGTACTGCCGCCAGTTGCCGTTGGTGTAGGCCTCCCAGGTCGGGGACCACTTGCGGCCGACGTCGACCCACAACTCGTGGGCCATCCGGGCGTTGGCAGCCGGGTCGTAGCGGTCGCCCCCGTACTTGGCGATGAGCCCCTCGTGCAGGCTGGAGATCTGCCAGAGCCCCTGGTGGGTGCGGCCATCGGCGAGCCGGTTGCCCGCCTGCGGGTTCCAGGACGACTCGGCGCCCGACAGCGCCACCGCAACGCGCAGATCCTCGCCCGTCCAGCCAGCGGCCTGTGCGGCCCGGGCGGCGAGCACGGCGCCCTCGCCCTCGACGGCAACGTCGGCGGGCGCCCCGGTCTCGCAGCGCTCGCGGATGGTGGCCTGCGCGATGGCCGAGACAGTCGCGGTCGTCGAGGCCTGCTCGCTGGCCAGCAGCACCGGCGACAGCGTGACGCCGAGCACGAGCACGCCGAGCGCCCCAGCGACACGCAGCGGCTTCACAGGTCGGGCCCAAGGCGATGAAGGGCGCCCAGGGGGATGACGAGCGAGGGGTCGTCGCTGTCGTCATCGAGTGCGGCGCGCATGGCTTCGTCCTGGCTGAGGAAGACCTTGCGCCCCGAACCGATGACGACCAGCCAGGCCAGCGGAGCGCTCATCGGCTCGGCGGGACGTAGCGCCCGGCGGAGGCGACCGAGCGGGCGACGTCGCTGTCGACGACGGTGCGCGGCGCGGGCATCTCCTCGACGACCGGCGGCGGCTGGACGCGGTCGGCCTCGGGGACGCGGGCGCGGTAGCGGGCGAGGGTCTCGTGCGCGAGCGGGGTGGGGCTCATCTGGTCATCCTCGGAGTCGGCGGCGGGCGCGACCGGCGAGGACGTCCTCGCGGTCGGCGGGGTGGAGGTCGTGGCACCAGCAGACGCAGGAGCGCCAGCGGGGGCGCTCGTGGGATCGAGCCTGGGCGCGTCCGGCGCAGTCGTGGTCGCCTGCCCAGCAGGCTGCGGAGTGGTCGCGGGCGTCGTGGTCGATGAGGTCTCCTCGTGCAGCGTCGCCAGGCTCGGCGACGGCGGGGCGGGCTGCGGTGCGGTGCGGTCGAGGTAGGCCTGCTCCTTGGCGGCGCGGCGCTCGCGGAAGGTCGGGTCTGCGCGCACCTCGGCGCCGGTGCTGCGGCCGTCGGAGCCGCTGCTGCCGTCGGCGCCGTCCGCACCTCGGGAGCCGCGCCCCGCGACCACTGCGCCGATGGCACCAGCGGCGCCGAGCCCGACGACCTGGCCACCTCGGCCGACGGCCTGCGCGGCAGCGACCGAGCCCCGGCGGGCGTGACGACCCATCGAGCCGCCCATGGTCGAGGTGCCCCCGAAGATCTTCAGGACCTCCTTGGTCAGCACGATGGCGAGCGCACCGGCGGCCAGGATCGACAGGACCCAGGGCCACAGCGCCTGGACGCTGGGCGCCACGGCGGCGGCAGCGGCGACGAAGCCGAAGGCGATGCCGGACATGACGGCGACGAGCGGGATGGCCAGCAGGGCCACGATGAAGAGCCCGGCGATGCCCCGGCGGAAGCGCTCGCTGAAGATCATGACCGGGACGAAGGCGACCCAGAGGAAGCCGACGAGCGTGGCGGCCATCTCGGCGACCTTGGCGGCGAAGGCCGACAGCAGCGCGACGAAGCCGAGCGGGATGCTGAAGAGCAGATGCACGATGGCGGCGCCCATCCGGCCGCCGCTCTCGCCCGACCAGCGCTGGAAGGCCGAGGGGTTGGACTCCTGCAGGTCGGCGGCGGCCTGCAGCCAGCGCTCCTGCTTCTCCTCGGCCAGGCCGGTCTCGTCGACGTCGCCCGCGCGGATGGCTGCCCACTCGTCGCGGGTGTAGGCCTGCGCCTCCAGGAAGCGCGGGCCGTACTCCTCGGCGGCCTGGGCGTCGGCACCGAAGGCGCCGTTGACCCAGGCGAGGTAGGTCGTCGAGCGGTAGAAGGCCTCGGGCGCGGTCTGGTCGGGCGGCAGGTTGACGGCCGGGCCGCCCGCGAGCGAGATGACGGCCTCGGAGACCTCGGCCGAGATGCCGGTCGAGATCTCCCGGGAGATCTCCGGCAGCCGGGTCGGGTTGTCGGCCAGGAACATCCCGAAGGAGACGACGAGCAGCGACGCGGCGGCCAACTTCAGCGCCTGGGAGACGCGGCGGCCGAGCATGAGCACGACCATGACGACGGCGAGCCCGACGTAGCCCGCGCGCAGCCACGGGTCGAGCAGCGCGGTCCGCAGCGTCTCGCCGATGGCCTCGGCGGTGGGGGCGCCGAGCAGCCCGGTCTCGGGGTCGCTCGACCAGACGATGGCCTGCGCCACCAGGCCGTCGGCGGCCGAGATGCCGGAGTTGACGCCCGAGGCCGAATCGGAGGAGATGGCGGCGGGCGAGCAGGCCCGCGAGTCCCAGGTCGTCCAGAACGTGCCCGCCACGCCGTAGGTGGCGTAGAGGCCGTCCTGCTCGTAGACCTTGGGCTCGACGAAGTCGGGGATGGCCGGGCCGCCCCCGAGCGTCGGGCCCTGGGTGGCGGGCACGTTCTCGGGGATCTCCGGCGTGGGGGCGCCTCGGATCACGCAGCCGATGCCGTCGAGGAAGATGCCGCCCGCTCGCTCGCCGAGGCTGCGGTCGGCCGCGTCGGGCTCGTCGCCCGTGACGACGTCGCCAGGCGCCGTGGGCTGCTCGGGCACCGGCGGGCCCTGCGTCGGCGCGGGCGGCTGCGGCGCGGGCACGGCGGCGGCCAGCGCGGCCGAGCCCGGCGCGAGCAGCACGGCGGTCAGCGCGAGGGCTGCTGCTGCGCGCTTCATCGGTCGGCCCCCGGCAGGTGGATGCGCTCGCGCACGGTCATAGGCTCAGGCACTGGCCAGATGACCTGCGCCCGGCGCTTCAGTTCAGCCAGGTCTTCATCGGTCACCCCTCCCACGTTGACGTCTAGCGCGATGCGCGCGAGTCGTCGCCACGGCCTGGCGTAGTGCTCTCGGACCTCCTCGATGGTGCGAGGACGCCAGCGGCGGCCGTAGCCAAGGCGGGCCCGGTGCTGGGCGGCGCGGTCGGTCTTCATGCGGGCACCTCCTGCGGTCGCTGGCCGGGCGTGGTGGTGGCGGCGCCGCTCAGCCCGGCGATCCAGTCGCGGTCCCAGCGCATGCGCCCCCGGGTGCCGTTGTCGAGCACGGCGATGCACTCGCCGTTGCGGAGCGTCTTGCGCACCTGGGCCATCTCGCGCGAGTCCTCCAGCCCGGCGGCCGCGTTGGACGCGCGCGCCTCGGCCTCGTTGTCGGTGCGGAAGAGGAACCACTGGGCGATGGCCGCCCGGATCGTCTCATCGGCGAGGTCGCGGTCGTTGTGGGTGGCGAGCACCGCGACGGTGCCGTGCGCGCGGCCGACGCGCAGCAGCCCCTCGACGACGCGGCGGCCGGAGTCGGTCGCCATGAGGACGTGCACCTCGTCGGCGGCGAAGACCTTCAGCGTGGCGGCCGTCGAGGTCGCCAGCAGCCGCCAGGCCAGGTGCGCGGCGCAGGCGAAGGTGGCGGCCGCGAGCGCCTCCGAGGGCAGCCAGTCGGCCATGGGCTTGCCCGCTCGGGGCATCTGCTGAGCCATGCCCTTCATGGAGATGATGCGCGTGGTCGCGGTCATCGAGACCTGCTGCGCGCCCTCGCCGAGCAGCGCGTCGGACTCCGAGGCGCCCGTGCGGAAGCGCAGCGCGGTGGCCAGCACGCGGGCCTCGTCGGTGCCCTGGGCCTGCAGGTCTTCGATGAGCACGCGGCTGCAGGAGTCCTCGCGCACGACGACGCGCTCGATGGCCTCCATGAGCGCCACCTCGACCTTGGGGTCGGTGCACTGCTTGTGGGCCAGGATGCCGAAGGTCTCGTCGGCGAGCCGGGCGCGCTCGCGCTGGACGGCGCGGCGGGTGGCCTCGTCGGCGCCCTCGGGCATCGGGATGAGCACGGGCCCCAGCGGGTCGACGATGCCGCCCCCGGCGCCCAGCAGGTCGAGCGTGGCGATGCGGCCCGGCGTCCAGTGCGGCATGGCCGCGAACTCCTCCCACGGGCTGGAGGGGTTGAGCGCCACGACCGGCTGCCCCTGCATCGTGGCCTCGTAGACCATCTCCAGCAGCGCGGTCGTCTTGCCGGAGCCCTGGGCGCCCAGCAGCGCGATGCCCGGCGGCCGCTCGACGTGCCGCTCGTCGTCGTCGGGCCGCGTGATGGCGTGGTGCAGGTCGACGAGCACGGCGCCGCGCTGCTCGACGCCGGTGGTGTAGCCCCGGTAGGAGCCGACGGCGTGCCCGAGGGTCGAGCCAACGTGCGGCATGGCGGCGGTCGCCATGGGCAGGAACATGCGCTTCTTCCAAGCCGTGTAGCGCACCGGCATGCCGGGCACGCCCTCGGCGAGCAGGTCGACCTGGGCCTTGCCGCCGGGCCAGGCGACGTCGATGCCGGTGCCTCCGGCGCCGTCCATCTGGTGGCGCACCTCGGCGTACATCTCGGCGAGGTCGGCGGGGCTGTCGGCGTCGACGCGGATGCGCGCCCAGCCGTAGGCGACCGGGAGCCGGTCGGTGCGCAGCCGCTGGGCCCAGGCCTTGGTCATGTCGAGCATGTCGACGGTGTCGAGGTCGAGGTCGTCGCCCCGCCCGGCGTCGTCGCGCTGGTCGGTGGCGTACTGCCGCTGGGCCATGAGGTCGTCGGCCGCCTTGGACGGCGGGACCAGGTCGAAGATGAGGTCGGTGTCGACGGTGAAGCCCTCGATGGCGTCGAGGGTGGCCAGCCAGGGGCGGCGCATCTCGGTGGGGAAGCGCACCGTCTCGGGGTAGGCCGAGACGCAGAAGGTGGCGACGTAGCGGTCGCTCGCGCTCGACGTCGTGCGGACCCAGTTGGGCCCGAGCACGAGGTCGACGTCGGCGAACTCGTCGCGGATCTCGTCGTCGTCCCAGCGGTGGCGGCCGGTCGAGGTGACCAGCCCCAGCGGGCCGCGCACCAGCGCCCGGCGGCGCATGGCGCGCAGCGTCGAGGAGTCGACGTCGATGGTGCCGAGCCCAGACGCGGCCAGGCGGCCGCGCACGCTGCGGGCGGCGGCGGCCCAGTGCGCGCGCTCGCGCCCGGCCACCGAGGGCTTCAGCGCGGTACGCCAGGAGCGCTCACCCAGGTCGATCTCGGCGAAGACGCGCTTGCGGTTGGGCGCGGCCTGCTCGTGCCGGTCCTGCATGGCCACGAGGTGCTGGCCCCAGGCGGGCTCGGGCTGGCCCTGCAGCCGGGCCCTGCCGTCGAGCCGCAGCGCGTTGGCCGCGACGTCGGTGGGCGACTGCATCGACCGGAAGGTGACGCGGCGCTCGCGCAGCGGCAGCAGTGCGGAGGTCGCGGCGGCGTGCGCGGCGATGATGCCCGCGTCGGAGAGGTAGGCCAGCGAGATGGTCGGCACCTCGACGACCGTGAGCGCGCGGTCGCGCGTCAGCAGCACGAGGTCGTCGTAGGTCTTTGTGGGGTCGGCGATGCCGACGGGCGCAGCGAGCGCCCGGTCGGCCACGGCGCGCAGGCGGCTCACGCGGGCACCTCGCCCTCGACCCAGTGCGTGCTGCCGATGATCCTGCAGGCGGGCTGGTCATCGACAGCGACCTCGGCGGCGAGTCGGGCGTAGTAGACCTGCTCGGGGTCCTCTGACTCGACAGTGATCGTGATGCAGTAGTTGCTCACTCGCCCTCGTCCTCCCAGTAGATGACGACCTCGTCGTCGCCCGCTTCGACGAGCAGGGTGTCGTCGAAGTCGCGCAGGCGGACCGGCATCTCCTGGATGGCCACGGCGGCGGCCTTGCACATCTCGCCCCAGTTGGTCGGCGAGTCGAGGACGTACTCGTGGCGGGTGGTACTGACGGTGCGGCGTCCAAAGTCGGCCATAGCGGCAGATCTCCGATGTCGTGGTCGGTCGTGCAGGTGGTGGAGCGGGTCAGGCGTCGGCGACGCGCGGCAGGCGCTGCACGTCGATGCGGGCGGGGCTGGTGGCCCGGCCGAGGGTCAGCGCGGTCGCCTCGGCGAGCCCGGCGGCGACGGCGCACCAGGGGCGCTGGACGCGGCGCCGACGCGCCCGCGAGGAGACCCGCGAGCGCGTCGGCGTGCTGCGCACCGAGGCGGCGGCGACCGTGACAGCCGTGCGCGCCCAGGAGCGGATCGAGGGCCAGAGCCCGGCGCCCTTGGCCTCGCGGGCCACGAGCGCGCGGTAGCCCAGGATGGGCCCGGCGAGCGTCACGATGGCGCCCGTGATGCCGAGCCCCAGCAGCGCCACGAGGGCCCACCAGGCGAGCACGAGCCCGGCGCCGATGAAGAGGTTGCGGTAGGGCAGCGGAGTCCGCAGCCGCCAGTTGACCACCGGGATGCGGTACATGCTCTTGCGGAAGGACCAGGCCCGCTGGTGGCAGACCAGGAGCACCTCGTCGCGGGCGCTCATCGGTCGGGCCACAACTCGACGACGGCCCAGACGATGACGGCCACGGTGAGCCCGGTGACGATGCCGAGGCCGTAGCCCAGGAAGTAGCCCAGCACGCTCAGTTGACGGTGTCGGTGAGCAGCGTGGTGAGCGCCGTGAAGATCGGCGCGGCCCAGGTCTGCGAGGCCAGCATGCCGATGACGATGATGGCGGCGAAGACCGTCCAGAAGATGACGCTGGGCCTCTTCAGGTTGGTCAGGATGACGACGGCGGCGACGATGCCGACCAGGATCTGGAAGGCGTTGGCGATCTCGGTGAAGCGCTCGGCGAGCATGGCTGATCTCCGATGTCTGGGAAGCGGTCGGGCGTTACTTCTGGCGGCGGCGCTTGCGCGCCCGGCTGGCGTCGATCTGGATGTAGAGCGACGCCACGGCGAAGCCCAGCGCGGCGAGGATGAAGGCCGGGTGCAGCACGAGCGCCATGAGCGTCAGCCCGGCCGCGATGAGGTTGAACTGGGCCTCGCGCGAGATCTCCACCCGCACGCGCTGGGGCTCGCTCACGGCTTCTGGACGACCCGCACGTTGGCGACGACGCCCCCGTCGCGCGCCTCGCGCCAGGGACCGACGACCTCGTAGCCCTTCTCCTTCAGCAGCGCGAGCACGTCGGCGCCCCTGCGGAAGAGGCGGGGTGCTCGCAGGTGGCGCTGGTGGGCGTCGCCCCACCAGATGTCGATGCCCGTCCCGTCCCGTCGAGGTGTCGCGGTCGCCATGGCTCAGCCCTCCACGCGCGGCGAGCCCGCGCTCTTCCAGGACTCCCAGACGGCCTTGGGCACGGTGCCGCGCGTGGTCGTCATGAGGCCCTTGGCGATGCCGTGGGCGCGGGCGTGCTTGGCGTCGGCGGAGTAGACGTTGCGGTCGCGCTGCGCGGCGGGCTCGGCGGTCGTCGTGGTCTGCGAGATGGCCGGGGCGTCGCTCTCGGTGGTGGTCATGCGGCACAGCGTAGCCGAGTTCCTGGCGAGTTCGTACCGCCGTGCAGGAAGTCCCGTCAGCACCCACCCGGGGTGCAGATCGTCCAGCCGGGCCCTCGCTGCGCGCACTTCTTCCCACCGAAGCCCGGGCGGCCGGGATGATCCGGGAAGCGGGGCGCGTTGGGGCCGCAAGGCTGGAGCGGAGCGGGAAGCCTGAAGGCCCCAACGACTCCTCGGCCAGCGACCTCGGTGACGTGCGCGGCGCGCTCGTGGCGCCGGTGCCGAGTCGCTCGTGCGCAGCACGGCGGAGGCACCGGCGCTCACGGCGCGCAGGCGACCACGGGGCAGCATCGCGCGGCCGAGGTCATCCCTCGACGTCGGCGGCCCCGGCGCTCGCCTCGGCGGGCTCGGCACGCAGCAGCCGGTCGACCCGCGCCCGGCGAGCAGCGAGCGCGGTGGCCGCCAGGTCGAGCAGGTCGGCGTCGTCGACGTAGTAGGCCCGCACCAGCCGGGGCGTCCCGCCGTCGGCGAGCAGGTAGCCCGCGCCGCGCGCGGCCGGGTCGATCTTGGAGGCGCTCGCGCCCTGCGCGGCCCAGCCCATCCCGAGCACCATGTCGGACGACGACGGCGTCGAGCACCGCATGGCCAGGCGGTAGCCGAAGAGGTCGCGCAGCGCGGTCGGGATGACGTCGGCGCTCGGGCGCTGCGTCGCGGCGATGGTGATGATGCCCGCCGCGCGGCCACGGCTGACGATGTCGATGAGCCGGTCAACGTTCTCGTCGCGGATCTTCTTGGCGGCGGGCGTGCTCGCCGTGGTGAAGAGCCGCAACTCGTCGATGGCCAGGACGATGAGGCCCTGGCCGTCGCCCTTCTCGATCTTGCGCTTGACGACGCCCTTCTCGACATCGGTGCCCAGCGCCATGAGTTCATACCTGGCCTGCATGATGGCCTGCAACTTGATGAGCAGGTCGCGGAAGCCCTCGGCGGTGGTGACCAGATCCTCGGCGCAGCCCTCCCAGATCTTCTGCTCGGTGACCTTTCCGTCGACGAGGTAGAGATCGACCTCGGGGTCGGCGGCGAATGCCGCGAGCAGGATGCTCAGCACGTTGCTCTTGCCGCCTCCGGGCTCGCCTCCGATGAGCAGGTTGCGCTCGGTGAGGTCGAGGTCGACCTGGGCATTCTTGACGTCGACGCCGAGCGGGATCGGCTCGGCCGGGTCGTGCATTCCGGGCCACCTCGCCGAGGCGTTGACGACGAAGGGGTTGGGCGTGCTCAGCAGCCCGTTGTCGTGCGTGGTGTCCCAGCGCGAGACCAGCGACGCCCAGCCCAACTTGCGGGCCACGACCTCCTCGATGCGGGCCTGGCCGTCGGTGTCGTCGGTGTAGCCGTGGGGGTAGCGCACGCGCAGCACGCGCGGCTGCAGTCCGCGCAGGGTGGCCTTCCAGGAGCGGACGCTGACGCGGGCGCGGCCTCCCACAACGGCCGAGAGCGCGGCCTCCAGGCGGCGCACGACGCGGCGCAGGTGGAGCGTCACGGCGACCGTGACGGCCACGAGCAGAGCGAGCGCGAGCGCCCACGGCGCGAGGTCGACGAGCACCTCGCGCGCCTGCCGGGCGCTGGCGGCGGCGCCCCAGTCGACGGCGCGCACGCGGGAGACCAGCGACGAGCCGAGCAGCCAGCCCGCGATGAGCACGAGCAGCCGCACGGTCCAGGTCGCCTGCGTGACACGGCGCCCCGAGCGGCCGACGCCCCCGAGGAACTTGCCGACCTTGTCGAGCAGCGACGCGCGCTCCCAGGCCATGGCGGCGAGGTCGCGGCGGGTCTTGCGGTCGTGGTGCGGCCCGCACAGCGGCCAGAGGTTCTTGTCGTCGTGCGTGCCGCCGCGCGCCAGCGGGCGCTTGTGGTCGACGTCGATGCGACGGCGGCGCCCGGCGCGGGCCGCGCGCCACAGCGCGAGCCGGTTGCGCAGGCGGCCGCACTTGGCGCAGTGCCCGGCGGGCCACCGGGCGAGCGTGGCGCCCCGGTAGTCCTCGGTGAGCCGGTAGCGCTGCCCGCAGGTGGAGTGGCGGTAGTAGCCCCGGGGCACCTCGCCCCCGCAGTCCATGCAGAAGCCGTCCGGCCTCGTCTTGGTGTCCATGCCCCGTGCCTCCGACGTCTCGACCGCTGTACGGCCCCCTGCGGGCCCGAGGGCCCCTGCCTGGTCCAACCACCCTCTGGCGCGCTCAGCGCCCGCGAGAGGCCCTACGCAGCCCCTCCTGCGGGCAGCCTGGCACCTGCCCCCGACAGCGACGCTGCAGCAGCGCGTCGGCGCCCGGCCTCGATGCTCGTGCACCAGTGCTCACGCAGGACGCGGCGCTCGGCGGGCGTGCGGGCCGCGCGGTCGAGGCGGCCCCGGCGGTAGACGCGCACCGTGACGCGCCCGTAGGCCTGGTAGGTGCGGCAGCCCGCGCCCACGAGGCGTGCCTCCTCCTCGACATCGCGGACGGCCTCGGGCTCCAGGTGCAGCGGCCGCTGCTCGATGGCCCGGGTGTCGCGGGCCTCCAGCGTGGCCGCGCCGCAGACCGGGCACGAGGACTCGCGCACCTCCTCGGCGGCGGCGGTCGCCTTCTCCTCGCGCTTGGCCTCCAGCGCGCGCTTCTGCGCGGCGTTGGGCTCCTTGGCGGCCGGGGCGCTCGCGGCCTCGCTGGCGCCGAAGGAGGCGCGCTCAGCCACCGGAGGCCGCCTCGCGCTGCTTGGCCGAGGCGGCCTTGGCGCGCTTGGGCTTGGCCGCACCGGCGGCCTCTGCCTCGGCCGCCTTCAGGGCGTCGGTCCAGCCGCGCCTGGTCGGCTGGACGGCGGCGGCCACGGCGGCGAGCCCGAGCGTCGGCGTCTCGACGACGGCCTTGGCCTCGTCGTCGGTCAGCGGCTGTGCGAGCGGCCAGCGCAGCCAGGCGCCGTCGGCCGACCACGAGGTGCTCGCGGTCGAGGTGCGGCGCAGCCAGCAGCGCACGAGCACGACGCGGGGGTCGTCGTGCGTGGCCTGCAGCCCGACGCTCTCGTAGTCGTGCTGCCCGTCCTCGACGCCCCAGGCGCGGTAGGCGCGGACGTCCCAGCCCGCGTCGGTGGCCGCGCGGGCGAAGCGCCCGGCCGAGGTCGGCAGCCCATCGAGGGTCTCCAGGCGGCGCGAGCCGAGAGCGGTCCACTGGGGCACGGCGGGCTCGGGCCGCTGCGCCTGCACGGCCTCGCGGTCGACCTCGGTGGTCCAGAGCGCGAGGCAGTCGGGGCAGACGACCTCGACGAGCACGCGGTGGCCCTCGCGGTGCCAGGAGGCTCGCGGAGCGCCCGGCGTCGTGCAGCCGTCGTGCACCGGCCGAGCCGTCGTGCCGAGCACGAGCGTCGAGGGCGTCGTCAGCATCGTGGTCATCGTCCCCTCCTCGTCGAAGTTCTTTGTTGAGTGCGCAGCACTCATGCCGCTGGGCACTGCGCAGTGCTCTGGCAGATCGAGTGCGCAGCGCGCCCCTTTAGGGGCGCTGCGCACTACTCACTCCGGCGCACAGGTGCGCACTGGTGCGCACTGGTGCGTCAAGCCTTCTTCACCCGGTCGATGCGCTGCTGGATGAGCGGGAGGTAGTCGGCCTCCCGCTCGACCGCGAGGACGTCGAAGCCCTCGGCGAGCGCAGCCTCGACGGTCGCGCCGGACCCGGCGAACGGGTCGAGGACGGTCCCGCCGGGCGGCGTGACGAGCCGCACGAGCCACCGCATGAGCGAGACCGGCTTGACGGTGGGGTGCGCGACGCGAGTGCCGTCCTCGCGGCTGTACGTCGGCCGCTCACGGGTCGGCGCCTTTGCCTGGTAGAAGAAGCGCGACGCGCCTCCGGAGTCGCCGTAGGAGACCATCGCCGACCCCGCCGGGCGGGACTCAGCACCGTAGGCCGCGCCGGTGTTGCCGTTACGGTCTGCGCCGGACTCCTTGCGGACGTTGCCCTTGCCGCTGGTCAGCGGTCCGACCTGCTCGTCGAGCGCCGCCGCCGCGTGCTCGTCGAGGACGACGTTCGCGGGCCACCGGCCGCCCAACTCTGCCGAGCGGCCGGAGGAGACCCCGAGCCCCTTGCCATAGACCTCGTTGTCCGTGACGCGCTCACCTCCGGCGCCCGGGAGAGCGTCGTCGGTGGCTACCCGGCAGGCGTCGATGTTGAGCGCCCCGGTGCCGTGCGCGAGAACGTTCGCGGCGACCGTGCCGTCGAGGGGCTTGCGGGCGACGACGACGGGCTCGAACGCGGGCTTCAGTGCGGTCCCCCAGCCGTCGAACCCGGACACCTCCTTCCCGACGTTCCGCGACTTCGGGAAGCCGGAGCCGTACAGCCAGGCGATGCTGTCGCGGATGTCGAACCCGGCGAACCGGACGGACAAGGTCATGAGGTCGAAGGTGCGGGACCCGGCGAACGCGAGGAGGTGCCCGCCGGGCTTCAGCACGCGCAGGCACTCGTCCCAGACGGCCGGGGGCGGGACGAAGGCGTCCCAGGCCTTGCCCATGAAGCCCTTGCCGGTGGGCACGTAGTCGCGCTCGCCCGCCGCCCAGCGGGTGAGCGTCTCGACGACGTGCGCCGGGTCGGTGTTGCTCAGGCCGTAGGGCGGGTCGCAGACGACGGCGTCGATGCTGGCGTCGGGCAGGTGCTTCAGCGCCTGCAGCGCGTCGCAGTGGGCGATCTTGACGGTGGTCTCGCGGCGGTCGCCGGGCGCGTCGGTGGCGTCGGTCATGGAGTGCTCTCCGATGTCGTGGTCGTGATGGTGGTCGCAGAGTAGCCCTGCGGGTTGCGCACTCGCAACTGTGGTCAGTCGCCGTAGGCGGCCATGGCGGCACCGTCGAGCGCGTGCATGACGGCTCGCCGCTCGCCCTGCCAGGTGCGGACCTTCTTGCGGGCGATGAGTTCGGTGAGCGCCTTCTGGATGGCGGGCCGCCCGAAGCCCTTGGCCTTCAGCGCCGGGCTGCCCTCGATCTCGCGGCCGGACATGCCCGCCGACCCTCGCAGCAGTTCGATGATGGCGACCTCGGCGGCGAGGGTCTTGGCGGTGGCGCGGCTGCCGCCGACGACGGTGAGGTGCCGGGTGGCCTCGTCGTAGCCCAGGCCCGTTTCGGGCTCGGAGACGTCGCGGCCGAAAGCGCTGAAGAAGCGCTGGCCCGCGTCGTCGGTGACGGCGCCGTCGTCGTCCTTCTGGCGCGTCATCTTCCACTCGACGTCCGGCCAGTCGCGGATCTTGGAGTCGCCCCGCGAGCGCTCGGCGCCGTGGCCCATGTGGTGCACCACGAGCGCCTCGGCGACGCCCGCCTCGACCAGGAGCGCGTCGAAGGCCGTGAGCACGATGCCCGCGTGGCGAGCCTCCTCCAGCCCGAGCGCGTCGATGAGCGGCCGCAGGCAGTCGAAGACGACCACGCCGACGTCGTGCTCGCGCAGCAGCGCAGCCCACTCGGCCCGCGTCTGCGGGTCGGTGATGTCGAAGGTCGCGGTGCGCCCGCGCAGCGGCAGCACGAGGATCTGCGCGGTGTTGTCGATGCCCTGCTCGCGCAGCCAGCGGCGCACCTGGTGGCGGCTCAACTCGTTGTCGATGAGCGCGATGGTGCGGGCCGTGCGGGTGACCGGGTGCCGCCCGAGGAAGTCGACGCCGTCGGCCAGGCAGCGCAGCACGTTGCCGACCATGGTGCTCTTGCCTGCCTTGGCCTGCGCCGCCAGCACGACGCGCCCGCCCGTGGGCCAGAGCCCGTCGATGCGGTAGGTGACGTCCTCGTCGGGCTCGGCGAGCAGCGCGTCGAGGCCGACGAAGGTGGGCGCGTCCATCGGCGCGGCCAGGCTGGCCTTGTACGCCCGGGTCGCCGCCTCCCGTATGCGCAGCGTCTCGACCTGCTCGGCGACGCGCGCCTCGACCTCTTCAGGGTCGGCGTCCAGCGCGCGCCGGGCCGCGCGCTGCTTGCGCTGCTCCTCCATGGCCGCGTTGACCGCCGCCTCGCGCTGGCCGAGCAGCAGTCGAAAGCGCGCCGCCGCCTCGGCCTCGGTGAGCCCGTACTCGTCGACGTCAGTAGAGGTAGCGGGGTCGCTCGGTGCCGCAGCGCTCGCAGATGTCCCAGCCGGAGATCTCACCTCGGAGGACGAGGCCGATGCGTCCTCGCCAGCCGCTCCAGATGTGGCGCTTGCGCTGGAGCCAGCAGTGCCGTCCGAACTCGTCCATGCGTCCTCCTGGTCAGCGGGGGTCTGCGCGAAAGCGGGTGAAGGCGCAGCCTCGACGGAGGCAGCGGGAGAAGGTGACGACGGCGAGGCGCCCGCTGCCGTCGCCGAAGGGGCAGGTGGCGTGGATGGTCCAGCAGCGGTGTCCGAGGACGCGACAGCGGAGCGATCCGGTGTCGTCGAGGGAGCGGATGCCGTGGGCTGCGAGGTCGGTGTGGTCCACATGCCCTCCAGGGCGCAGGGGTCGAACTCGGGGACGGTGCCGCCGTACTCCTCGGCGACGTGGGCGACCGTGATGGCGATGGCGCCGGTCAGCATGCGGGCGAACTCGGCCGGGTCGGCCTCGCGCTCGTGGCCGCTGGCGAGCGCGGCGGCGAAGTCGGCCCGGATGCGCGCGAGCGCCTCGCCCCCGCCGGGGTGGCCCTCGCCGATGAGCGCGACGACGCGCCGGGTCGCCGCGAGCGTCGTGTCGTGCCGGGACGCGCCCGCGAGCAGCACGTCGGCCGCGTGCTTGGCCGCCGCCCGCTCGACGTCGGCGCAGGGCTCGCCGGTGCCGTGCGCGGCCAGCCACTCCTTGGCCTGCGGCTGGTCGATGTCGGCGCTGGCGATCTGCTGCTCGGGCTCGCCGCCGGACAGCGCAGCGATCCAAGCCGCCGGAAGTGCGGGGAGGTCGCTCGGCGCAGGGACGACCGCACCGACGACGTCGCGCCCCTCGGGGTTGATCCAGCGGTAGGTGCCGCCCTCGGGGTGCACAGACGGCCAGGCGACGACGTAGCGGTAGCGGTAGGTGATGAGGTCGATGCCCTCGCCGCTCTTGCCGGGCCAGTGCAGACCCGGGGGCACCTTGAAGAGCCGGATGCCCGAGACGCCGTCGCGCCGGGAGGTGCTGATCCAGGTGTGCGGCAGCGGCCCGCAGCGCTCCTCCAGGTCGGCGAGGATGTCGCCGCCTGCCCGGCCGTCCTTGTAGTGGTCGACGTCGATGCCGACGACGTCGACCGGCAGCCGCAGTGCGACGTTGCCACCGCTGGCGCTGTCGAGCCACTCGGCGAGGTCGGCGCCGGAGACGTGGTGCCCCTCGCGGCCGGTCCACGCCGAAGGCGGGGGGAACTTGCGCCGAGGCGGCAGCGGCAGGGTGTCCTGCCACCCTGCTCGGCGGTAGATCGGCGCGGCGTGCCCGAAGGGGCCCACGGCGTTCTCGCTGGCGGCGCTCATGCGCTGGCTCGCTTCTCGCGCGCCCAGCGGGCGCCGCGCTCGCGCTTGCAGACGGCGCAGCCTCGGTGCCCGCGCTGCGTCCGGTAGGCGTTGCCGGGCTGGGTGACGTCATGGCCACGGGAGCAGCGCCCGCCGACCCGGTCTGTGCCTCGCGGGCGGTCGCGGCGCTTGGCCCGCATGTCGGCACTGTTGTCGGCGTGGCTGCCCAGGAAAAGGTGCCCGGGGTTGACGCACTTCCGGTTGTCGCAGGTGTGGCAGACGAGTGCCTCGCCCGGAGCCTGGGCGTGGTGCAGCAGCCAGGAGACTCGGTGTGCACGCTGCAGTCGGCCGTCGTGCCAGATGACGCCGTAGCCGCCCGCCTGCGCGGCAGTCCACTCCCAGCAGTCCTCGACGCCCTTGATGTCGACCTTGGCCCAGAAGCGCGCGCTCACGACGCGGCAGCCTGGGTCTGCTGCGCCGCGAGCGCCTCGATGACGGCGCGGTCGTAGACGAAGGCGCGCGAGCGGCCGATGCGGCCGACCGAGGGCACCTCGCCCGCCTCTGCGCGCCGGGTCAGCGTGTTGCGCGAGATGCCGAGGATGGCCTCGGCCTCGGCGCTGCCGATGAGCGCCACGGCTCAGGCGTCCTGGCGCCGGTGCTCGGCGTCGAAGGCCTCGTCGACCGCGTCCTGCTCGTCGAGCGCGGCCAGCGCCTGCTCGGCCGCGCGCAGCGCGGCGCCCCACGGCTCGGCGTCGTCCTGCACCTCCTGCGCGGCCTGGAAGACCGTCTCGGCCGCGCCGGTGACGCCGGGCAGGTAGTCGCCGAGGCTGTCGGCGCCCCAGGAGGTGCCATCCGGGTGCTCCAGCACCTGCAGGTCGTCGACGCTGTAGCCCGCCGCGACGAGCGCGTGGCCGATGAGGCAGGACGGGGCGCCGTCGGCGATGTAGTGGCAGGTGAGCGTCGGCAGCAGGCCGCGCTGCTGCGCGGCGACGGCGGGCGGGTAGCGGTAGTCGTGGCCGTGGGCCTCGACGACCTCGGTCAGCAGCCGGACGGCGTCGGCCGCCTGGACGATGGGGGTGACCATGGGGTCCTCCGGTCGTGGTCGGTGGAGCGATGACGCTACATGACACGAGCGATGATCGTGTCAGCGGTGGCGTCGTGACGACGGCCGGGCCGCCGAGGTGGCGACCCGGCTGGGGCTCAGCGGATGACGTTGCGCTCGGTGCCGCAGCGCTCGCAGACCCACGACGCGGGGCGGTCGCCGTGCGTCCAGATGTAGCCGCTGCGCATGGGGCCCGGCTGGCCGGGGCCGCCAGTGCAGGCGAGGCCGTTGCAGTGCATGCGCGAGTGGCGCAGGCGGGTCGAGGTCGAGAGCGTGGGCTGCTGCGTCGTGGTCATGGCACCAGGGTAGGGCATCGGTTGCGGGTGCGCAACCCAGCACGCACGGGCCATGACGCAGGACAGCCCCGGCCCGAAGTGGCCGGGGCTGTCGCGCAGGCGGTCTGGTCAGCCGTCGCCCTCCAGGTCGACCGAGGTCTCCACGTCGAAGTCCGGCGCCACGGTCTCGGGCTTGATGATGACGCGGTAGCGGTAGACGTCGACCTCGGCGGGCTCGCCCTGCTCGACGAAATAGGAGACGTTGTCCGACAGCCCCAAGAAGTGCTTCTTGTAGGACTCCGGGCCGGTCTTGCAGGTCACCTCCAACTGCGGGTTGCCCTCGGCGCTCTGGTCCTCGATGGAGCAGAGCCCCTCGATGGTGAGCAGGTACTCGTCGGTGATGCCGTTGAAGAAGATGACGCGGCGCTCGATCTCGAACTGGTCGGCCGCCTGCGAGAGGTTGCGCGAGGCCCGGTCGGCGTCGGTGGCGCAGCCGGTCAGCGCGAGCGCCGCCGTGCTGACGAGCGCGGCGGCGGCGAGGGTGCGGGAGCGGTTCATGCTGGGTGCCCTCCTGGGGCTGGTGGGTGGACGGCCGGGCCCAGGTGGGCCCGGCCGGTGGAGCGGTCAGGAGACGATGCGGCCGAGCACCGTGAAGCCGACGCCGACCGAGTCCTCCTGCAGCGCGTAGCCCGCCGCCGTGAGCACCTCGCGGGCGGCGGCGGCGTTCCGCGCCGCCAGGCTCGGTCGGTCGATGGTGACGCTGACCGAGACCTGGCCGGTGCGCCCCGCCCGGACGACGATGCCCTCGCGGCGGTAGTCGGGCACCGTGTTCAGGTGGTGGCGCTTCAGCACGCGGGCGATGCCCGAGGCGGTCGTGGGGGAGAGGCTCTGCGTCGTGGTCATGGCACGACGGTAGGGCATCGGTTGCGGATACGCAACCCGCTAGGCCAGGTCCGGCCAGACGACCTTGGCCAGGGCCTCCCGGTGCACCTGGGGCACGACGGCCAGCGGTGCCCCGTAGTGGTCCCGGGCCGCCGCCGCGAGCGCGAGCGCGTCGGCCTGGTCGTTGCCGGTGATCTCGACGTCGGGGTAGCGCCGGGCCACGCCGAGGAGCACCTCGTCCTTGCCCGCGTTGCCCCGGCCGGTGGCGTACTTCTTCAACTGGCTCGGCTCCATGGTGGTCGCCGGGATGCCGAGCGAGTAGAGCCGGTCGCGCAGCAGCCAGAAGAGCCCGAAGCGCTCGCCCAGGCTGCCCTGCGTCTTGCCGCCGACGAAGAGCGCCTCGACGACGACGACGTCGGCCCACTCGTCGCGCGGCGCGAAGAGCGGCGAGCACAGAGCCTCGACGTGCTCGACGATCCAGCGCAGCCGCTCGTGGCCGCTCATGCCCTTGGGCTGCAGCCGGTGCACCGCGACGGCGCCGTCGCGCTCGACGACGGCCACGCCGGTCGAGGTGAGCGAGAGGTCGACGCCGACGACGCGCGGCCCGGCGTTCACCGGGCAGCCTCGACAGCAGCGAGGAGGGCGTCGGTCACGTCCTCGTAGCCGCGTGCGTGCCCGATGAAGTCGGCGGCTCGCCGCACGTCAGCGCGCCACACCACGCCGTCGCCGTCCTGTGCGGCGAGGTCCCGGGTCAGGGCCCGGCGGTCGTCCACGGTCAGGTGGGCGGCGAGAGCAGCCACCAGGGCAGGCAAGGCGTCGGGGGCGACGTAGGCGTAGCCGGAGTCCTCCTCGGTGGCGCCCGCGCTACACAGGACACCGATGTCCGGTCGCGGCTTGATGACGAGGCAGGCGCCGTAATCGTCGGGTGGGGTGCGGTGGGTTCCGGGCATGGTCACTCCTGGGTCGTCGTGGTCGATGCTGACGGCGTCATGCCGACGACCCAGCGCAGCGGCCAGCGCTCGGCCATGACCTCGGCGAGCACGCGGCTCGCGCCGGGCTCGCCGAGGCTGCGCACGAGCCGAGCGTGCAGCGTGGTGTAGGCGGCCTCCTGCTGGCGGAGGTAGTCGCGCACGTCGGCGCGAGCGCGCCGGTCGAGGGCCTCGTCGTCAGCCACGGTTGGCCTCCTGCGTGCGCGGGCCACGAGCAGCAGCGAGAGCAGCGCGGGCGGCGGTGCGCAAGTCCTCGCGCAGGTGCTCGGCGGTGTGCGACCAGACCATCTCGGCCTTGTCGGCGGGGTAGCCCGTGGCCCACGCGTTGAAGGTGAGCGCGGCGCGCTCAACGGCGGCCTCGTCCTCCCCGGCAGAAGGCACAGGCGGGACGGCGCGGGCGGTGGGTGCGGCGGCCACGGCACCGGGAGCGCGGTCGCGGCACTCGCCCTGGCAGGTGTAGCCGTCGGGCGAGCGGGGGGCGTCGGGTGTCGGTGCGGCGTCGAGGCAGCGCGACCAGTCGTGCCCGTCGTGCTGGGGGGGCTGGCCGTCGCCGTCCTGCAACTGCTGGGCGTCGAGCACCGCCACGACGGCGTCGACGGTCGCGGCGGCCTCGGAGGCGACGTGCACCGTGCCTGCGACGGCCTGCTCGATCTGCTGGCGAGCGCTGCTGCTCAGGTCGCCCATGGTCATGCCTCCCGGTCGTAGGGCACCGAGCCGTCGTCGGTCACGGTGATCTTCTCGTCGCCCCGGGCCAGCGCGGCCCGGACGCGGTTTCGGTCGGCCCGGATGCGCCGGGCCTCCTCGTGGTCCTGGCCGACCAGGAAGGCCGACCGGCTGACCTGGCGGTCCAGGTCGGCCAGGAAGACCTCGGCCTGCTCGCGGTCCAGCGCGTGCACGTCAGCCCTCCTTGCCGCGCTCGGCGGCGGTCAGCAGCGCGTCGAGCGCGTCGAAGCCCATGGTGACGCTGGAGTGCTTCTCCCAGCGCCCGGGCACCTTGACGCCCTGGGCCTCCAGGCGGGCCGCCAGCGACGCCCAGCGGGCCGCCAGCGCCTGCTCACGGTCGGCTGTGGCCTGCATGTCCCGGCGGGCCTCGGCGGCCTCGCGGGCGACGGTCGCCGCGTGCGTGGCCCACTCGCCGACGACCTGGGCCAGCGGTACGAGCGAGACGTCGCCGGTGGCGGGGTTGCGCATGAGCACGCCCTCGGCGCGGCCGCGCGAGGGCGTGCGACGGAAGCGCAGCGCTTCGATGGTCGTGCCGTCGGCCAGCGTCTCGGTCGGCACCTCGGTCTTGCTCGCGTTGGCGGCCCGGACCAGCCGCGCCTTGTCCCAGTGGTCGCGGCTGCTCCAGCGGCCGTCGTCGACCAGCGTGCGGCGGCTGGCGTGCGGGTCGGCCGTCCACTGGCGGCCGTAGGACGACGGGCGGGTGGAGCCGACGGCGTAGTCGACGCCGACCTGGATCTCGTTGCGCTTCATGGCTTCGCTCTCTTCGATGTCGTGGTGCTCGGGCTGGTGCGAGGTCGTGCACCGGCGGGGCGGCGCTTCAGGCGCCGCCCCGCCGGGCGCTCAGCGGTTGGGGATGGCCTCGTTGCGGGCGACGACCCAGCGGTCGCTGCTCAGCATGTGCAGCACCAGGACGTAGGTGCCGTCGGGCAGGTTGCCGGAGACCCAGCCGTCGACGTCCTTGGCGGGGTTGGTGCGCTCCAGGTGCGTCGGCTCGGCGAAGGGGCCGACGTTCCAGCGGCCGTCGGTGGTCCGGGTGGCGACGGCGACGTCGTCGCCGAGCGCGGCCCGGAGGATCTGGCGGGCGACGTCGCCGTCGGCGACCTCGCTGCCGTTGACGTCGGTCACGCGGACGGGGATGTAGCGGACGGGCTCGGTGCTCTGCGTCGTGGTCATGGCACGACCGTAGGGCATACGTTGCGGATGCGCAACCCATGACATGCAGAAGGGCGCCCCCGTCAGCCAGCGCTACGACGGGGGCGCCCTCGCTCAGCGAGCCGGGCCGATCAGAACGGCGGCTCGTCGCTCTGCGTGCTCGGCGTCGCCCACGGGTCCGCACCGGCGCCGCCCGCCGCCGACGTCGCCGGGGCGCTGCTCGCGGCCGCCTCGTTGGCGCCGAAGCCGCCGACCTCGTTGCCCTCGGCGTCGACGCGCGGCTTGACGTGGTAGACGCCGGTGCCCTTGACGTACTCGGCGCCCCAGGTGTGGGCGCCGTTCTCGGGCGCGGTGATCTTCCACATCGTGATGCGGTCGCCCGGCGTGAAGTCGTTGGCCCCGGCCTTCATCATGGCGTGCGCGAGCGCGCCCTCGCTGGTCGTGGCCTTCTTCTTCCCGCCGTCGACGTAGAAGATCCGCACGCCGTCGTCGTGGGGGATCTCGGCGCTGCGCTCGTCGGTGTCGACCTCGATGACCCACTGCATCATCGGCCGGTACTGGGCCTCCTGGCCCGCCGGGACGTCGGTCGTCCAGTAGCGCTTGCGGCCGTCGACCATGTCGAACTTGCCGTAGGGCATGAAGAACTTCGGCATGGCCGGGTTCTCGTCGCTGCCCATGGTCGTCTGCTGCATCTGCCGGGCCTCGCGGATGAGGCCGCTCTTCTTGGTGCCCGGCCGGTCGTACTTGGTGAAGATCTTGCGGCCCTTGTTGCTCGGCCCGCTGGTCTCGTCCTCGTCGAAGAAGCCCATGTGCTCTGTCTCCTGCATCTGCATCGTGATCGTCATGACCGCTCCGGCGGCTGCCGTTGCGGGTAGTGCATACGCTACCGCACGGATGCGACAGCGCGAGGCCGTGCGGTCGTCAGTTGTCGAACCAGAAGACCGCGCGGACGTTCTCGGGCCGCCCCTGGCTGAGCCGCGCGAGGTCGAGGACGAAGCCCAGGAAGGCCGGGCCCGCCGCCCGCGCCCAGGACTCGGCCCACTCGATCGTGCGCCAGCCGGAGTCGCCCTGGCCCTCGCTCGACCAGCCGCACATCTCGTACTGCCAGTTCTCAGCCGGAGGCATGTAGCCCAGGAAGGTGGCCGCCTCCTGCAGCCGCGCCGCGTAGTCGTCGTGCGACTCCTGGGGCCGCACGACGGAGCCCTTGGTGCGCCGGACCCAGGCTCGGTGGGTGATCGTGTTGGCGCTCCAGGGCACCGCGACCAACTCGGCCCCCGTGAAGTGCGAGGCCGAGTGCGCGTCGGGGCCCCACTCCTCGTGCTCGCCGAGCACGCCCGCACAGACGTCCTGCGGCAGACCGCGCGGTGCGGCGATGGGCACGACCGGGTCGCCCAGGTCCGACCCGGCGAAGCCGTAGCCGTTGCGGACGTCGGCCAGCATGGCGAAGACGCTGTAGTTGCGGTCGTCCCAGGGCTTGATCTCGTCGCGGCTGGCCTGGCGCCAGCCCTGCTCGGTCTTGACCTCGACGTGCAGGTGGATGTCGGCGCCCATGGCGGGCCCTCCTCGTGGTGGGTGAGTGGTGCAGGGGTCGTGCGGTCTCAGGCGGGCAGCGCCTTCCAGCGCGCCGTGGCGTACTCGGTGTGCTCGTCGGTCCAGCCCGAGCCCTCCCGCTCGCGGTGCTCGGCCACGATGCGCTGCACGAGGTAGCGCGTCGGCGCGTCGCTGAGCAGGGTGAAGAGCGCGTCGACCGGCGCCGGGGGCTCGACCTGCAGGTCGTCGACGGCTTCGCCGACGACCTCGCCCCGCGTGACCAGCCGGGCGATGTCGGCCTTCTTGCGGCGCTCGCGCCGGTCGCGCACGAGCGCGGCGAGCCGGGCGTCCTCCAGCCCGGCGACGAGGTCGATGAGGTAGACCTCGGTGCGGGCGTGGTGCGCCGGGGTGTGGAAGATGAGCCCCCAGTCGGGCGTGTAGTCGCCCCAGTGGTCGGCCGGGCTGCTGCCGTCGTCGTGGAAGGTGGCGCCCGCGTAGACGGCCAACTGCACGATGTGGTCGAGCGGCTTGAACTGCCCGGTTTTCTTGTCGCCGACGACGGTGCCGAGCCCGGGCACCTTCCAGAAGCCGTCGGCCGACCCGGCGCACCGCAGGTCGCGGTTGACGAGGAAGGGCTCTGAGCGCACCTGCTCCAGCCAGTCGGTGGCCTCGACGAAGGAGGCGACGTCGGCGGCCATGCGCGGGCTGAGCGCCTTCTCGCTGCCGTCGTGCGGGTCGGTGTGCGCGTGGAAGGCGGTGCCGTAGTTGGCCTTGACGTGCCGCCCGCCGATCTCCATGGCGCGCTCGCCGATGCTGTCCAGGTGGGCCTTGGTGGCCTTGTCCTCCTCGCGCTGCTCGGGCGTCAGCAGCGCCTTGTCGGTGCTGACGTCCCAGATGTCCGGCAGCCCCGAGGCCTCCTCCCAGAGCCCGAGGCTGCGGCCCAGGCCGTGGATGAGCAGCCGCCGCTCCCAGGTGTGGATGCCGCGCGCGTCGGACAGCAGGCCGCCGAGCGTCGATGCCCGCGTGTAGGCGACGCCGTCGATGATCGGCCGCCCCCAGCGGTCGCGCTCGACGCCCGCCGCCTCGGGCCCGAGGTCGTCGTCGTACTGCGGCAGACCACCCTGGGGCAGGTCGTCGAAGAAGCCCATGGTCAGCGCCGCCCGTCCTGCAGCCCGAGCATGCGGCCGACCCGGTAGGCGTGCTCGGCCTGCCAGACGGTGTCGGCGTCCATGGCTGCGTCGAGCCAGTCGCTGACGATGCGCTCGGGGATGGCGACGCGCACCTCGTCGACCGGCTCGCCCGGCTCGGGCCGCGAGCGCCGGGCGACCAGCGCCGCCCCTGCCGCGATGCCGACGGCGACCGCCGTCAGCGCGACGCCCGCGAGCGTCGTCACCTGCTCGATCTTCATGACCTCTCCTCGCTCTGCATGTCCTGCTCGATGGGCTCGGCGCCGAGGATGGCACCGAGCACCGACAGCGCCTCGGGCTCGCCCGCCGCCTGCTGCGCGGAGGTCTCCCAGATGGCTGCCGGGCGGGTCGGGTCGACGCGGGCGCTGCGCTGCACGCCCGCCGCGTCGACCAGGTCGACGACGACCAGCGCCTGCGCGACGTCGTAGCGCACCGAGGTCGCCTTCCAGGTGTGGCGCTTCAGGTCGTCGACGTAGGTGCCGACGCCGACGTCGGCCCAGGTGCGGCCGGTGACGGGCTGCACGTCAGTCCTCGATGCGGCGCTGGGTGAAGCCGCCGGGCCCGAGGTAGATCAGCACCGGGTGCCGGTCCTCCTCGTAGCGCGTGAAGCCGACCATGGCGGCCTCGCCCTGCGCCATGGAGACCTCGCCGACGGCGGGCTCGATGGCGGCCAGGAAGCGGTCGACGTCGCTGTCGTAGTTCTTCAGCGAGCAGTTGACGTGCAGGTAGTAGAGCGGGCGGCCGGTGCCGGTGTCGATGTCGATGTAGGCCTTGCCCGGGTCGGCGAAGTAGTAGGACGACCCGCCGATGCGCGGCACGTCGGTCATCGCTGCCGAGACGACGGCGATGCCCTCGATGTCCTTGATCTCGACGTCGAGGACGAACTGCGTATACATGCCCATGGGGCTGCTCTCCGGTGCTGGGTGAGTGGTGATGGGGGCGAGGGCTGGCGCGGCTCAGCCGCGCCAGATGGGGCGCACGCCGAGCCACCAGAGCACGCCGAGCACGCCGATGACGATGAGCCCGCTCATGACGCCACCTCCTCGGCGATCCAGGTGGCCCCGGCGTCCAGCGCCTGCCCGAAGCCCGCGAGCAGCGCGGCCGCGACGTCGGGCGCGGTGAGCACGACGAGGCCGATGGCGGCGACGACCACGACGACGAAGACGGCTGCGCGGACGAGGAGCCCGAGGGTCTTCACGGGGCGCCGATCTTGGGCAGGGGCGTCCAGGCGTCGCCAGTCTCGGTGGCGACGAGCGCGAGGAACTCCTCGCGCAGGTAGGGCGGCACGGCGGCCACCTCGCGAGCGAGGTGCGGCAGCCGCCAGCGCCGGTCGGCGAGGCTGTAGCCCTCCTCGCCGAGCCGCAGCCGCAGCGACGAGACCTCCTCGTGCGCCTCCTCGGCCGCCGCAGCGTTGTCGTCGGCCTCGCCGCGCGCCTGGCTGGCGTCGTGCTCGGCGGACTGGAGCGCCTGCTCCAACTCGCGGACGCGCGCGGTGAGGATCTCCTCGGCCGTGGCCATCAGAGCCCCCGCTCCAGGTCGCGCTCGTAGCGGCGCAGGATGGCCGCGTCGCGCACGCCGAACTCGATGGCGTCGTCGGCCGCCAGGCGCGGCGCCACGACCTCGCCACGCCACGGGTCGGCCTGGTGCGGGTGCAGCGTCGCGGCCCGGCGCCGCTCCTCGTCCTCGGCGCGCTCCTCGTCGGTCGGCTCGTGCAGCACGAGGTCGATGGCCTCGGTCCAGTGGTCGTCGCAGGCGGTGCAGGCCGCGACGACGTCGGCGCCCTCGTCGCGCACCTCGATGAGCACGCGCGGGTGCGTGCAGGTGGAGCGGTCGACGAGGCTGTCGACGTACTCGCCGGTGATGGTGCTCATGTCGTCCTCCGGGTGCTCGTGCTGGGCTGCGTGAGCCCAGGCTAGGGGAAGGGTTGCGCATGCGCAACCCGCAGTGTCAGCCGTGGTTGGGCGCCATGACGACGGTGGCCGTGAGCACGACGTCGTCGTCGCCGGGCTCGACGCGCTTGGTCTCGGCGTCCAGCGGCGACAGCACGACCCAGCCGCCGGAGCCGAAGACCTTGTCGGCCATGCGGATGGCCTCGGCCTCCAGGTCGGCCCAGGTGGTGCCGCGCACGCGCAGCGCGATGCGGCCGGAGTCGGCGGGGCGCCGCTCGGCGAGGCCGGGCTCGTCGCGCGGGCTGCGCAGCCGGGCGAGGTCGATCTCGCGGGGCTCGCCGGTGAGGCGGCCGCGCAGGGCGCTCAGCGCCTCGTCGCCCTGCAGCAGCGTCACGCCGTCGCCTCGACGACCTCGACGTCGGCCGCCGACTCGACCTCGCCGCCGCCGACGCGCTCCAGCGCGCGACGGTTGCGAGCCTCGATGAAGGCGTCGATGGTCTTGGGGAGGAAGCCGTAGGCCTCGCCCGTGATGGAGTCCGGGCGCAGCACGCCGGACGCGGCGTAGCGCCGGACCATGGCGCTGGAGATGCCGATGCGCGCACCGGCCTGCCCGCTGCTGAGGTACTCGGTGGGGTCCTTGGTCTTGGCCATGACGGCGTCGCTCCTCGCTCGTGGTGCGTCGGCGCTCGCCGACGAGACCCAGCATGCCCGGTGTGGTGACGGGTTGGCAACCCGCAACCGATGGTGCATGCTGTGCCAACGCCGACCACGACGAAGGAGATGGCGATGAAGAACATGAGCGCCGAGCAGTTGCGGCTGATCGAGATGGCCGCTGGCGCAGGCAGCACGGAGATCCTGGTGGAGTCGTCCTCGGCGCTGGCCATGGTGGCCGAGATCAAGCGTCGCCGTCGGGACCACCTGGAGGTCGCAGACATCCTGCGACGTGGGCTTCCGGTGAAGGTTGAGCACGACGGCTGGGAGTGGCAGCACGACGCCCGCGCCTGGCTGGCCCGGCGATGAGCCCGGTGCTGCTCGTCGCGGGCGTCGTCGTCATGCTCGCGGCGCTGGCCGCGCTGCGCCTGGCGCCCAAGGTGCGCGCCAGGCTCGCGCGGCCGCTGCCGTGGTGCATGGCCAACGACACCTACTCGTCGTGGGGCGACCACCAGGCCGGGCAGTGCCTCTGCCCGGCGAACATCGAGAAGAGGAGCAAGGCGTGAAGGTCCAGGGCTACACCAGGCGGCTGGCAGGTCACAGCCTGCGCCACGAGGGCGCGTACCGGGGCGGCGAGCGGCACGTCGCCGAGTGCTCCTGCGGGAAGATCGTCGAGGTCGTCTCTCAGGGCGCCGCCAAGCGGTGGCACCGCGAGCACAAGCAGGACATCGTCGACGGCAAGGACCCGCGAGCATGAGGACCATCGGCTACGCAGGGCGCGGCGGGACCGAGACCGGCTTCGGCGGGGCGGCCATCGGCGCTCGCGGGCACGTCCCGCTGCCGACGGCGCCGCGTCGGATCGGCACGCGCGACTGGAGCGTGCGCAGCCCGTGGGCGGGCGCCGAGCGGGACCCGGCGGCCGAGCGCGCCGCTCTGGTGGTGACGGCGAAGCGGGTGCGCGAGGAGATCCGGCGCGGCGGCGGCCGTGACGCGGCGAGCCTGGTGGCGCACCGGGAGGCGCTGCGGGCCCGGCGCAACGTGCGTCTGCGCACGGTGCCGCCGGAGAAGTGGTCGGCGCGTCCGACGTACCTGGCGCCCGAGCGCGCCGAGGTGGCGCAGCGGCTCGTCGACGAGGTCGTCCAGGGCGTCTCGGTGGCGCTGGCGTCGGAGCGCCTGGGCGTCTCGGAGTCGGCGGCCGAGAAGTGGCTGCAGCGTGGGTGGACGACGACGCCGCTGGAGCGGCGTCCGCGTCGTCCGTCGGCGGTGCCGATGACCGCTGCGCAGCGGGTGGCCGTCGAGGCGGCGGCGCGCCTGGTGGCCGAGGAGGGTTTGGGTCGCCGGGAGGCGGCGGCTCGCGCCGGGGCGTCGCTGCGGCGCCTGCGGGAGCACCTCGGCCCGCCGACGCCGGTGGTGCCGAAGAAGGCGCCGCCGACCAGGACGGGCGAGCAGGTGCGGGCCGAGGCCGAGCAGCGACGCGCCGAGGCGCTGCGGCTCATCCGCACCGAGGGGCTCTCGGTGCGACAGGCGGCGATTCGGGCGGGCACGTCGGCGCGGCTGCTGCGCGACCTGGTCAAGTCGCAGGGCTGACCTGCCGACACAAGATCTGCACGACCCACACAGAGCACGACGACTCGGAGGAGCACCACATGAGCACCCACTACCGCCCCGACCCGGTCGCCCCTCGCATCGGCGTCCGCCAGTTCCTGCTGTTCCTGCTCGCGCTTGCCGTCGCAGGCACGGGCATCGCCGTCGCGGCCCCGGACGCCGAATCGGCGACCCTGAAGGGGTACGTCAGCAGGCACTACAGCGGCTCGGACGTGACGTACCTGACCGTCGACTGCGGCAGCCCCGACAAGAACATCAAGATCCCTCGCGGCAAGTCCTCGGTCGACGCGGGGTGCTGGGACGTCGATCGGATCTACGTCAACACCGGCTGCACGGCGCCGCTGTCCGTCGGCAAGGGCCCGTACTGGTACAGCATCAACAACTGGACGACGGTCGGCGTCGGGCTGTCCTGCTGACCTCCCGGTCGTCGAAGCGCGGCGACGCCTGAGCCCGGACGCACGAAGAGCCCCCCGCTGCGCGTGGCAGCGGGGGGCTCTTGGCGTGCTGGGTGGGTCAGAGGGTCTCGACGTCGATGGGGCGCAGCAGGCGCCCGGAGTCGTCGCGGGGGTCGCTCGTCGGCGTCACGAGCGCGCGCACGCGGCGGGCGCGGATGACGGGGGCGATGAAGTTGACGACGGCCGCGATGGCCGCGATGGCGCCGACGACGAGGTCGAGCGTCGTGGTCACGGTCTCCTCGTCGGCGATGTTCAGGCCGGTGAACAGCAGCGCCAGGAGCGGCCCGGCGGTGTAGAGCCACCGGCCGATCTTGGCCGAGTCCATGACCGGGCTCGGGCGGGCCTCGACGTCGCGGTCGAGCGGGGGCTGGCTGGGGGTGCTGGGGAAGGCCATGGCCTTGCCTCCTCGGGGTGAAGGTGTGGGGCTTGTCAGATGTGGACGCCCGCGCCGCGCAGCGCGGAGGCAGTGACGGGGCCGACGACGCCGTCGACCTTCAGCCCGGAGCGGCGCTGGAAGTCGCGGATGACGCCCTCGACGGCGGGGCCGTAGACGCCGTCGACGCGCAGCGGCGTGCCGGAGTAGGCCGGGAAGGCCTTGTTGAGGCGCTGCTGCAGCGCGACGACGCGGCTGCCCCGCACGCCGCGCTTCAGGGTGATGAAGCGGGCGGCGACCTTGGCGGGCGCCTTGGTGACGGCGTTCTTGTGGCGGTCGAGGTTGGCGAAGTAGACGTAGTGCCAGTCCTCGCGCGAGTTGGTGCGGCGCCAGCCGTGCGCGCTGCCGTGCCGGGCCATCCAGGCCTTCTGGGCCGCGCCGAAGTCAATGGCGGTGCCCTTGCAGTGACTCGACAGCGACGGCGGCGCGGCGTAGGCCTTGCGCTTGCCCGCCCTCCACTCGTTGTGCCAGCGCTGCTGGGTGGCCCAGTCGCGGGTGGTGGAGGTCAGGCCACCGGCGGGCAGCCCGGCCTTGCGCATGCGCTCGTAGGAGCGCGCGGTCGGCGCCGTGACGTGCGCCCGGCGGTGCCCGGTCTCGGTGCCGATGATGACGGTGCGGGGCGCGGGCATCAGAAGGTCTCCACTGCTCGGAGCACGGCCTCGACGTAGTCGCGGGCCTGGGCGGTGCGGTACTCGCCGGTCGCCGCGAGGTGCCGGGCGTTGACGGGGTTGTTGTGCTCCAGGAGCGCGGCGCGCACCCGGACATCGCGGACGTCGGCGCCGGTCGCGCCGAACAGGCGCCGGGCACCGGCGAGGCGAGCGGCGTTGTAGTCGATGGCCCAGGAGGCGGTGTGCACCTGGGCCTCGGTGAAGCCGTCGGCCGTGCCCGGGCCGTGGTGGGCGAGGCTGACCTGCGCGAGGCCACGGTCGGCGGGGGTGGCGTAGCCGACGGCGCCGGGATCGTAGGCGGACTCGTGGGCGATGATGCCGTGCAGGTGCGCGGCGGGGATGCCTGCGGCGCGGGCAGCGCGCTCGACGAGCGGCCGGAAGGCCTTGGCGGCGCTCTTGCGCCCGAAGAAGCCGTCGGGGGTGAGCCCCTGCGACTCCTGCCAGCGCTTCATCTGGGCGAGCGAGCCGGGTCCGAGGAGGCCGTCGCAGGCGCCGGGCGGCAGGCCGATGGCGGGCTGGATGGAGTGCTTGACGGCGAGGTGCACGGCGCGGAGGTTGTCGTCGTCGCGCAGGCGGCCGTCGACCGGCGGCGCGGGCGTCGTGGTCGTGGCGGCGACGTAGGTGTAGTTCGTCGAGCCGTTGGGCTTGCCGATCTTGGTCCAGGCGCCACGGCCGCGCTCGACGTCGGGGACGAAGGTGGCGGCTCGGGCTGCGGCGTAGTGGTAGCCGGTGCTGCTGTGACTCACGGGGTGGCCTCCTGGTTGTCGGGGTGGCGGTGCGCGCGGAAGGACTCGGGCGCGACACGGCGCCCCATCTGCGACTGGACGAGCACGACGATGAGCCCGCCGGGGGCGAGCACGTTGACGCCGTAGGCGAAGGTACGGACGGCGTCGCGGTAGGGGTACTCGCCGAAGAGCGTGGTGGAGCCGATGAGCACGAAGACCGACGCCACCGAGGCGGCGGTGAGCAGGAGCACCCGGCCGATGCGCGAGCGGTAGGGGCGGGCGGTGAAGAGGTAGGCCGCGAAGAAGCCGACCCACAGCGTGGCGGCGACGAGCGCCAGGAACATCTGCAGCCCGGTGGGTGCGGTGATCATCATGAGGGGTGCTCCAGGTGTCGGGGCGGGGGCCGCATGCTGGCGGCGATGCGCTCGGCGAAGTGGTTGTGCTCGCGGATGTCTCGCAGGGTGGCGACCATCCGGGAGGTGGCGGGCTCGCGGGCCTGCACCTCACGCAGCCGACGCTCGGAGTCTCGCAGCGCCTCTGACGGGTCGTTGGTCATGCGGTGCCCCCCTGGGGCTGCTGGCGTACCTGGGCCGCTGCGGGCGGCAGCGAGTCGATGACGTGCGCGGCCGTGGCGGCGTACTCGTCGGCGAGGGCGTCGCGCTGGGCGATGGCCTGCGCGGAGACGGCGCGCTCGGCGCCCCAGGCCGACTGCCAGGCGTCGCCGATGTCGCGCTCGCGCTCGACGCGAGAGTCGGCCAACTCCTTCTCACGCTCGACGCGGGCGTCGGCGAGGACGCGCTCGCGCTCGACGCGCGCGTCGGCCTCGGCGGTGACGCGGTCCAGTTCGCGCTTGGGCACGAGGCGGCCCGTCACGATGAGCATGAGCAGGAAGATGACGATGCCGACGACGCCGATGTCGGACAGCGCCGGGCCCCACGGCAGGCCGTCGAGCACCTCGCTCATGCGAGGTCGAGGCGCCCGGCGTTGACGAGCGGCACCTCGTCGCCCGCCGAGATCTCGACCCAGACGTCGTAGCCGCCGGGCGGCAGGTCGCCGTCGTAGCGGCGCCGGACGGTGCCGCTCTCGTAGGCGGCCGGGGCCCAGTCCCGCTCCGTGGGGACGGCGCGGCGGCGGACGAAGGCCATGCGGGCGGTCGCGGGCGTCGGCTGCCCCTCGCGGGTCACGGTGACGTCGACGTGCACGTACTCGACGGAGCCTGCCGGGATCATCATGGCGGCCTCCTCTCAGGTGCGGGGGTTGGAGAAGGACCACGACGAGTGCGGCTCGTCGGCGCGGACACCGCGAGCGGGCTGACCGAGATGCCAGCGGGAGCGCGGCTGGCCAGTGGTGACGCGGACGTCGTCGCCGGTGTCGGGCGGCAGTGGCCGCACGACGATGCCGACCGTCGCCAGCGCTCGGGCGACCACGCCCGCGACGACCTCGGCGACCCTCGACGACGACGACGTCGAGGTCGCCGTCCCGCTGGCGGCAGCGGTGAGGTCGAGGGTGGCGGTGCGCGCCGAGGCGGCCCGAGCGGCGGCGCTCGCAGCGGCCGCCACGGTGACGTCGATGAGCCGTGCCGAGACCGCGCGCGCGGCCGCCGTGGCGGTCGCGGCGGTCGCCACGGCTCGGCTGGTGGTGACGGTCGTGCGGGTGTCGCCCAGCGCGGCTGCGCTGACGGGCGCGGTCCGTGTCGAGGCGAAGGTGGCGCTGGCCGCTGCGGCTGTGGGGGCCGCGACCGTGACGACGGCCACGGCGACCCGGGCTGCCGTGGCGCTGGCACGGGCGGCGGCGGCCGCGCGGACGTCGACGGCGCCGACGTGCACGGCGGCGGCACTCGCTCGGGCGTGCGCTACGGCGGTGACCGCGACGGCGTGCGCGCCGGTCGCCGTGACCCGCGCGCTCGCGTCCGCCCGGGCGGTCAGCGTCACGCTGCGCACGGCTGCCGCGACGCCGGTGCCGCGAGCGCGGGCGGCTGCGGTGACGTTGCTCGTGCGCACGCTCGTCGTCGTGACGCTGGCGCGGGCTGCCGCTGAGGCGACGACGTTGGTGGTGCGCACGACAGCGGCGGCGCTGGATGCGCCCTCGGTGCGCCACTGCTCCAGCGTGGCGATCTCGCTGTCGCTGAGCGCGTGGTCGAAGAGCAGGATGGCGCGGACGTCGGCGAACAGCGGCCGGTCGTTGGAGCCGTGGCGACCGATGTGCTGCTGCCCGGCGAGCGAGCGCCGCTGCAGGGTGCCCCGGGTGCTGCCCTGCCCGGTGGCGTACAGCCGGGAGACGCCGGAGCCGCCGTCGTGGTCCATGACGACGAGGTGCTCGACGGTCGGCATCGGAATGAGCAGTGACGCCCCGGCGAATCCGATCCACCGGAAGGTGCCGGTGGTTTCGGAGATGATCTGCGACGAGGACGCGGTCACGGTCGACGCGGGGCCCGGGGCGATGATCTGCCCCGGGTAGTTGGCGAGCGGGGCGATGACGACGGCCCAGGAGTACGGCGCACCGCTGACGGCGGGGACGTCCGGGGTCAGCAGCGACGCGGGCGAGGCCGCGCCGCCGAAGCGCCACGCAGGTCGCCCGTCGACGGTCAGCGCCTCGGGGCCGACGCGGCCCTGCCCGAAGCGGGTGGCGACCGATCCTGCGACGACGTCGGGGGAGGCCGAGACACGCCCGGACTCGATGGTCTGCCCCGCGACGTCGGCCGACCACCAGCGCAGCAGGCCGCTCAGGTCGCGGGGGGAGGCCACGACGTCAGGGGTTGGCGACGAGGATGGACGGGTTGACCTGCAGCGTCCCGGCCGAGCCGAACGTCTCCGGCGCGGGCAGCGCGTCGGAGTAGAGCGGCTGGCCGCCGGTCGCGGCGGCCATGAGGCTCCAGTGCGTGACCGTGGTGCCCGCCGGGATGGGCGCGGAGACCTGGGAGCCGACGCGCTGGCGGGCGGTCTTGCCGCCGACGGTCGTGGAGGTCGCGGCCGCCCAGGTCGTCGCGGGACGGCCGGTGCCCGCGACCTCGTTGGCGCCGGTGGAGCCGGGGTCGGCGGTGTGCAGCGCGATGCGGGTGCCACCGGCGGCGATGCCGTTGACGCCGAGGTCGAGGCCGGAGTCGTAGTAGGGCATGGCGACCTCCAGGGTCGTCGAAGGGGTGGGTGGCTCAGACCTTCAGGGCGAGCACGGTGACCGCGAGCGCCCCGGCGACCGAGATGAGGGTGGTGTTCTTGACGATGACGCGGCACGAGATCGTCGTGCGCTGATCGATGCCGACGACGTCGAGCGCGGAGTAGAGCGACAGCGTCGTGGAGTCCAGCACCGGCAGGGGCAGGTAGGTGGCGTCGGGCGCCGGGGCGTCGAAGGGCACGACGACGTTGTAGGTGGCGCCGCCGAGCAGCGAGAGCCCGGTAGTGATGACGGCGCGCCCCGATGTGGCGACGGGAACCCGCGCCTCCAGTGCGGCCAGGCGGGCCGACAGCGCGGCCTGGGCCGCCGCCGCCACCTGGCGGTCGGCGTCGGTGGTGGCCTTCAGCGCCTGCTCGGCCGCGAGGGCGCGCGCCTTCTCGGTGGCCACGAGCGCCTCGACGCGCGCGACCTCGGCGGCGAGCCGGGCCTGCAAGGCGATGACGCGCTCGCGGTCGGTCGTGGCCGTTGCGGCGCCTGCGGCCACCTGCGCCTGCAGCAGCGCGATGGCGTCGTGGAGCCCCGCACGATCGGCGACCGACGACGCCAGCGCCGAGGTGTACGACGAGGCGAGGGAGTCCAGGCGGGCCGTGCTGGTGGCCTGGGCGTCGGTGAGCGCCGACAGTGCGGCGATCCGCTCGTCGAGGGTGTTGAAGCGGGCGTCGCGGGTGAGGACCATGCCGCGCGCGTTGTCGGCCGTGCGCTGGGCCTTGTCGGCGGCCGCCATGGCTTCGGCCGCCGCCGCCTCGGCGGCGGGGTCGGCGCCCATCCCCAGGGTGCGCAGCGTCATCGCGCGGCCTGCACGACGACCTGCGCGGCCTCCGCGCTGACGATCTTGATGACCGTCGGGCGGTAGGTGGCGGGCTCGCGGGCGCCGTCGACCGACAGGGTGATCGGCACGACGTAGCAGCGCGGCCCGCCGATGGCAGGGTCGCTGCCGTCGGTGCTGTAGTAGACCGGCGCGGCGCTGCGGGTGACGAGGACGTCGACCGCACGCAGGCCGACCGGCCGCGAGGTGGCGGGCTTGTCGTCGTCGTCGGCGACGAAGGTGACGACGCCGACCTCGCCCGGGCCGAGGTCCAGGGTCGCGGAGACCTCGCCGTCGTCGAGGTAGATGATGGCGGCTTGCATGGAGTCCTCCTGCGTCGGTCGACGAGGGAGGGGGTGCGGTGCTGCTGTGCCCCCCCGGGTAGCAGCGAGGCCCCGCCGCCCCCTTGCGCTGAGCGCTGAGGGGACGGCGGGGCCTGCGAGGCTGGGTCAGAGCGACCACGACGAGGCGTGACCCGGCTGACCCATGGTAGAGCGTCAGGCCTGGTAGGTCGCCCCCACGGGCGACCCGGTGCCCCAGACCGTGTTGCCGGAGACCTCGATGCCGGTCTGCTCGGCGCCGAGGTTGATCGGCACGACGTGCGCGCGGAGCCGGTTGCCGACGACGCGGCCCGTGGTCGTCTTGTTGGCGCCGTCCATCTCGACGCCGAAGCGCGTCGACTCGATCCAGTTGCCTTCGATCTTCCAGCCGTTGGTCGGCCCGAGGTCGCCGAGCAGGACGCCCGACAGGGTGCGCCGGGAGCCGTGCGGGTCGATGTCGAGGGTGCCGACCTGCCGCGAGGCGGTCCCGTAGATGACGTTGCCGATGACCTCGGCGCCGTCGCCCGCCTGGCCCTGCGTCCCGTCGTTGTGGGAGACGAGGTCGGAGTGCCGCGAGGAGGGCACCGTCCACAGCGAGGGCATGCGCACGACGTTGCCGTGGATCTTGACGCCGCTGGGCACCGAGATCGTCTGGTAGTTGGTGACCGTCGTGTTGTAGACGCCGCAGGCGTCGACGCAGTTCTCGAAGACGCAACGGCGCACCGTGTAGTCGTGCCCCAGGATGCCCGTGACGTACATCGAGGGCGTCTGGGGCCGGAAGGTGCAGTCCTCCACCACGAGCGACGAGACCGCCGCCGCCGTGGCGTTGACGAGCCCGTCGTCGCCGGTGAGCGCGGTGGCGGTCCCCTCGAAGAGGCAGTTGCGGAAGGTCACGTTGGCGGCGCGCACGACGACCCGGCCCTTGTAGTTGACGCCGGTGATCGTGGCGCCCGCCGTGTCGAAGAACGTGTTGGCCGTGACCGTCGAGGAGAACGTCGAGCCCGCCGGGACGCCCGCCGTGAGGTCGGAGGGTCGGTCGGTCCCGTAGGTCATGGCCGTGCGGCTGACGCCGACCGGCGGGGTGTCCCAGAGCCCGGCGGCCCAGCCCCGGACGGCGTTGCGGTCGGTCTCGGTGAGCCGCCCCGCGTGGATGAGCATGGCGCCGAGCCGGAACTGCTGGCCGTCCTTGGGACCGCCGTCGTACCAGCGCGCACCCAGCAGGATGCGGTCGAGGAACAGCGTGCCCGTGGTGGTGGGGTTGGTCGCCGACGTCGTGAGCGCGACGCCGTCGACGTAGACCGTCGGGGCGATGCCGTCGGCGGACATCGAGACCTGCACCACGGCCATGGCGTCCAGCGGCCGCGAGAAGCCGGTGTAGTTGCCGGACGACTGCGGGGTGCCGCTGACGGTGAGCCCGGCCCAGGTGGTGTCGCCGGAGACGGCCGGAGAGCCGATGGCCCACTGGCCGACGGTCTTGTCGAAGTCGTTGGCGTTGGCCGGGGTCGCCGCGACATAGCCCGAGCGCAGCGCGGTGACGAGGTTGCGCTGCGACATGACCAGGGTGACGGTGAGTGCCGCCTGCCCCGCGATGCCCGTGCCCTCCAGGAGGGCACGGCCGTTGAGGAACTCGGCGACCTTGCGGCCGGACGGCAGCACGCGTGCGATGGCGCGCTCGGCGTCGGTGGCCCACGAGAAGACCTTGCCGCTGACCTCGTCGCGCAGGTCGGTGATGCGCAGGTCAGCGGCGGTGGCCGTGGCGCCGGTGTCGACGTACATGAGCCGCGACGCCGAGGTGCTCGGCGGGCTCGCCGCGCCCGAGGTGGACACGGCGGGCAGCGAGACGGTGCCGCGCGGGCCGACGTTGGCGGCCGTGGAGTTGTCGACCGCCTCGACCGAGACGACTCCCGCCGCCGCCGTGAGCCCGGCGAGGGCGTAGGTCGTCGTGGTGACCAGCGCGGTGTTGAGCCGCGTGGCCGTGCCGCCCGAGGGCGTCCAGTAGACGTTGTAGCCCTTGATGCCCGAGGCGTCGGTGGCCGCCGCCCAGGAGGCGGTGCCCGCCGTCGAGGAGCCGGAGGTGCGCGAGGCTGTGACGTTGGTCGGCGCGCTCGGTGCCGTGGTGTCGTCGGCGGGCGGCGGGGTGACTCCCGAGGCGACGCCGTAGGTGCTCTGCGCCCAGGCCAGGGTGTTGCCGACGCGGGCGCCGGAGTGCACGAGCATTCGGGTGAGCGAGTAGCGCGAGCGGTCGGAGTAGCCGTTGGCGTAGATGCGGGTGCCCAGTGCCATGTTGAGCAGCGACAGACCCGCCGACAGCGACCGCCCGGTGAGCGAGGCCATCGAGGTGCCGTCGATCCACACCTTGGCGGCCTGGCCGTCGGTGCCGACCTCGACCTCGACCAAGACCCAGGCGCCGTAGGCGACCGCCGGGCTCACGGTGTACGGCGAGTCGTTGGTGGCCACGACGGAGCCGCCGACGGTGCCGCCGTTCCACGACGACGAGGTGCCGACGGCGGGGCCGGTGATGTTCCACGAGCCCGCCGTCTGCGAGTAGTCGTCGGTGGCGTGCGCGGCCGCCGAGAACAGCGCGGGGCGGTTGACGCCGGGGGCGCCGTCCATGCGCATGACCATCGACAGCGTGATGCGCTGCTGGCCGCTCGGGATGCCCGACGCGCAGCGCAGGTAGCCGCCGTCGAAGCGCACGGCCTTCTGCCCGCTCTTGGGCCCGTCGACGACCAGCGGCTGGAGGCTGGTGGCGTCCTGGGTGAAGTGCCGCTGGCCGAGGGTGTCGTAGATGCCCGCGCTCGACGCGCCGACGGTGCCGGAGGCGACCGCGTCGACGTCGAGCAGGACGGTCTGCGAGGTGCTCGGGCGGCCGCCGGTGGGCGTCGGGGTCGGGGTCGCCACGACGGCGTTGAGCACGCTGACGTTGTGCGTGGTCGACGTCGTCTGACCGTTGGCGGCCGTGGCGACCGCGCGCACGGTGTGGTCGCCGTCGGCCCGGGCGGTCGTGTCGACCGGCCCGGTCTTCCACGAGCCGTAGGAGTCGAAGGTCGTCTGGGTGTGGATGAGGTCGGAGTCGAAGTAGACCTCGACCTTGGCCAGCCCCCGGGTGTCGCCCGCCTTGCCCTGGAAGACCTGCGCGTTGGACTGCAGGTGGGTCTTCGTCGGCGCCCAACTCGCCTCGGTGGTCCCGATGGTGTCGTTGCTCATCGGGAAGCCGACGAGGGTGCCCTTCAGCACCGCCGCCCGCGAGGGCACCTCGAACACGATGGTCGGCGGGGTGGTGTCGGCCGTGGTCGACGTGCCGGACTCGTCCCACCGCAGGACGGTGATGCCGCTGTTGGCGTTGCCGCCGAGCGTCGGGCTCGACGACTTGCCGCCGGTGAAGACGAAGTCGGACAGCGTCATCTTCGGCGGGATGCCGCCCGAGGCCCGGACCGCGTTGCGGTTGCCCTTGGCGTCGATGATGCGCACCGACTCCATGAAGCCGTCGGGGATGGTGTCGGTGCCCGACCCGGCCCGCATGAAGACCGAGCCGTGGTCGGCGTTGCCCCAGTTGCAGCCGATGATCTCGATGCGCCGGTAGGCCGTGCCGGTGACCGCCTGCTTCGGGTTGACCCCGTTGGCCGTGCTCGTCTGCGGGTACGTCTCGGCGGGGTCGATGAGGATGCCCGCCTCGGCGGAGCCGACGATGCGGACCTGGTCGGCGACGATGTCGCGGCAGGAGATGTTGGCGAGCCCGCGCCCGTGAGCGTTGCCCCGGATCTCCTGGCGGTAGATCTGCATGTGGTGCGACTGGCGCGCCGGGGCGTCACGCGGCGCGTACTGCACTGCGGCCCAGCCGTCATCGCCGTGGTCCTCGCTGATGCAGTCGGTCCAGACGCCGTAGTTGGCGCCCCCGGTGTTGTGGAAGGCGTCGGCCAGCGACCCCTTGACGTGCACGCGGTTGAGCCAGTAATCGGTGGGCGAGTTGATGGCGAAGAAGCCCGCCGCCTTGGCGCCCTCCAGCAGCAGATCCTGCGCGCGGAAGCCCGAGAGCACCTGGCCGGTGCCGGTCTGGTCGCTGCTGTCGAGCAGCAGGCACGTCATGCCCTGCTGGTTCTTGTCGCCGCGCCCGGCGACGCCATCGACGACGAACTCCAGGCGGGCGGTGCGCGAGGCGCCCTTCAGCATGACCGTCCCGCGCCGCACGCGCACGGCGTGCTCGGTGGGGGACGTCGAGACCAGCCGTGCGGGCGCGGACAGCGACGCGGTGCCGCCGACGACGCGGTAGCGCTTGTCGGCGAGCATGTCGAGGTTGCCGCGCGCCCAGGTCCCGGCGGGAATCGTGACGACGTCGCCGTCCTGGACGGTGCCGGAGGAGCCGAAGCAGGCGTTCCAGGCAGCGGTGATGTCGCGGCCGGACGTGGGCAGGTTGGGCAAGACGTAGGAGCGCGTCGCGGTCCACTCGGGGATGTCGCCCGCGACCTCGCGGCGGCCGGAGGTGACGACCTCGGTCGAGTTCGTCCAGGACGGCAGCGCGGTCGGCGTCGAGGTGAGGTGCTGCGGCCAGGTGGTGCCGTCGTTGCCGCCCGTGCCGGTGCCCGGCGTCGGGGTGATGGTGCCGCCATCGCTGCCCGTGCCGCCGGTGCCGGTGCCCTGCTCCAGTGCGCGCAGCCGGGCGATGACGTCGGCCATGGTGGCGTTGAGATCGTCGACCTGGGACGTCGAGGCTGCGCCCATGGCCGAGCGCGCGCTCGCCGCGTCGGGCGCGCGGACGACGAGGCGCCCGACGGTGCCGGAGTCGGAGATGGCGGCCGCGTCGGGGCGGTAGTCGCCGCGCAGCGCGTCGGTGGAGCGGGTGCCGACGGCGAGGTCGGAGGTGCCCGCGCCGAGACGCTTGCGCATGTCGGCCGCGCTGATCTCGCGCAGCAGGAGCACGGCGAAGTCGCTGACGTCGGTGAGGTCGTCGGCGCTGGTGGCGCCATCCTCGCCGCTGGTCGGCCGGGAGTCGACGTAGTCCTTGGTGACGTAGGAGCCCTGGATCGTCGCCACGGTCTGGCGCAGGCCCTCGACGGTGGCCAGCGCGGACTCGCCCGCCGCGATGGACTCGACGGAGACGGTCGGCAACTGCAGGCTGCCGAAGTCCCAGACGGCCTGCGCGACAGGCGCGTAGGTGACGGGGAAGCCTGCGGTCTCGGCGTTGGTGACGACCGAGGAGATCGGCGCGAGGCTGGCGTCGTACATCTGCACGAGCGCCCCGCCGACCTCGGTGCGCATGCGCCCGACGGTCGAGGTGGCCAGGTTGACCCCGGCGTAGTCCAGGGCGACGCCCTGGGAGTGGGTGTAGAGCCGCGTGCCGTCAGGCAGGAAGGGCATGGGGACGCTCCTAGAGGGCCGGGTGGACGGCGAGATGGAAGGAGAAGGCGCCGGTGGTGATGACGCCGAGGCCGTTGCCGGTGACGCGCACGGCCTGCATGAGGAACTGGTGCCGCCCGGCGGCGAAGACCTGCGAGGAGACCGGAATGGCGATCTCCTCGAAGCGGGCGTACATGTCGGCGGCGGTCAGGGCCAGGCCCTGCGGGCTGCGGAGCCCGACGATGGGGCCGTCCTCGCCGTCGCGGACGACCCAGTCCCAGCGGGTGAAGGTCGCCGCGCCGTTGTCGTCGGCGCCGAAGACGCCCCGGACGTGCCCGGAGACGCGGAAGGGCACGGCCGAGTTGACGATGACGTCGGCGACGTTGCGGCGGGTGTCGCCCCAGGCCTTGACGCTGCCGCCGGGGCGCCGGGAGGAGTCCGGCAGCCCGCCGTAGATCGAGCCCGCTACGACGACGTCGCGCACGCCCGGCAGGGCCACGCGGGTCAGCGCAGGGCTGCCGTCGCCGCCGGTCATGACCTGGAAGGTGTCGCCGGTGTTGCCGTGCACGACCTGCGCGCCGAAGGGCAGCGAGGACGCGGGCGGCAGGGCACCGAAGGCGTGGTAGACCTTGGAGCCCGCGAGGCGCCGGTCGATGATGGCCTGGATGGCCGTCGTGCCGCCGCGCACCTGCACGAGCGCGAGCACCTGGTCGGCCTGCACGCCGGGGTTGCGCAGGATCGAGGTGGCGTCGGTCGGCGGCGTGGCGCCGGTCCCGGCGGCGCGCAGCGCGAAGGTCGACGAGCCGCCCGGCGTCGGCCGCCAGTCGCGGGCGACGACGACGAAGTAGTTGCGCACCTCGCCCGCTGTCGTCGGCACGGGCACGGTGAGCCGGACGGCCTGGGTGGTCTCGTCCATGACGCCGTCCTGGCCACCCTGGCCGGTGGCGATGACCAGGGTCGGCGCCGAGGCGTCGGTGACGGCGGAGACGCGCCAGTCGCGGGCGCCCCGGACGGCGCCGACGCCACCGAGGTAGGCCTGCCAGTCGGGGATGTCGGTCTCGTCGAGAGCCCCGTCGTAGCCGTAGGAGCCACCGACGACAGCGCCGTCGGGACCGAGGAAGTCTGCAGCCACTGTGGGCCTCCTAGCGGGTCGAGTCGGAGCGCTGGCGCTTGGCGAGCGCGGCGATGGTGCGGGCCATGCGGATGTCGGGGGACTCCTCGCGCTCGCCGAGCACCGGGGTCGAGGTGACGCCGGTGCCGGTGTAGGTGCGCCGCCGCTCGCGGATGCGCTCGGTGACGTCGAGCCCGGCGAGCGAGAAGCGGATGCGGGTGCCGATCTGCACTGCCGCCGCGTCCCAGCGGAAGGAAGCGGTCTCGGCGAGGGTGATGGACGCCGAGACCTTGGGGCCGCCCTGCAGCAGCACCTCGGTCATGGCGTCGCCGACCTCGGAGCGGTAGGCGGCCAACTCCTGCTCGGCCGCCAGGCCCGCCTGCTGCCGGGCGATCTCGGCCACCGAGCGCGCCGAGAAGGCCTCGGCGACCTTGGCCGCCGCTGCGCCGTTGTTCTCGTCGCGGCGGGCACGGGCACCGTCGATGCGCTCGATGCGCTGCTGCAGGGCGGCCTCGTAGGCGGTGGCCTTGGAGTCGATGGTCGCCTGCACGGGAGGGTCGGCCTGCTGGGCCACGCGCAGTTCGTCGCGGGCGTCGGCGACGTTGCGGTCCTCCTCGATCTGCACCTCGTTGACGCGCGCCTGGCCCTCGTAGTTGACCGCGCGCTGGTCGGCCAGCGCGTCGCCGTAGGCGACCCGGGTGGCGGCGACGTCGTCCTGCGCGCGCGCGACGTCGCGCAGCGCGGCGTCGTAGTCGGTCCGCAGGTTGCGGCCGTCGTGGAAGACCTCGCCGATGGCGATGGCGCCGCCGCGCTCGGCCTCGCGGGTGCCGTCTACCTTGGAGAAGAAGTCGCGCTCGACGCCCTCGCCGCCGCCGCCGAGCACGACGCGGGTGGCCTCGGGCTCGACGTCGGTGACGTCGTAGTCGGCGAGCACGTCGCTGTCGTCGGTGATGACGACGGGGTAGTCGGCGGGCTCGGCGACGTCGAAGCGCAGCCCGGTGACGCGCTGCTCGGTGCCGACCGGGCGCATGCGCAGGTCCAGCGGGCCGGGCGTCAGCGCCTCCAGGAGCACGTCGGACAACTTCTCCATCCGGGCCTCGACGACCATCCGGCGGCCCCTGCCCTGGTCGGGCGCGATCTCGACGGGGATGCCGAGGCGGTCGAAGTTGGCACGGGCGAGGTTCTTGACGACGGTCTCCTGCTGGCCGATGCCCCGCCAGCGCTCGCGGGTCTGCGCGGTCAGCGCGGCTGCGGGCACCGGCCAGGCGAGGGTGCGGTAGAAGATCCGCAGGTAGTCCTCGACCGAGATGGTCAGCGTGCCGTCGGAGCGCCGCACGGTGCGGCGCACGACGGGCCCGCCGAGCACGTAGCCGTTGCCGTCGCGGACGTGCACGCGGGCGCCGGGCTGGCGCAGTGCGCCGACGTAGGGCTCGTGCGCCGGGTCGGCGTTGAGCACGATGGTCGCCGACGACGTCGCCAGGCGGCGCTCGGCGAGGTCGACGAGCAGCGGGTCCAGGATGCGCCCGACGCGGCGCCCGACGGCGTCGTAGACGTCGAGGGTGGTGACGTCGGCGTCGCGCGGGAGGTCGCGCAGCACGGCGCCACGCGCCGGGGTCACCACGCGCGGTCCCAGGCGGGCACGAGCGCGACCTGCACGGTGCCGGTGCCGGTCATGCGGATCGTCAGCGGCACGTTGGCCCCGGGCGGCACGGCGGCGAAAGCCACGCTGGTCATGTCGCGGAAGCGGTCGCCGGGACCGCCCGGGGTGCCGAAGTTGGTGACGCCCATGTAGCCCGTCGTGGGATCGAAGTGGATGTCGCCGTCGAGGGTGGTCACGACGTCGGCGTCGACGACGTAGCCCGCGTCGGGGCTGCCGTCGATGACCAGCGCCTTGCCCTGCGGCACGGCGAAGTCGGCGCGGTCGACCTTGCCGCCGACGCCGACCTCCAGGCTGGTGAAGGGCCCGGCCGCGATGATCTCCGGGCGCACGGCGTGGTTGCCGGGGTTGGTGATGCGCGCCCGGGCCAGGGAGTTGGCGGAGCCGAAGACGAAGGGCGGCCCGGCGCCCTGCTGACCGACGGGCCCGCCGCCGAGCCAGTTGGCGGCCTGCGCGGCGGTGAAGACGCGCAGCACCGGGTCGGAGGTCCAGTACGGGCGCTCGGCGATGAAGCGCAGCCCGTAGGTCTGGCGGCCCCACTGCCCGCCCAGGGACTCCACGACGTGCTCGGAGTCGTCGACGAAGCGCAGCGCGAGCCGCCGCACCGCCTGGCCCGGCGAGCGGTACTCCAGCACGCCGGGCCGGTCGGTGCGCAGGGTGCGGAAGAAGGCCGCATCGTAGTCGAGCCAGTCCTGCCCGGGCCGCGAGTAGACGCGCACGGGCAGGAAAACCTCGCGGGACTCGTCGTGGTGGTCGACGTAGCGGCCACCGGCCGAGAGCACCGAGGCCTTGACGTTGACGTTCTTGGCGGGCATGCCGAGCCCGCGCACGCCCGGCGCGAGCATGACGGCGGTCTGCGCGCGGGGGTCGGTCAGCGGCCACCGGGTGCCGTCCCAGCCGATCCAGGTGAAGTCGCCCGACGAGACCTTGGCCGGGACGTAGACGTCGGGGACGGACGCGGGCGCCGAGACGTAGATCTCGGCGCCCGCTCCAGCGGTCGTCACAGCAGCGCACCTCCCAGGTCGAGGACGTTGAGCGCGTCCTCCAGCCGGGCGGCCGAGACGCGGCCCGCAGCAGCGGGCTCGGGCGAGGTGATCGTCTGCTGCACGGTGATGCCCGGGCGGCTGGTGCCGCCGGTGCTGGCGGGCGTGGCGCCCGCGTACTGCACGGCGCCGTAGGAGGTGCCGCCCATCTTCGACAGCGTGTAGCCGAACTGGGAGGCCACCGACTGCAGCACCATGAGCGATCGCCCGCGCTTGTGCGCCGCGAGCGGGATGTAGGCCTCGCCGCCGGTCTCGGGCTCGCCGAAGGTCCGCAGCCCCGTGACCGTCTGCGCGTCGTGGCGCTCGGCGCCACTGCGGGCGCCGAGCATGCCGCCGTCGGCCATCCAGGCGGCGGTGTTGCCGACGGCGCGGTACTTGCCGACGTCGACGTGCAGGTGGTTGAAGTGCCCGCTGGACAGCCACTGGACGCCGAAGCCCCGGCGCAGCGCGTCGAGGGCCACGGGCGTCAGCCGCCGCTTCTCGGCCGCCGACTCGCCGGGGTGGGAGTTGACGTCGATGGCGCCGGAGTCGTTGAACTTGTAGTGGTAGCCGGTGCTGGAGTGGGCCCCCGGGCTCGGAGGAGAGCCCAGTGCGCGGTTGGAGGAAACGCGCAGCCCCTGCGACCGCAGCGCGCGGCCGTAGGCGATGAGCGCCGTGAGCGACGCGCCGCCGCCCGCCGGGACGACGAAGGAGCCGCCCGGGCCGCCGAGGTCGACGGTGTTGGCCTCCAGGTAGGAGATGGCCTCGGCGCGCATCTTCTCGACGCTCGTCTTGGCGGGCGTCTGGATGGGGAAGGCGCCGGGCACGGCGGGCGCCTTGGGCACGTCGCTCGCACCCATGAAGCCGCCGTCGGCGAAGACCTCGACCTCGGCGGGCTCGGCGCCGTCGGACAGCGCCGCCGAGCCGACGCCCAGGCGCCGCCCGGTCTCGCGCCAGATCGACAGCGAGCGAGAGCGCTTGGAGGCGGCGAGCGGGATGTAGGCCTCGCCCTGCGTCTCGGGCTCGGCCCAGACGCGCCAGGAGCCACCTGCGGCGATCTCGGCCTGGTGGTCCTCGTAGAGGTTGCCGTCGGCGTTGGTGCTGAAGAACTCCCGGGCGGTGCCACCCTTGTAGTCCAGCGAGATGGGGCCCTTGCCGAGCCCCTTCAGGATCGGGTTGAGCCCTGCCGCGACCTTGCCGCCGTAGTCCCGGGCGATCTCCTCCATGGAGCCGGTGCCCGCGTTGAACTTGGCCACGGCCTCGTCGCGGGCCCCGGCGCCGAACTCGGCGCCGATCTGCTCCAGCAGCCCGGCCTGCCCGTCGATGCTGAGCCCGTAGCGGCGAGCGATGTCGCCGTAGGTGGTCTCGCCCGCAGCCCAGGACTCGGCGGCCTCGCGGGCCGCCCCGGCACCGAACTCGCGGGCGACCTCGGCGATGATCGGCTGGCCGAAGATCACCTGCTCGGCGAAGGCGTCGGTGCCCGCCTGCGAGCCCTCCTCCATGACCGCCTCGAAGCGGGCGATCTCGGTGTCGCTGGCGTCGACGAGGTCGGCGACCAGCGCGGCACCCTCGGGCCCCATCTCGGCCAGGATGCGCAGCGAGTCCTCGCTCATCCGGCCGGTGAGCCGGGTGAGGTTCGCGCGCCACTCGTCCTGCGCGACGACCTGCTCCTCCAGGCGGGAGAGGTACTCCTCCAGCGAGACGTCGACGTCGCCGACCATCTGCTCCCACGCGGCCGAGGTGTCGCCGTTGGCGACGGCGGCCGCGCGCGCGGCCTCCTCCTCGGCGGCACGCTTCTCGTCGAGGAGCCCGGTGTAGGTCCCGAGCGGGTCGACGAAGGAGCCCATCGCCTCGCTGA
>Ga0182214_1000004_pt1 | contig 42227 bp, 74 predicted proteins | sample G5R1MG_23_FD_128380 | JGI IMG/M metagenome (GOLD analysis project Ga0182214, IMG submission 128380) | Switchgrass phyllosphere microbial communities from Michigan, USA - G5R1_NF_03OCT2016_LD1 MG | ecosystem: Host-associated > Plants > Phyllosphere > Phylloplane/Leaf | place: USA: Michigan...
CGCGAAGACCCTGCGCGACAACGGGCAGGTTCGATAACATGGCTGACGAGAAGCTTCTGAGCTATGACCCGGCAACGGGCATGAAGGAATGGTTCTCGTCAGACGATGAGGGCGACACGTGGCGCATCAGGTATGAGCAAGACGTGTCGCCCTTGTTGGACGCCAACAAGGAAGCCCAAGCCGAAAGCTGGGACCGTCGCAGTGATATGTGGCACGCTGCAAGCATCCCCAATGTGGTTCTGATGGAATGGATCACAAAGCATGGGATCGAATACTTCAACCCGAACCATAAAGAGGGTGTGAAACGCCTTCTCAATTCCGATGAATATCGCTACCTTCGCGTGCGCGAGTTCATAATCTAGGGGCATGACGTGGCAACTGGCATCGGCATATTCACCAGATTGTTGCCATGGCTGACGGACGGTCAGCAGGTGCCGCCGCAGGTAGACCAGCGCGGGCGATTGATCGTCAGCAGCGGCGATGACAGCGTGCTTTTCACCACCGTTGTGGACCTCGATACGAGCGGCGGCATCGTGCCGACTTATCGCGGCGTGACCAACACCTATGACAGCAGCGGCAACTTGCAGACCCAGACCGTCAAGAACGGCGGAACATGGGTGCGGACGTTGACGTATCAGAACGGCGAGGTTGCCTCCGACAGCGGATGGGTGAAACAGTAATGGTCGATTCCCTTATCCAGCCGTTCCGCCGCAACCTGAACGTACGGCCGGTCATCGGCCCCGTTGGATTGACGGCGCAGCCTGTCGCGGTGCCGCCGATGACGGGGCAGGGCATTACCAGTTTCATCGTTCGCAATCCCAACCCGTTCCATATGTGGTTCGCGGGATGGCGTGGGTTGGAAACGGACATGCCCAACGTCAAGGAAAACGGTCACTATCTGCATCCCGGCGAGGCGTATCTAGGCCGCACGCAGATGCCGCAATGGGTGGCGGCAGTGGCGGACGATGAGCCGGGGTTCCCGATCTTCACCTCCAGCGGCGGCTGGCTGTACGAAGGCAAGCGCACGCGGTTCATCCTGATTTACGGATCGGGCGCGTAATGGCGGTCAAGGTTCCCGGATATCCGCTCAAAGGCAACATGGGCGATGCTGGCACACAAGGGCCGGCGGGACCGATGGGTTTGCCTGGGGCTAAGGGCGACACCGGGGCGACCGGGGCAACAGGGCCAACGGGGCCGCAGGGACCGAAGGGCGACACCGGGGCGCAAGGTGCAACTGGAGCGACCGGACCAAAGGGTGATACGGGCGCACAGGGCATCCAAGGCGTCAAGGGTGATACCGGCGCGACTGGAGTGCAAGGTGTCAAGGGAGACGCTGGCGCCGCCGGGGTGGCGGGGCCGCAAGGCATAAAAGGTGACACGGGAGCTACTGGCGCCAAAGGGGACATGGGCTTCACGGGCGCAACCGGCCCCGCGGGCGCAATCGGGCCTAAAGGTGACGCAGGCGCTACTGGTGCTACCGGCCCCACAGGACCACAAGGCACGCCCGGTGTTGCGGGATCAAACGCCACAGCCACGCCGCTGGGATCGACACCGGGCACGGCGCTGGGCACGGCTGCGGCGGGCACGTCGACCAATGCCGCGCGCGAGGACCATGTTCATCCGCTGCCTAACGGGCGCCTCCAGCTTATCGGCACCGTCACCGTCACGGAAACAACACTGATATCGCTGGCGCTTGGCATGAAGCGGATGGCGTTGACACTAACTGGCGTCACGACAACCGATCGACTGGTCTTCGTGCCCACCGGCGTACCCACCGCGGGCTGCGAGGCAGTCAACGTCTATGCCAGCGGGGCCAATCAGGTGACGGTTGCTTATTTCGTGCCTGCGCTTGGTGTTGGTGCTACATACAGTATTCCTGTTGCAGTCTATAGGATCACGTAATGTCCATCGCGATCCCTACATATGCCCCCGGCGCCATCTCCTCCTACTCGGAACTAGTGACGGAAATCCGCGACATGATGGATGACGCGGACTATGCGCAGGACGCCATTGACCGGGCGTTGCGCAAGGCGGAGGCGGAGTTCAATCGCACGCTGCGCACGCCAGACATGGAGACGCGCACCGTCTTCACCATCACGGATGAGTTGACCGCGTTGCCGGCGGACTTTCTGGAAATGCGGTTTATCTTCGTGGAGGGAATGCCGGACCAGCCGTTGGCATCCATGTCGCCTGCCGGAATGCTCCAGACCTATTATGGGCGTTCGGGATGCCCGGTTGCGTACACGATCGAGGGTAACTCATTGCGGGTGGGGCCGGTTGGCCGTGCCGCGGTCGAGATGGTCTATTATCAGCGCATCATGGGCCTGTCGGACGCGGACGTTTCCAACTGGCTGCTGCGCAAGCACCCCGACCTGTACGTGGCGGGGGTGCTGTATCATCTGGCGCGGCGCGAGCGTGACGCGGACGGGATGGCGCAGGCGGCGCAGGAGGTTTCTGCGTTGACGGATGCCATTAAGCGGGCCGCATTGCAGGCCCGGTGGGGTTCGGCGCCGTTGACGCCGCGGGGTATTCAGCAGGTTCGGGGGGCTAGGGTTTGATGCTGCGAGTACCTCCGATCAATTACGGAGCAACGCCGATCTGGAGGGTATCGGCAGGGTTGACGCTTACTCGCAGCATCATTGCGCATACAAGCCTAGGCAATGGAGACGGTCTAGTCCTTGAAGGAGAACCGCTAGTCCTTGGGTGCCGCAGCGCTCCCTATGTGCTATAGATAGGCGGACATGTCAACCAAACGCCTCCCCTTCCCCGCCTACCTGCCCGACCAGCTACCGCGTGGCGTCCTCACCAGCGCCATCAACGTGCTGCCGGCGCAGGATGGCTATCGTCCGGTCAAGTCACTGGCGAGCATCAGCGACCCCTTGCCTGCCGCATTCCGTGGCGGCGCTGCGTTCATCTCGACCGATGGCACGACATACCTGATTGCGGGCAGCGCGAACGGCTTGCACCGCTACAGTGGTGGCGGGTGGACCGATCTGTTCGTTGGCATGTCGGTGGTGGATCGCTGGCGGTTTGCACAGTTCGGTGATTTCGTCGTGGCGGTCAACGCGGTGGACACCAAGCAGATCAATCTCAATTCCGGTGCGGCCACCGATCTGACCGATTGCCCGCCTGCCAACGGCGTGGCGGTGGTCGGGGATTACGTCGTCATCACGCAGGCAGGCGGCAACAAGCTGTTGGTGCAGTGGTCGGGCTTCAACGACCACACCAAGTGGACCGCAGGCGAAGATCAGTCCGGGTTTCAGCCGATGCTCACTGGCGGCGAGATCAAGGGCATTGCGGGCGGCGAATACGGTGTCATCCTCCAGCGGTTCAGGCTGGTCCGCATGGAAAGGACCGGCGATGATGAAGCGCCTTTCTCTTTTGACGAGATTACGCCTAATTTCGGCTGCGCTTCGTCTGGTTCGATCGCACAGGCAGGCCGCACGATCTTCTTCCTGTCCGATCGCGGCTTCATGGCGCTGGAGGACGGGCAAGCGCTGAAACCGCTGGGTAATGAGAAGTTCGACCAGTCTTTTCGGGATTCGGTGTCGCCGGAGGATTACGAGAAGATTTGGGCGGCGATCGATCCCAAGCGGTCACTGGTATTCTGGGGCGTGCCGGGTACACCTGGACGCATCTGGGTCTATAATTGGGTCATCGACCGCGCCAGCACGATCGAAATCCCACTCCTGGGGCTGTTCGCAGGCTATGAGAGCAGCCTGTCGCTAGAGGACGTAGCGGAACTGTACCCCGACCTTGATACGATGCCGTACTCGCTGGACGACCCGCGGTTTCAGGGTGGCGACCCGCGCCTGTACGTTGTGGATCGCCAGTCACGTATCGGGGCGCTGTCTGGACCGAGCCTGCCGGCAACGCTGACGATGGGGTGGCAGGCTTTAGCCGATCCACTGGTGGCGCGGCTGCGGTCGATCTCACCCATGTCGGACGCGATCGGGGGCGTGACGATCACGGTTGACGCACGGCAACAGATGGGCGGGCCGCTGGACATCTCCACCTCCACCGGCGTCATGCAGCAGAGCGGGCGCGTGCCGCTCAGGGCGCGGGGGAAATATATGGCGATCACCACCAGCATTGCGGCGGGTACGCGCTGGAGTTATGCGCAGGGGCTTGACGTGGATTATGATGCGGGGGGTGCACGATGATGTTGCAGACAGGGATTGATACCTGCTGGCCTCGTCCGAAGACAGAGCATACCGGATTATCAGTCCAGTGCTTCTCCGCCACTCGAAGGGGGTTAGCCTCACCCCCAACTTGCGCGTGTCCATCCACGCCGCTGCAACGCCTCCATATTCATCGGAATAACCAGGGCTGTCAAGCATGAGCCGCCCCATCCCCGTAGATAACCAGCGACAGGACTGGCCGCGTCTGGTGGCAAACGGGATCAACGAGTTGCAGAAAACCCGCAAGGGCGAGGTGCGGTTCTTCGAGGGCCGTTTGCAGCATTGGGACGGTGCAGTATGGCAGGACGTGCCATGAGGCTGCACGGATGGGATGAGTATCTCGACCGCCGCGACACGATTGCGGCCATGCTCGATACGAGGTGCTACAGCATCAAATGGCTGGACGGCATGATCCTGAATGGTGATGCGCGCGTGTTTGCTTCGTCTGATGCGGTGATCGTGGTCACCGTGAAGCAATACCCTGCCGGCGCCACCGAATTGCACGGACTAGTAGCCGCTGGCGAACTGGATGCGATCTTGCCGCTGATAGAACGGGCGGAGGATTGGGCGCGTGAAGGTGGAGTGGCGTTTGCTTGCATTGCATCCCGGCCAGGGTGGGCGCGGGTGTTGAAAGATCGCGGATATGGTTTATACCAAGTAGAACTTCGGAAGGATTTGTAGCGTGGGTTTGTCGTCGTCCAAATCAACCAGCACTTCCAAGCCGGTCTATTCTCAACAGATCGAGGGAGCGGCGGGCAACATCAACTCCGCATATGGCGCGCAGGCACCGAAGATCAGCGCCATCACCGACCAGCTTGGCGGCTTGGTGCCGGGGCTGGTAAATCAGTTCCAGATGGGCGATCCCGGCGTGAAGGCGGCGCAGGGTTACAACACCGACGTCCTCAACGGCAAGTACCTGGACGCGGGAAACCCTTACCTTGAAGACCAGATCAGCCGCACCAATGACGGCGTGCGCAATGGGTTGTCTGCATCGCTTGGCACCCGCGGGCTGACCGGTGGTTCGGCATTTGGCGATATCATCACGCGCAATCTGGCGGCAAACGAAAGCGGTCTGCGCTACAACGACTACAACAACGAGCGCACCCGTATGGGGCAGGCGGCATCCGGGGCGGCAGGGCTGTCGGCGGCATCCTATCTGCCGCTGACCGCAATTCAGGATATCTTGCAGGCGCAGCAGGCACCGGTGCAATCGGCGGTTGGCGCAGGAGCGGGCATCGGCGGGTTGCTTGGGCAGTACGGCACGACCACGCAGAAATCGTCGCCATCGCTGGGCGCGATTATCGCGCAGTTGGCGGGTAATGCGGCGCAGGCATATGCGGGAGGGGCGGGCTGATGGCGATGTTCTCCAAGGGGCGGGGTCTGTTCGGTGCGCCGCTTAGCGCGGATATGGGTGCATCTCCCGATGCCGCGCCGATCCAGCGCGAGGCCACCATGCCGACGTACAAGAAGCCGTCCACGGCCAATCTCATCATTGGCACGATCGGGGATACGCTGTCGCAGATCGGTGGTGGGCGCGGGAATTACCTGCCGGGGTTGCAGGCTCGGCAGCAGATGGCGGCGGAACAGGCAACGTATCAACAGCGTCGCGCTGACGACTACACCGATTGGGAGCGCAAGCAGCAATACGCGGCAGCAAACCCCGGCCCGGCGAAGGATGACACCTTCACCTCCACGTTGCGCGCGGCTGGTATCGATCCGGCATCGCCACAGGGCATGGCGCTCTATCGCCAGCGGGCCGCAACACTTGCAGCGCCAGCCCCTAATTTCGTGTCGGACGGCGCTGGTGGTGGGCGATGGGTGCAGCCTCCTGCCATGGGACTAGGCGGCGGCGCTCCCACGGCGCCCATCGGCAAGCTTACCCCGCTAGGCGCTGGAGGTGCTACCCCGCAAGGGGCGCGTCCCTTTCGCTGACCCGTTGCGCGCTCCAGGTATCATGACCAGCGGCCGGCGCACCCCGGAAGGCAACCGGCTGGTGGGCGGGGCGCGTAACAGCCATCATCTGACCGGCGACGGCGTTGACTATACCGGCACGACGGTAGAGGCGTTGCGCAAGTATTTCGGGCCGGGCGCGCGGTTTTTGGACGAGGGCGACCATATCCACACGACGTTGCCCGGTTATGGGAAGATTCCGTTTTTCGGCAAGCGCGGCACTACAGGGATGAAGCGTTGATGGCACAGCAGCAGGCACGCGACGAAGCCGGTAATATCTGGAACATCGACGAAGCGGGCAACCCGGTCTCGCTGGCATCTGCTGCGGGCGCTGGTGGCGGATCGGATTACGTTGCTCCGAACCCGGTGCAAGCGGCGCGGCAGTCTGTGGATTTGTCGGGTGCGCAACTTGGCAATCGCAAAACAGCGCAGCAGATTGCCCTTGAAGCGGCACAGGTTCCTTATGCTCCTCGCCAAGCGGCGGCTGACACCACGAAATCCGAAGCGGAGGCGCAGGCCGCGCAACTTGCTTTGCAGAAGGCGCAGCGCGAGGCGGCTTTGCCTGTTTCGGGGCAGGTTGGTCGCGTTAATCTTCAACGCGCGATTGATGACATCAAAGCTCGTTTCGCAGCCGGGCCGGGTCGCACGTCTGGGCTTGGTGGCTTGGCCGACTATTTACCCACCACCGAAAACCAGCAGTTTGACGCGGCTGGCAATGCCGTGCGCGGTTTTGTCGGTCCCGCACTTGGATTGACTGGTGGCCAGTTGAACACCGAAAAAGAGGCGCAGCGCGCAGTAGGGCCATACATCCCGCAGGCCAGTGACCGAGATGCTGTTATTCTCGATAAAATCCAGCGGCTTCAGGGGCTGGCGGATGCCATGGCTGGCGCAAAACGCCAACAGCAGCAGAATCAGGCACAGGCGCAGATTGCATCAGGCGGCGGCGGCAACAGCAACCCCCAGCAGCCGGGCGGGCGTCCGCCGGGATATGACGTGGCGAGCGTTGGTGGCAACATTTCCGGTGGCGGTGGGGGCGGTTCTTTCGCCAGCGCGGCGGGTGTCGCCATGGCGCAGAAGATGAAGGCGGTTTACAACCGCGGCGGCGGCGTGCGCGAGATCAACCAGCTATTGCAGGACAATGGGTTTCAGCCGCTCACCGATCCCGGCGCTATCGCTGCGATCCAGAAGCGAGGCCCGATCAGCTTCGCGCCGCCGGTGGCCGATGATACGCGCGGTACGGTGGGTCGCGCGCTGGGGGCCGCGGCGGATAGCGGGTTTGGCTCCTATGCGATCGGTGCAGCGGATGCGCTGACCGCAGGCAATCTTGACTCGCTGGCAGGCGGGCAAACGGGATTGGCGATCGACTATGCGCGCCAGAACAATCCCGGTGCATCGCTGCTTGGCACGGTGACGGGTGGCGCGCTTGCCGCGGGCGGTGCAGAGCTAGGCTTGGCGCGCGCCGGGCTTGGCGCTGGTGCCGCCGCGCTTGGTGGTGACGCGCTGTACGGCGCGGCATATGGCGCGGGTTCGGCTGATGATGGTTCGCGGTTGCTCGGGGCGGCGGCTGGTGGTGTGGGTGGCCTGGCTGGTGGCGCAGCGGGGCGCGGCCTTACTCGCGCGATCGGTGGGGCCTTCACAGGCGTACAGGATGCCAGCGTGCAGGGCCTGCGCGCTGCGGGCCTGCCCTTGACGGCTGGGCAGGCGCTTAGCCAAAGCGGCGCCATAGGCCGCGGCGCGCAACTGCTGGAAAACGCCACCACTGGTTTGCCCGGCGTCGGTGCTGTGACACGCGGACGCTATACCGAGGGCTTTGAGGGCTTAAACCGCGCCGCCTTCGATGAGGGCCTTTCTGATATTGGGGCCACCACCGGCGGCGTGGTGCGCGAACAGGGCGTAGACATTGCGCGCGGTGCCAGGTCGCGGGCGTACAGCGATGCGCTAGACCCCGTGCAAGTGCAGGCAGACGCTCCCTTCGTTGGCGACATGCAGGGCGCTATTGCCGCTGGCCGTGCCCTTCCCGATCCCATGAGTGGCAATCTCGACTACACCTTGCCCACCCGTGTAGGTAATTCGTTCGATGCCAATGGCGGTCTGTCGGGGCGTGATTTTCAGCAGTCCATTCGCGGACTGCGCCGGGATGCAAAAGCCGTCGAAAGTCTGCCATACGGGTACGATTTTGGTGAGGTGACGCGGCAAGCAGAAGGCGCTCTAGAGGGCCTGCTCCAGCGGCAGGCTCCAGGTGCTCTTCCGGCATACAACGCGGCGAACGCTGCTAACCGCAAAGTCGAAATCTTGCGTGATGCCGTCAACCGTGCCCGTAGCGGCAATACCACGGGCGACCCCGGCTTGTTTTCGGCGGCTCAGCTTTCGGATGCGGCGGCGGCTAACGCAAAGAAGTTCGGTGGAACGCAGGGCACCACGCAGCAGCCTTTTTATGATCTAACCCGCGCCGCACAGCGAGTATTGCCAAGCAAGATTGCCGACAGTGGCACGGCAACCCGTGCCGCAGTGACGGCGGGATTGGGCATTGGCGGTGCCGGCACCGCCGGCTATGCGGCAGGTGATGGCGACGGCGCCAAATACGGTATCGGCGGCACTCTGGCGCTTGGCGGCATTTTGGCGGCGGGTGGTTCCCGCGCAGGCCAGCGTGCGCTAACGGCGGCGCTGCTCGATCGTCCGCAAGTGGCTGTCCAGTTGGGACGTGGGATACAGAAGCGGGCGCGTATCGGTGGGCTGTTCGGCGCGCCATTGCTTGCCGGCACCGTGCCGTTGCTTTCGCAATGACACCTGATGAAACGCCTCAAAGATGATGCCTTTTAGCGCAATACCAAGTATGATGCCCCACATGGCCGTAATATAGCAGAAGGTCGCGACAATGCCTAGCGCAACAGAGTTCTCCACAACCCCTGCTGTCAACGTGACCATTGGCGGTATCAACGTCGGTGAAGACTGTTCGCCGGGCGGTATCAACGATGCGATCCGGTATATCGCGGCGGTGATGCGCGATACATACGATCGAATCCCAGCAACCGGTGCCTATGTGCCCACAACCGGCGGCACCTTCACCGGCGATATCCTGCGGCAGGGGCGCGGCGCCTTCCTTCATCATGCCGGGTCGGCGCAGACCAATGGGCAGGTGTATTTCCTGCCTGAAGGTTCGCCAAGGCCCGCAGCGGCCGAAGGCGCCGTTGTGTTCTATTATTCCTGATGGACGCTTTCATCTCAGGCGGGTGGCGAATCCCGGCACGTGGCGAAGTGTTGCTGGGCGGCGCGTGGCGGCGTATCAGTCGCGCCGAAGTATATCGCGGTGATGCATGGCGCCCATGCCTGTCGTTCATCGCGCCGCTGTCGCTATCGGTGACGCCATCGGTGGACGGGTCGGTATATACGAATTCACCTCGGCCTGCCTCCGTCACTAGCGGACAGGCCGTCGCTACTCCCGCGGGCGGCGCAATGCCCTACAGCTATGCATGGACAGTCACCGGCGGTGCTGTTGCATTGTCTCCCAATGTCGCTTCAACAGCATTCCGCGCGAACGTGCCTTATGCATCGGAAGTATCGGGTACAGCCACCGTTATTTGCACCGATGCATTCGGCAGCACTGCCAGTGGACAAACCACCTATTTTCTCTACAACGAGAGCAACCAGTAAGGCGGGCCGATGCACCATTATTTCGAGGCCATCACCAACAAGAGCGGCGATAGCCTGCCGGGGTATTTCGCGCGCGTGGTCGATCCCGCAACGCAGAACACTGTGACATTGGCGGCGGACAACAATGGCACGCCGATCGTCACCACGTCCGGTGTCGAGAATGCCGCCAAGACGGACGAAAACGGCAACGTCAGCTTCTACGTGCCGCCGGGCACGTATCATCTCGATATCTATGCGCAGAACGCCACCAGCTTCATCATGCGGGTGCCTAATGTCGCGATGAATTCGGGGCAAGGGCCGCAGGGCATACCTGGAGAACCGGGCGAACCCGGCCCCCAAGGCGAGGGTCTTGCCGAAGTCATGGCGCCCACCGGGGCATCGGTGGTCGGGTACAAGCAGGCCGGCACCAGCACCATTGATCGCACTACGTTGGACAAGGCACGTGAACGGCGCACGCTGACGGATTATGTGTCCGGTCCAGCTGCTGGCGCAACGACAGTGCGTGCAGCAGCGCTGGCTATGCTGGCTGATGGTGGAGGCATCTGGCCAAAGGCGGCGCAGCCATGGCCCGTCGCCGAACAAGTCGTCATGCCGCCCAACACGTTCCTGGAGTTCGAAGACGGCACCATGGTGAAGTGGACCGGACCGTCTACCGGTGGCGCCTTTTCCCCGGTGTTCGTGGCACAGGACAATTGCACGATTGGCACCACCGATCGCGCCAAGATCGTGGAGGTCTACACCGACACGCCCGACCGCTATCGCTATCCACTGTTCGCCAGCGCAGTGAGCAACGTGACGGTGACGGGCCTGCGCGGGCGCAATATGCAGCACGTATTCTGCAACTCCGCTTCCGGTTCCTATGCGGGTGTCGTGACGAGTGGCAGCGGTGCCAATGTCTGTCGCAATATCCGTATCTTCGGCGGCGGCTCGACCTATGACACGCCTTTGACCGGCGGGCAGTCCAACGCGCCCACCTACATCGCCTACACCATCGGCTTCCAGATCGAGGACGTTACCCACGACAAGGGCAGTTCCGGCGTGCAATGGTGGGGTGGTGACGCCAATATTGACGGCGCACCCGCCAATGAGCGCAAGTGTCGCAATGGCCAGATCGTCCGTTGCTCTGCCACCGATGTGATCGGCGGCGGTATCTGGGGGTCGATGGGGCAGAATATCGACATCATTGAGCCTCGTACCGTCCGCTGCCATGATGTTGGTGTAGACATTGAGGGCGGCATCGATATCCGCGTTATCAATCCATACACGGAAGACTGCGAAAATGGTTGTCTGGCCATATTTTTCCACGCCAGCAACGTTCAGTTTATCAATCCTACCGTTGTATGCACCGCAAACGCTTTCAAACCGATGGGATTTTACAACACCGGCTACACTGCCCGCAATGTTCGTATCAGTGGAGGTAGAATGACGGGTCCGGCTGGTGGCGTTTCCATTACCAGCGCATCGGGTCAAGTCGCCAATTTCAAGATGGACAATATCGATCTGACAAATGTCGGTATTGACATGCACTACAATGCCAACACCGGCACCAATGTCCTGTCGAATGTACGTCAGCGTTTCACGGCTGATCCGACCGGTATTGCCCGTGCCTTGTGGGTCGGCGCCCTGGTCGATGATGGTGTGCGCGCAGGCGAATGGGTCATCGTTGACCATCGCATCCGCTATGACGTGGCGGCAACAACCATTGCAGTGCAGATAGACCAAGCCGCAGCTGGGGCACCGCTATACCAGCTAGAGCGGATGAACATCTCGGATGGCCCAGCCAATGGCATTGTACTTATTTCCTCAGTGAACACGACCAGATTTATCGTCAGGGACAACACGATTGGCGGCACAACGCCCGTGACCAGAAGCACTGGCACATCGCCGTTCCTCATCGCCGGCAAAAACGTGAACCAGCAATTCACCGACTTGGCTTTTGCATGATGCCGGTTCTGGTTATGCAGGAATGCGTGCTGGCGCTACCAGCGGAATGTGAGGAACAACAGATGAAGCGTGAAGAAATCGAGAAGCTGATCGACCAGAAGCTCCGCGAAGCGGGCGTAGGCGCACAGGCTGCGCCGCTGTCCGGCGGTGGCGGCCCGACCAATCCGACGCAGCCCGGCGGACCCAAGCCGCAGTAATGTGCAAGATCGCGTTCTTCGGCGTTGCGTGCGCTCTGGCCATATGGATGGCGTCGTGCGCGCGCGAAGAACGAGATTGCGTCCTGTTCACCGCTGGCGTGCTGGCGGTGAATTGGCTGTTGTTCGCCTCCTACTGGATATACGCGCCCGCTTCACCTGCCTTTCTGTTGTATGAGATCGGCATTACGGTCCGTCACGAGGACATGTGGGCGCTGGTCGATCTGGCCAGCCTGGTTGCGGTCGGGTGGCGCTGCCGCAACGTGTGGTGGAGTCCTATCCTGTGGTCGGTATATCTCGTCACGCTTACGATGCACGTTATCGCGCGTGCTAACGATTTGATGTATCTGGATTATGATGAAGTCCTAGATGCCGCGCTCATCATCCAGCTTGCGGTTATCTTCATGCTAGGGGGTGGTGGCTGTGCCGATCGTTTGTCTGATTGCTGGCGTGGTATTCGTGGTATGGGCAGGTCTGCCGGCGGCAGCGCTTCAGCGGCTGTTTCAACGTGCGAGGCGCCGCGGTGATTGAACAGCAGGACCTGAAGCACGTATGGATCGCCATGTCCGCGCTTGCCGGGTCCATCACCGCCCTTGCCAACATGAAGTACAAGGAAATGTCGTGGACCGACATTCTCCTGACGGTGTTTGTCGGCTTTGCCTTTGCGGTAATCTTCGTCCCTTGGGCGGCATCCGACTGGATGGGGATCGCGGAGACGAACTTGCGCGGCATCTGCGCCATCGTGTATATCGGTGGCACCGCCTGGAACAGCCTCATGCCACTAGCGATCCGCAAGATTAAGCAGATGATCGGCGGGGAGGAAAAGGCATGACCGTTTTTGATTACATGAACGTGGTCGGCCGTATCATCCTGACGATCTTCGTGGTCGTGAAGCTGGGCATGTTCCGCGAGATGGCAAACCCCGCCGAACGGTACGGCCTTGGCATGATGGGTGCGGGATCGTTCCTGACCATCCCCATCATCATCATGAAATACGGCAATCCTTTCGAGGGATGGGCCGTTTCGCTGCTGACCTATGGCGCTATCCTGTTCATTGCCGGCCGTACATGGAGAGATAGCAAGCATTCCCGTGCGAATGCTGCTATGGTGCGACAGGGCCGTGAGTGGCAGGCGCAGAAAGGTAAGCCGTGATGACTCCCCATGCATTCGCCAAGCAATTCATCACGCGCTGGGAGAACGGCAACCAGACCGATCCCAAGAAGACCCATTCGCTTGATCCGGTCGATAACGGCAACTGGACCGGCGGCAAGCAGAACGTAGGCGCGCTGGTAGGATCAAACCACGGCGTCACGGCAGCGGCATTGGCAGAGCATCGCGGCGTCAAGGCGTACGATATCACGCGCGTCGTGATGGCTGCGCTGACATTGGATGAAGCCGCCGATATCGCGCTGGCGCTCTACTACAAGCGTCCAAAGCTGGACCTGCTACCGTGGAACCGCGTCACCGCGTCCATCTTCGATATGGGATGGGGCACTGGTCCGGCGCAGGCGGTGAAGGTACTACAGCGGTTGATCGGCACCGACGACGATGGCCGCATGGGGCCGGCTACCGCTGCTGCCTACAAACGTTTTGTGGAGACGCAGGGCGAGCCGTTCGCGGCAGGTGCGTGGTGGCTGACCCGTAATAACTTCTATGACCTGATTATTTCCAACAGGCCCGCCAATGCCCGCTACGAGAATGGGTGGAAGAATCGTTCTCGGTATTTCACGCCGGGCGATGGCGAAGGTTGGTGGGGGAGGTTTGAGGCGTGAACGACACCCACAACCTAATCGCCTTCCTGTCCGTGGTGTCCGCGATTGTCGCGCTTGCCCTGATTGGCGGCACCGGTAGCGACCTTGCCATCATGACCGGACTTATCGGCGTGCTTGGCACCTTCAGGCCGCGTGAGCGCACCAAGGCCGAACCCGCCGGCACACCCGGCGATCCTGTTTCCGTGGAGGAAGTGAAGCCATGAAACTCGGCAACATACTGAAGCTGGCCGTAAAGGTCGTCAAAGCCAACCCCTCCCTCGTCATCAGCGCGGTTACCGCTATCGGCCCGATCGTGGAGGCGGTAAAGACGGAAGCCAAGAAGCCGAAGGTGTAACGACATGAGCGACATTACCGATATCGTCAGCGCCATGGGTGGCTATCAAGCCGCCACGCCGCAGGACAAGACGGCGCTGGAGGCGGTGCTGGGGAGTCGGGGCGGGCGGCAGCGGGCGGGGGGTGTGGTGCCGCCTTCTCCTGATGTTCCTACAATAGATTGGTTAAGTGCTTCTTTCATCGGTTTTCAAACCGGCACCGTTGAATCTTCATCGCCCGCCGCGGTGATGCGCAAGACCTTCACGCCCGCGAAGTCCGTGTCTCGCGCGACGCTGCAAGCGACGGCGCTTGGCACGTATATCCCGTACATGAATGGCAATCGGGTCGGCAATAGAGAGATGACGCCAGGGTGGACGGACTATGCCAAGCGCCGCCATTTCCAGACCTACGATGTCACCGCCATGATCGCGTCGGGCGCGAATGCCGTAGGTGTCGAGGTCGGCGACGGCTGGGCGCACGGCTACATGAGCCTGCGAGGCCGGAACTACTACGGCGCCGACGTGCCACGCGCGATGGTGGCGCTGCGGCTCGACTATGCTGACGGCACCAGTGAGACGATCGTGTCGGACGCCTCGTGGAAGGCGACCACGAGCGATAACCTGGCAAATGACTGGTACAACGGGTCGTCGCACGACGCCCGCCTGCGCAAGGATTGGTCGAATCCTGCCGTCTCGGATGTTGCCTGGGCCAGCCCGACCGCGACCGCTGCGGGTAGCGTGCCGCTTGTCAAGCAGCCATCGCCACCCGCGCGCCGTATGGAAGCTCTCGCCCCGATCGCGCGCACTAATCCCAGCGCCGGGGTCTATATCTTCGACTTCGGACAGAACCACGCCGGCTACTGCGCCCTAACCGTCACCGGCGCATCGGCAGGACAGCAGATCACGCTGCGTCATGCCGAAGACCTCAAGGATGACGGCACTCTTTACACCGCCAATCTGCGGGCGGCACAGGCCACCGATCGCTTCATTTCGGCTGGGGGTACGACCGAAACGTTCGAGCCGCGGCACACTTGGCACGGCTATCGCTATGTTGAGGTGACAGGCTATCCCGGAGTCCCGCCGCTCAACTGCCTGACCAGCTACTTCGTCTATCAGGACGCGCCGCTGGTATCGACCTTTACCACGTCCTCGACCGTGCTGAAGAAGTCGTGGGACGCGGCGGTGCTGGCGTGGAAGGGCAATGCTCTGACCTTGCCCACCGACTGCCCCCAGCGCGACGAACGGCTCGGCTGGGGTGCCGACGCGCACTTGTTTGCGCAAGCAGCGACCTTCGTGCAGGACAGCGCGGCTTTCCTCGACAAATATTGTGACGACCTCGACGACAGCGCAGTTAGCGGACAGGTCGGCGACGTGGCGCCCTTCGTCGCCGATGTGTCGCGCGGTCGTGCGGGCTGGGGCGAAGCGGCGATCATCATCCCGTGGATACTGTATCAGGCGTATGGCGATACCGCCTATCTAAGCCGCCACTGGCCGACGATGAAGGCAGTGCTTGGCGCGCTTCCCTACGCTGACTTCTACAACGACTACCTCAACCTGTCGCAACCGACTACCCCTGACGTATTCCGCTACGCCTTCGCCTATCATGCGGCGGATATCGTCAAGCAGTCGGCAGACCTGCTAGGCGACACCGCCACTTCGGCTAGCGCGGCATCCAAGATGGACTCCTTCGCCACTACATGGCGGGCGTTCGTCTCGGGCGGCGGCTCGGTCATCGGCAACGAGTCGCAGTGCGGCTACATTCTCGGCCTCGCCTTCAACATCCTGCCGGCCGGGCAGCGCGCTGCCGCTTTGTCGGCGCTGGCGTCCAAGATCACGGAGGACGGCCTCAAATGTGGCTTTGTCGGGCTGACCTACCTGCACGACGTGCTAGCCGATGGCGGGCGTCTCGACCTTGCCTATACGCTGGCGGAGAAAACCACAAACCCGTCGCTCGGTTATCAGTTGGGCACCGGCCTCACGACTACTGCCGAACAATGGGACCCCCGCGGCCTGCGTGGGGTCAATGACGCGGCCAACAGTTACAATCACTATGTCCGCGGCGCGGTGCTGTCGTGGCTGGCCCGCAGCGTGGCCGGGATCGATGCCGCCACGCCGGGCTTTGCCACCGTGCTTCTCCGGCCCCGGCCAGGCGGTGCCGCCACCAGCGCCAAGCTGACCTATGCCAGCAAGGCCGGTACGATCAGCACCGATTGGTCGGTCACTGGCAATACCCTGACTTGGACCTTCACGACGCCGGTGCAAGCGATTGTGTCGCTGCCCCCCGGCTACGTCACCACCGGCCTGACCGGCGCCATTACCGCCGACCCGATCACGGGCGGCAGTCGGTATCAGGTCGCTGCCGGCACCTATTCTATCACTGCCACCATCACCTCAAACTACGTCCAGTCCGGCTATGTTGCCGATGGCTATATTGGAGCAATGTAATGGTCGATATCGTCACCCGTGCCGCCAAAGGTAGCGCTCTGACCTACAACGAAATGGACACTAACTTTGCCAATCTGAAGGCGGCTATTGAAGCTCTTCAGCCCGTGGCAAATCCGTGGACGCCGGCCAATCTCGCCTCAACCGTGGCGTGGTGGGACGCATCCGAAACGTCCAGCCTCACCATCGCCAGCGGTACGGCTTCCGCTTGGACAGACAAAAAGAACGGCATCGTTGCGTCCAACTCGACTGCCGCACAGCAGCCCGCCTATTCTGCGACGGCGCTCAACAGCAAGCCGGGCCTGACGTTCGATGGTGTGAACGATCGCCTCGCGTTCCCGACCAATTCCTTTCTGCCGGTCGGCACAGCGCCGCTTACCGTGCTGATCGTCGCCCGCGCTGGCGCCACTGCGGGCGATATGGCGATCGTTACCTGGGGTACGGCCGCTAATGGTCAATGGATCAAGATCGGCGAGGACGGCACTTCCCCCAACCCGGCCATCGGTGACCTGTACACGGCTGGCGCCGCGCTTGGCACCGCCGCCTTCCCCAGCACCACCCAAATCCTCGCATACACGGCCAGCACGACGGCAACGAGGATGTACAACGACGGCCTGACCGGTGGGAGTGGGCCGAACCCCGGTAGCAAGAACACGAACGGCAGTGCCGGTTTCATCGGCATGGACCTGCGGACGGTTGGCTTCTGGAACAGCGTCATTCAGGAGATCGTCGTTTGCACGGGCGTGTTGTCGACGGCCGATCGTCAGAAATACGAGGGCTATGCGGCGCTGAAGTGGGGCCTTCGCGCCAATCTGGCGAGCGACCATCCCTACAAGACCACTGGCCCTTCGGTTTAAGGATCGCCCCATGCGTTACCTATTCGTTGCCGCGCTTCTCGCTGCTTGGTCAACCCCCGCCACAGCCCAATCCATCACCGGCTGCGGCACGGTGGCAATCCCCAAGGCGCAGGCCAGTGATGCCGACAAGCTGAAGACGGGTGCCGATTGTTTCGCCAAAGCTGAAGCCGTGGCGGCAGGCGCCAAGCAGGCGCGTCTCGATCGCGCCGCCACGCTGATACCGCGTATGAAGCTGGGCATCAACGTCGCGGGTATCGCTTATTGGTCCGCAGAACAGACCTTCGCAAATCAGGCAACCGTCCTCGAATGGCGCGACCCTGCTGGTGGCTGGGGCTACGTTGCGGCAGACCGGCTACGCAATGGCACGCCGATGGCGATCGAGCCGGGTCGCGGCCTGCTCGCCTTCCTGACCCCGCCCGCTGCCGCCTTCCGTGGTGAAGGCCCGACGACCCGCTGCACTTGGGCCGGCAAGGGATCGGTATCGATCGCCAGCGCCGGCCGGATCGTCAGCAGCGGTGCTGGCACGATCACCTTCGAATGGCCGAAGACCAAGGCCCCGATGCAGACGGTGACGGTCAATCTCGGCGCCACCGACGCCAGCGATCCGATCCGCGATATCGACTGCCGCGAGCCGGACGAGAAGGGCGTCTTCTCGACGCAGCTGCTGGACTACCTCAAGCCCTACGGCGTGCTGCGCTTCCTCGACTGGACGACCGCCAACGGCAATCCGAAGTCGGTCACCTGGGCGACGCGCGGCACAGCCGGGGTCAATGCCACCGGCGGCAGCGATGGGACCGCGCTGGAGTATCAGATCGGGCTGGCCAATGCGATCGGCGCCTCACCATGGCTGACGCTGCCGTGGAATGCAGACGATGACTATCACCGCCGCGCGGCCACGCTGGTGAAGGCTGGCATCCCGCCCGGGCGGCAGGTCTATGTGGAAGTCGCGAACGAGGTCTGGAACTGGCAGTTCGGTGCGGCACAACAGGCACGCGACGAAGGCGTTGCCGCGAAACTGGCCGACACACCCTTCCAGGCCGGTCTGCACCGCTATGCGCAGAAGACTATCCAGGTCATGAAGATATGGGCGGAGGTCTTCGCCGATCGACCGGGCCAGCTGGTGCGGGTGGCCGCGACCCAGAATGATAATCCGTGGACTGCGGAGGTCGTGCTGGCTTTCCCCAGCCTCGCGGCGAACGTCGACGCGCTGGCGACCGCCCCTTACTTCGGCCATGGGTTCTTCGACGCCAATCCGACCGAGACGGACGTGGCCAAGCTGATGGCGACGCTCGCCGGCTATGCGAAGGGCGTCGTGTCGGGTCCGGTCACGCAGAACGCCGCCATCGCGAAGAAGTATGGGAAGCGGTTTATTGCCTACGAGGCGGGGCAGCACGTCGTCGGGCCGGACCGCCTGCCGCTCGTCACGCTGATGCAGCGGTCACCGCTGATGGAACCGATCTATCGCGCTTTCATCGCGGACATGGCGAGCAAGACCGATCTGCTGACGCTCTACGCCGCCACGGGACCGATCAGCCAGTATGGTGCTTGGGGGCTGCGGGAGTATGCGGGCCAGCTGATCGCGGAGACGCCTAAGCTGCGGGGGGTGGTGACCGCCCCGCATTGATCCGCGAAAGCACGAAGGGGTCAGGCGGGGGTGTCGGCAGCGAGAAAAGCCAGCGTGGCTTTTGCGCGATCCATGCGAGCCTGCATAGCTGTGATGCGGAATATCGCGCCCATGGAGATGCTGAAGCAGACCACGCTTAGCCATGGGGCATCGCCTATCATGGCGAACGGGGCGAGACAGAGCGCAACAAAGCCGATCCACCACGCGCGCTGCCGGGCAATCATAGCCGAGCGATGCGTTTCCCCTGCTTCCCTCGCTATCGCTTCCGGTGTCACCTCCCCACCCCCTTATCCGATGGCTCAAGGGCGGCGCGGGACGGTTCGTCATAATTGAACCACAGGACGCCAGACCCGCCACAGGCGTAACATTCCCAGTCATAGGGGTTTCTGCTTCTTCCTGTGCCTTTGCAGTGTCGGCAGTAATTGTCCGCCACCAGCGCGGCGTCGTCGGGGGGCTGGGTCATGCGGTCAGTAGGAGACGCCATCTGCCACCTCCTTCGGCAATGCGACGGACTGGCATTTGAAGCCGGCCTTCTGCATTGCGCGCCACAATTCGCCAGACGCACCAAAGGAGTAACCAGCGAAGTCGACGCCGGGAAACCATTCGACAGGCAAGAATGACCGGATGGCGTTTGCGATGGCGTGCCGCTCTGCCACGCTGGTCTGCGTCCGCTCCATCACTTTGCCGTCTGGCCATGTGACGAAGAATATCTCGGTAGCTTTCGTCATCGTCTATCTCTCACACAGGAGGATGGAGGGGGTCAGGGATAGAGTGGCGGGCATCCCGATCACCTTCGCTGGCGATGCATTCCGCCCAAGCAGCGACGGCTAGGCTCAGACGGTGCAGGCCGTCGTAATCGTGGATCACCCGGATAGCCGCCTCAGCAAGCTGGCCACCCGCCTTGCGCATCTTCGCTTGGTCACGTGCCATCATCTCGACCATGCCCTGCTCCGGCCCCTCCCCCATCCGTGGGGGATTATTCAGGGGGCGGGTCACCACGGCCGGATTGTTTCAGTGCAGCCGCGAGGAGTGCAGTGCATCGGTCCGATCGGCAGCTTCGGCTTGGCCGCTTCGGCGGTGATCGGCGTCAGCAGCAGCGCCAAGGTAATGATCTTCTTCATGTGATATTCCTTCCATAGATTTGTGTTGTTTGTCACCCATCATTTCCCCCTCTGGCGGATGGCGGTGGCAAGGTGAATACGCAGGTCGATCAGGTCCATGCGCGACCATCCGATCTTATCCCACGTCTCGACCACCTTCGCCGCCTCCTCCCGCCCGGCTGCCACGCCTGCGGGATAAGCGATGGCGATGGCGGATTGAGCGTCGCCCACCCAAGCGTCCCACATTTCATCGCGCTCGGCATCGGTCAGCCTGGGATAGCGCCATGCTACCATCGCCCGCGCCACTTTCTCCACCAGCGCGTCGTCCACCATCGCCTCAGTCATGGGTATTTCCTTGGATGTGGGCGGCACCACGGCGGCAGATCAGAGCCAGCCGCTGCTCCGCCGCGACCAGATCGGCCTTTGCTTCTGCGACCATGCGGCTGGCTTCGGCGCGGACCGCAGATATCGGGAATGGCTCGGTCGTCCGATGCGACTTTGGGCGCTCCGGCTCGTAGTGGGTCGATGCCTCGTCGCGTGTGAAAAGCCCGGCCTGTAGCGGGTCCGCTGTGTACCCTTGGCTATTGGCGCGATACCAGCAGTTCCACTTATTCGACCAGATCATCCACAGGGCATCGCTGCTTTCCATGCGACGCTTGTACGAGCCCGCAGGCTTCTTCCCTCTCCTCACGCCCGCCCTCCATCGCCGGGCTGGGTGGCGAGGGCTGGCTTGATTTGCAACACGCCTTGCGCGGCACCTTCGACGAAGGCGAGGTGCATCTGCGCTGCCAACTTCTCACGAAAGCGGTCCATGATGCCCTGTGACGCATGCTTCTCGAAGACTGACGCGATAGCATTCATCATCCTCTGAACGCCGGCACTTTCCGCCCATTGGTCAGCAGCTTTGTCCAAGGCGTCAAAATCGCCAGCCTCGACAGCGGCGACCAACTGCGTGACCCGCTCCCCCGCCCCATCGCTGCCGATCCCCACATCCGGTGGCGTCTGTGGGGGTGCCTTGGGGGTGAGGCGCTCGGACAGGCGAAGCGCGATCAGGTCAGTCCAGTGCCCCGGCGAGTAGAAAAGCACGGTCCCGCGCCCGTGCCTCATGTCGGACGGGTGAGAGCCTGCATCGTCGCAGATTTCGCCCCAAGCGTCCTGCATGACCTCGCCAAGCATCGTCGCATCCACCATCTCGGCGGGTATCTCCCCCGGCCCCGCATCCGGTGGCGTCGGGGCGGCGGAGAGGGCAATCGACCCCATGTAAATCGTAGTTTCGCAGCCCGGCTTGGCTTCACGCTCGGCAATCGCGGCTGCGCTCGCTTCGTCGGCGGTCGGGAAGGTGCCGACCAGCCATTGACTGCCAGTGAGTTCGCTGTGCGTGTCGGCCATCACGCAATAGACCAGCGCGGTTGCCCCCGCCGGCACCGCCCCCGCCTGTTCGGGCGGTCGCTGGGTGAGGGCTGCGGCGGCCTCTCGCAGGATGCCCTTGTCGGAGGCCGTCAGCGGTCCACCATCCTCGCGGATGCGATCAAGCCGCCACGCCAACCCATTCCCCTCGCGCGGCTGGCTGGCCGCTTCGGTGAGGGCGAGCAGTCGCCGTGCTTCTGCGACATCGCTCGGTGCAAGGTAGCAGTGCTTCACACCAAGGCGGGCGATCAGCGCCTCCCTTACGGCGTCCGTTGCGGGGGTCATCGTGCCGACTCCTGTAGGGCGGCGGACAGCAGATAGTGCAGCTTGTGCTCCTCGCCCGGCTCTAATCCGTCGACCACGACCTTCATACGACCAGCGCCATTTGGACCACTCGCTAGTCCTGTCGCAGTCCGCAGCGCCTCCCGCATCCTCTCACCGCTATCTGGCGATGGGGTGCGGGTGTTCCAGGCGGTGATGGCAGCTTCTCGGGACAAGCTACTGTGCGGCCCGGCATCGCAGAACTTGCACGAAACCTTATGCAGCGAAGACATGTTCGCAAGCCGATGTAGCATCGGCTCTTTTCCACAAAACGGGCACGGCAGTAGCGTCACATCATCCGACATTGCTCGCCTCCCCTTCCATGTCATTGGACTGACGGGCGGCGGATGCTGCCACGAGGGCATGGAGGCTTTGCGCCGTGGCGGCATATCGAGCGAAGGCAGCAGCAGTCTTCTCCGCGCCTGCCCATCTGCCGGTGCGGGCGGGGTCGCGCATGATGCCCGCGGACATCTCCAGACCGCGGTACAGCCTGTGTAGCTCGGGCAGCAAATTCTCCGGGACGGCTATTGTATGCTTGGCTACGGTATGAGGCGCGGTCATGCGAAGTGACCTGCGATGATGGGGGCAAGCATAGCGACCACCACCAGTGCCGCGCCGACAAGCGCGCTCTTGGTGATGACGTTCGAAATGGTCCGCGCATGGCGGCGGTAGGGTTGCATCGGTTCGATATCCTCTCTCAGATATACGGGCATGTTGCTGCGGTGGATACGGGGTTCCATCACATACTCCTGTCTGAACGCTGTTCGCAGGCATGATCGTAGCAGCAGTTGCCAAGTGGCGTAGAATAGCGCGCCTTAGTTCGGCAGCCGGGACGTGTGCAAAATCCATTGTCGATAGGCTGTTGGAAGGATGCACAGCCGATATGGCGCGGCTTAGTCCACCGTGGCAGCGTTCGAATGCCATCACGATCCATCTGTTCGGCAGCCCGGCGATTTGCATAGCGCGCCATCAGTAACCCACCCCCATACCACAAGGCGAAACCCACGCCGGCTCCAACATCGACACTTCCGGTCCATGCAGCGCGTCGTTCTCGGCGGCGGCTTGGTCGATGGCGTCGCGGTGGAGTGCGTCAAGGGTGTCGTCGAGATGGTCGGTAAGAACGTACGACAGGGCGCCCCACGCCTTCCCTGCCGCCACCTCCTGCATGATCTCGATCTGCTGGATGGTGGGGAGGGCGGCGATTTGGGTTGCTAGGGGGGTCATGCGGACACCAGCGCATGACCTTCGCGGATCAGCGGCGCGACGCGCGTTGGCGGCTCCCAAGCGTATTCGCGTTTTTGCTCATCTGCCCATTTTCGGCGATATGACTTCGCCCCCTTCTCGGTCTTCCACATATGACCAGAACGGCACTGACGCCATCCATCGGTGTAGGTGTAATACTCCACGATGAATCCCTCGGGTTTCATGTTTATATCTCCACGCCGCTTCGGTGCGGCTATGGGGTGGGTTATGAAGCGCAGTTTGTGCGCTGTCAACGCACATTATGCGCTTGACGCGCATATTTTCCATAGCGCATATAGCCGCCATGACTGACAAGCACCCACACGCTGCGGCGATCGATGCGGTAGGCGAAACGCTTATCCGTGGCCATTACAACCTTAGCAAGCGAGGCTGGCAGAACTGGCGGAAGTACGGCGTGCCGCGCATCCACTGGAAGAGCCTGGACCTGCTGGCGCAGACAAAGGGCAAGCCCTTGCCTCGCCTTAGTGGTCCCGTTGCCCGCAACACCCCCGCCCTCCATGTGGAGGTGTTGTGACCCTGTTTGGTCAAATCCCCCCAATCCCCTGCGAACACTGCGGCGTGCCAGCGACGTACAAGGTACGCGAGGAGCTGCAATCGCCTTATCTAGGCTGCTATCAGGCATTCATCGCGCGCATCGCCGCCCTGCACCCCGACACGCCGATCTACCAAGATGACCTGAACCGCTGGGCCGCAGAGATTGCAGACGAGAACCCGGCCGCTGTCGGTGCGGTGGCCGTCAACACAACCATCTATGGACGAGAGGACGAACTGTGACCATCCCCGACGACTTCGCCGCCAACTGGCAGATCATGACCCGCGAGGAACTGGCAGGCCATTATGGCATCGCTGTGCAGAACGTGTCCAAGATATGCCACAAGCTCGGTTTGAAGCGGTCGCGCACACCGCGGCCTGTTCCCGAAAACTTTGCGGACGTTGCGCAACTGTCGGAGCGCGTGCTGCGGGCACGCTTCAGTTGCGGCGTGAACACCATCCGTCGGTGGCGCCGCGAACTGGACATTTCGGCACGCCGCGTGCCGGAGCGGGAGCCTACCGCGCTTCGCATCGGTGTGGAGGACAAGAGCGCGGCACTGGCGGCGAAATACCTCCAGCGCACCCGGCCCGTCTATCGGTGCGATGCTGATGGACGCTTTGGCGGCAGCAACTATTGGCGTTGCGGGCGCGAGGTTCTGGCCGATGCCGGCTTGGTCGAAAAGGCCAAGTCGCTGGGGTGGGATGCTGGGGAGTGGCGGAGGGTGGTTCCTGCCCACCTCAACACCATCGCACAGGGGGGAGTGGCGTGAGCAAGCAAGAAAACCCGATCGTCGGACACGCCACATGGGCTGATGGTTCGCACACGCCCGTCCGCAAAGACGAGGCTGGAGCCCTTATCGCGCAGGCCGATGCCGAGCAGGCGAAGCGAGCAGCAGACATGCCGACCGAGCGCGACGCCTTGAAGGCATTGTTCGCGGCTTACCAGCGCCTAAAGGAACTGGATTGGAACGATGCCATCTATTGCCCAAAGGATGGCAGCCTATTCGACGTGATTGAGGCAGGCAGTTCCGGCATCCACTCATGTCGCTACGATGGCGAATGGCCTACCGGCAACTGGTGGATCGAGGAGGCTGGCGATCTGTGGCCGTCGCGGCCCATCCTGTATCGCCGCACCGAAGCTGAAAAGGCGCGCTGGGCTGCGATTAAGCATCGGAGCCTGCCATGACCTATCGGTCTAGTCCGGCCTTTGCGGTGGGCGGGGTGTCGTGGCTCCCCGCAGATGGGCGCGAAAGCTATATAGGCGATCCAACGCCGACTGGCTGGCGGTGCTTTCACTGTAACGAGCATTTCACCGACTGGCGCGCTGCACTGCGCCACTTTGGTGAGCCTGTGGATAAGCGGCAGCCATCATGCGTGGAGCAAGCGGCATGACAGAGCGCTGCATCGATCACATCGCCATGGCCGTGAATCTCGAAAGGAACACGCCCGTCCTCCGCGGTCGGCGCATCTCCTTGCTCGGATACGATCCTGCCCCTTCCACCCCTCTGATAGCCGATCTGTGCGGGCCGATGGGGAAAGTCACAACTCCCGCCGCATAGACCAAATCCGCCTAACCTCCTCCTCTACAAAAGGCCGCACCAGCACCGGGATACGGGCTAGTGCGGCTTTTCTTTGTTGACGCGCTCCCCAAATGGGGTATGGTGGCCTTCTCATTTGGAGATATGAGATGGGCACAGATTTTAGCGAAATTGAGGCGTATTGGCGCGATCCGGCGCCGTTCGATGCAGCGCGTGCAGAGGGTCAGGCGCGCATTGACGCGCTGTTCGTGGCGCATGATGCGCGGGTGAAAGCGCAGATGGAAGCACATTGGGCTGGGGAGGTGGAGGCATGAGCGCGCCGATCATTAACCAGCCGTGGGAAGACGTTGCCAGCGACGTTACCGACGCTATCGAAAAAGCGGTACAGCCGCTGCTCAAGAAGGCGGTGGACGAGGTTTACAGCGGTCTGCTCGAAACGACGCAGGATTACCTCAAGGACAATCTGGCGTTCAATATCGCCAGCCGGATCGACGCGGCCGAGCGCGAGGCGGCACATGATCGGCAGCAGTTCCACAGCCTGCTGACCCGCATAATCGCAATCGCTGGTGACTTTGTGCCAGATCGCGACGCCGATGCTCCTTTGGCTTTGTCAGAGATGCGGGATGCTCTGAATGAAGCAATTGAGGCGGCACGGGCATGACCGCCTTCACCACCTTCAGCCCCCCAGGCAAGCCACACATCGTCTGCCATGCCGAATACGAACAGGGCAGCGAGCAGTGGCTGCAAGCGCGGTGTGGCCTGCTGACGGCTTCAGAGATGAAGCTGATCGTCACTGAAAAGACGATGAAGGCGGCAAGCAACGACAAGGAACGCGCACACCTCTACGAACTGCTGGCACAGCGCGTCACGCAGCACGTCGAGCCGCATTATATTGGCGACGACATGCTGCGCGGCCATGAAGACGAGGTGTATGCCCGGCTTACCTATGCCGAGCATTACGCGCCAGTCACGACCGATACCGCGTTCATGACGAATAACCGCTGGGGCTTCACGCTTGGCTACTCGCCGGATGGACTTGTCGGTGACGATGGCGCGATCGAGGCAAAGAGCCGGCGCCAGAAGCTGCAAATGCAAACGCTGGTGGAGGGTGGCACCCCGCCCGAACATGCGATGCAGTTGCAGACCGGGTTGTTGGTAAGCGAGCGCCAGTGGATCGATTACGTGTCCTACAGCGGTGGAATGCCGATGTACGTACACCGCGTCTATCCGGATGCAGCGGTTCACGAGGCGATCGTGAATATCGCGGGCGGGTTCGAAGCGCGCTTGGCCGAGAAGCTGAAGATTTATAAGGAAGCGGCGGCGCGGTTTGTGCCGACGAAGCGCCGCGTTGAACAGGAGATGTTCTGATGCGCAAGCCGCCGGCCAAGCCTCCTAGCGAGGAACAGATAAAGGCGCGCAAACGGGCGTGGCAGATATTCCGTTTACGTGGACTGCACGCACAAGCGCACATGCTTACCGGCTCCTTCCGTGTCGCCGCGCTCAACGCAATCGACATGGAACTTCAATCAATGGGTGCGGAAACGGAAACCGCACGCCAGCAAGCACTCAAGGAGAAATACTCGTGAATATGTTAGACGCAATTGCCCCCAAGTCCGACCAGATCAACGCGGAGGATTTGGTTGGCCGCACCATCACCGTCACCGTCAAGGACGTCACCATCCGCGGCGGGCAGGAACAGCCTATCTCGGTCGCGCTAGAGGAAACCGACAAGGTTTTCCGCCCCTGCAAGACAACCGCGCGCCTGATGGTCGCTGGCTGGGGGCCGGACGCCAGCAAGTATGCTGGTAACAAGATGACGCTCTATCGTGACCCGTCCGTCAAGTGGGGCGGTGTCGCGACCGGCGGCATCCGTATCTCGCATATGTCAGGCTTGGATGCGCCGCTTGTTATGGCGCTGGCGGAGAACAAGAAGAACCGCAAGGTTCACACGGTGCAGCCGCTTCAGGTGCAACGCCCGGCCGCACCAGTTGACGTGCTGTCCGTGGACGATGCGCGCGATTTGATCGCCAATGCCGTCGATATGGATGCGCTGGCGGCTGTGTGGGCGCGTGCGGACGTGGCACCGCACAAGCGGGCGCTGAAGGGTGAGCTGGACGCGCGTAAGCTATCACTATCGCCGCCGCCCGAACTGACCACCGTAGCTGATCTGGGCGGCACCGAATGACCCCTCCCCAGATCATTGAAGCGTTGGGCGGCACCGCAAAGGTCGCCCAGCTTTGCGGCCTTAGCTACAACGCGGTGCATAACTGGCGGTCGCGGGGCATTCCCAGGGCGTGGATGCACAAGGTTGAGGCTGAGTGCAAGCGGGCGAAGGTAACGATATGAGAAGCTACGGACCCAAAAGCCGCACGCAAGCCGAGAAGCTGGCCGAGGCGATCAACTTCGTGTGGTTCGCCAGCGCCAATGCGGTGGGCAGTACGACGGCGCAGACTATTGCCCAGATGAAGGGTGTCACTAAGGCCAAGGACATTGCCGCGATCGGTGATGCGCTGGCTAAACGTAGGGAGGCTTTGTGATGGAATACCGTGCCGAGGATTTTGACGGCTTCGTTGCCGCAGTGCCGATGTTCGCGTGGTGGCCGGTGCGCGTGGATACCGGACAACTGGCGTGGATGAGTCAAGTGTATTGGGTCACTGATCGCCATGACCAGTGGTACTCTCTGACCTTGCCGCGGAATGCGCTGTGATGGAGACTCTTCCGTACCAGCGCAAAGAGGTAATCGGGGCGGCGACGCTCTATCTGGGAGATTGCCTTCAGGTGCTGCCGGCGCTCGGTCGGTTCGATCACGCGATCTTTGACCCGCCCTATGAATCGCTGACCCACGCCGCGAAGAATAGCAAGAAGGGCCGCAAGCATCGGAACGACGGCGTCGCCGAACTTAAGGGCTTGGACTTTGCCCCGATTGACGCCATCCGCGATGATGTTGTGCGGATCGTCGGCGCCGCTTCGATGGGCTGGTTCATCGCATTCTGCACCCCTGAAGGCGTGCGGGCATGGGCGGACAGCATCAACGCCTCCCCCCTCAGATACAAGCGAGCCTGTGTCTGGGTGAAGCCAGACTCCACGCCGCAACTCAATGGTCAAGGGCCGGCGCAGGGAGCGGAGAATTTCGTCTGCGCATGGGCTGGTGACGGATTCGCGCGGTGGAATGCCGGCGGCAAGCGCGGTGTCTACACGCACTGCGTCAACAACTCCGAACGGCAAGGCATCCATCCCACCGAGAAGCCCCGGCGGCTGATGTCGGAATTGATCGCGGACTTCACTTGCCGGGGGGAGACGATCATTGACCCGTTCATGGGCTCTGGCACTACTGGCGTCGCCGCTGTGATGGCTGATCGTTCTTTCGTCGGTATCGAACAAAACGCGGATTACTTTGACATAGCCTGTCGCCGCATCGAGGATGCGCAGCGTCAGGGCAACCTATTCGGTGTATCGTCATGACCGCACTGGACGACTTCGCAGACATGGACGATCCGCTCAACCCGGTGCCGCGCTTTCCGGTCGAACCTCCGGATGGCCGCAGGGATTGGAGCGAGATCGACCGGCAAGCCACGCTGCGCAGTTTAGTACATATCGGCGGGCCATCGATCCTGTTCTTTGCGATCCCGAACGCCGGTAAACGCAACCCGGCGCACGCGAAAAAGGAAGGCATCATGGCCGGGGTGTTCGACCTTCAGGCATGGTGGAACCGCGGCTTCTGTTCGCCGGAAATGAAAGGCTATGACAGCAACGGGCGACCCGGCAAGCTGTCCAAGCCGCAGATCGAATGGGGCAACCGAATGCACGACATGGGCTACCCGGTTGCTTGTTTCTTCGACCCTTACGCCGCCTATGACTGGATGCAGTCGGTTGGGGCGCCTCTACGCACTATCAATCATGGAGACCGTAAATGAGCAACGTTGCTAACATCGCCGCCGAGGAACTGCGCTTGCTGATTGAGCGCGTCGAACGCCTTGAAAGCGAGAAGGCTGGGATTGCGGATGATATCAAGGATGTGATGGGCGAGGCGAAGGGGCGGGGATATGATCCCAAGGCCATCCGCAAGATCGTCGCTATTCGCAAGAAACGCCAGGAAGCCGTGCAGGAGGAGCAGGCCATTCTGGAGACGTACCTGTCCGCGCTGGGGATGCAGTATGCGCTGCTGTGAGCGCTAGGTTGCATGTCGAGCAGGATTTGATATGATGGGCGGGCGGGGAGTGTAGCAAGCACTCGCCCGCCCTATCATCGGCTGAAACGGAGCCTCTGACATGAATAATTATACGCCCGAAAACCGCCTGCCGCAACCCTTTCGGGATTCTGTGAAGGCGGTTTTGCTGCGCTGCGTCGAGATGGCAGATACGCCGTCCGATCAGAAATCAATGATCCTCACCATGTATGAAAGCGGTCTGCTATCATGCGCTGAGACGTTCTCCCAGATCGCTACGCGCAAGCTGGAAAACGCATGAAACAGTTGACAATGCCACAGGCAGCACAGGTCTGGAATACACACCGCGTCACCGTTTTTGCCGGTCAGCATGACAGCAACATCGACACTGGCGAGGACTACCGAACGATCACACTGGCGGACGTGTTTACCGCGGAGCCGCAGATTAAATCTAAGATGGCCGGTAATGCCTTTTTGGCGTCCAGCTATTGCTCGTATGATGCCCGGTCGCATGAGGCACAGCGTCGTGATGGTTCATTTGTGACGCTTATCGGTGATATCGATAAGGGCGACCTAAGCATCAATGCCGTAATTTCGGCTGCGAAATCATTTTCGGAGGATGCGGCGTGGCTGGTGTATTCCAGCGCACACTCCCGCGACGGCGACCGGCGCTGGCGTGTGGTCTTCCCGCTGTCATCGCCTTGCCAGTTCGAACAGTGGTATGATGCGCAGACTGCACTGTTCGTTTTCATGGAAAGTCAAGGTATCGAGGTTGACCGCGCCATGTCTCGCGCTGGCCAGCCCATTTACCTGCCGAACGTGCCGATGGCGTATAAGGACGGCACGCCGCTTCGTGACCATGACGGCACCCCCATCTATTATCAGACCGCCAACAGCGGTCTGGATGCAGCGGGGCTTGATATTGCGCGTGGTATTGTCGCTGGCGGTATCGCATCGCTGCGGCAGCGTCGGTTAGCTGACGATCGCGAACGCGAGGTATTGCGGAAAGCAGCAGCAGCGAACTACGCCGCAAAGACTCGTCAAGATGGTGGCAACATCATCGAGCAATTCAACGCCACGACAAGCGTTGAGACAATGCTGACCCTTTGCGACTATGAGCAAAGTCCGCGTCATCCTGAAGACTGGCGTTCGCCACAGCAGGCCGGCGAGACATACGCCACCCGCGTCATTGAGGGCAAATGGGTTAGCCTATCGGAAAGCGATACGGCATCAGGGCTGGGGCATAAATGCCGGTCAGGCTGCTTCGGCGATGCCTATGACCTATACGTTCATTACAAGCACAAGGGTGACCATAAGGAGGCATACCGCACACTAGGCCGCGAGCAACGCGGCTCAAATGTCGTGCAAGGCAATTTTCGGGGCGACGACCAAGACCCAGGCTATCAGGATTTCCCGGAATGGGCGCAGCAGACGGACGAACCAGATTATGAAATGCTGGTCGCGCCCGATGAGGTCGCCGCCGCTGTCACCAGCGATAAGCCATTGCTCCCGCTAGAGTGGTTCGATCAGATCGACGCGCAGCTAGAGGCGAATTGGCTGGTGGAGGAACTGATACCCAGCGAGGGTCTATGCCTCGTTTACGGCCACCCCGGCTGCGGCAAGAGTTTCTTCGCGCTCGACATGGCTATGCACGTTGCTGGTGGCCGGCCTTGGCGGGAACGCGACGTAGAGCAGGGATTGGTTATCTATATCGGCGCAGAGGGGCAGCGGGGCCTACGCCAGCGTGTGGCGGCTTTCCGCCAGCATTACGGCGTCGATGAACTGCCGTTCGCCCTCATCCCGGTGGAGGTCAACCTATTAGCCGCTGACGGCGATCTGAACGTCCTTATTGCCACGATTGAGCAAGCGGCGGTTCGGTACGGCCTGACGGTTGGTATGATCGTGGTAGACACGTTGTCCCGGACGTTCGGCGGCGGCGATGAAATCGGGTCTGACATGGTATCCTATGTCAATAACGTAGGACGTTTACAGCGCGCTTTCACTTGCACCACAATGGTTATTCATCACCGCCCCAAGGATAGCACGAACGAGACGCCACGTGGCCATGGTTCGCTCTGGGGTGCCTGTGACACCATCATCCTTGTGGAGGACAAGGGCGGCCCTAAGCAGGCCAAGGTGACCAAGCAAAAAGACGCAGAGCCGGCACCGCCTGTCGTGTTCGATTTGAAGGTCATCGAACTAGGTCAGGACGAAAAAGGCCGTCCTGTAACATCGTGCGTCGTCGTGCAAAACGACATGAAAATCGGCGCGGACAACCGGGCGGACAGGCTGTCCGATGGGCAGCGTATCGCGTTCGAAATGCTGTGTCAGGCGCTCGCCGAAACCGGCAGCGAGCGCGGCCATGGCATCCCTGAAAAGGCTCTCACATTCGGGTTTGAGACGCGCGTTTGCAGGGTTTCCGAATGGGCTTCCCGGACAGGTGCGGCGCTGCATGACCCGGACAAGGCGGCGGACACGGCAGACCGGATGTTCAGGCGTTACAAGACCAAGCTGCAAGCGCTTGGAATTGTTGGCGTTTACGAGGATTACGTATGGCGGATAAAATAAGTCCGGACATGTCCGGACAGGGTGTCCGGACAGGGTGTCCGCCAAAATCCGGACAGGCGGACAGGGGCGGACACCCCTCTATAAGGGGTGTCCACCTGTCCGGGCCGGATGACCAGAGATTGATTTCATAATGGAGAAGACAAAATGGCAAGTTCGGTGAACAAGGTAATCCTGATCGGCAATCTCGGACGCGATCCGGAGAGCAAGGCGTTTCAGAACGGGGGTAAGGTCGTGAATCTCCGTATCGCCACGTCGGAAAGCTGGAAGGACAAGGCGACAGGCGAGCGCAAGGAGAAGACCGAGTGGCATTCGGTGTCGGTGTTCAACGAGGGGCTGGCCAACGTCGCGGAAAAATATCTGCGCAAGGGTAGCAAGGTTTATATCGAGGGCGCGCTTCAGACCAGGAAATGGCAGGACCAGCAGGGGCAGGACAAGTACAGCACCGAGATAGTGTTGCAGGGGTTCAATAGCGTGCTGACGATGCTGGATGGGCCGAATGGTGGTCAGGGCGGCGATAAGGCCAGCCAACAGACGCAGCGATCAAACGCACCCCGCCAGGATGTTCTTGACGACGACGTGCCGTTCTAATGGAAACCGGCCTGACCCCGTTCCTGCTCGATATGCAGAAAGCCCCGGAGGCTGCATTGCGGGCGGGGTTGGCCAATCCGCAGGCGCTTGCGGTCAAGCATGGCATCCCAGTCGAGTGGGTGATGTTTTATGTGGGGCAGTGGTTGGGGAGGGCTTGAGCGCACAGGCCAGACGGCGGGCGGGGATGAGGAAAGGGGGTTGACGTGATGGCGATATGGCGTCAGGAAGGTGGGGAAGGAGATACTAGATGACACGGACGATGGATGGAGTTGCGGTAAGGTCGATTATTGCTGAAATGGACCGCGCGGGCACCAAGGCCAGCGCCCGCAAGGCAATGGCCCGACTGGCGCTCAGCCGTTCCAATCTGACCGATTGCGGTCGCGCAGAATGGGAAAAGATTTCATGAGGGTTCTGGTGGCCTGCGAATATTCCGCCACGGTGCGGGATAAACCATGTGAGCATAAATGCGGTTATGTTTTGCCGTGCCCCGGTAAATTAAATTGCGTAAACTGGAAAAATGGAATTTGGGTTGGGATTAAGCCGCTATGAATGTTCTTATTGCATGCGAGTATTCAGCTACTGTGCGGGATGCTTTTCGCTCTAAAGGCCATAATGCATGGTCATGCGACATACTACCTTCCGAAGGTGATCGTAGGTGGCATCATGAAGGTGATGTTATTGAGTTCCTCAACCATACACACATGAATTGGGACCTGATGATCGCCCATCCGCCATGCACCGATCTGGCCGTCAGCGGTGCCCGCCATTTTGCAGAAAAGATCGCAGATGGCAGACAACAACGCGCACTGGAATTCGTGCAGGCGCTGCTTCATGCCCCCATTCCCCGCATCGCCTTGGAAAACCCCATCAGCGTTATCAGCAGCAAAATCCGCAAGCCCGATCAGATCATCCAGCCGTGGCAGTTTGGGCATGGCGAAACGAAGGCAACGTGCCTGTGGCTGAAAGGGCTACCCAAACTGGTGCCGACCAACATTGTCGAGGGGCGTTCAGACCGCATCCATAAGATGCCTCCGGGGCCTAATCGGTGGAAGGAACGCAGCCGGACCTATCAGGGCATCGCCGATGCGATGGCCGAGCAATGGGGAAACGCAGCATGAAAACCATGGCAGAACACGCCCGCGCATACCGCACCCGCAAGGCGGAGAAGATGGCGCGGTACGAAGAGGCGCTGAACAAGATTGCCGAGATGCAGCCTTTCAGCGATCCGTCAGATGCTGCTGCCATCGCTTGGCGGGCTTTGAACCAGAAATAACCCCAACGGCACCGGGGAGCAAAATACCAGGATGCTCAACCCGGTGCCTGACGCAGGAGATTTGCAAATTGCGGTGATTTCGGTATGATGGCGGCGGAACGGAGGCTTCGTGGAAGTCGCCTCGACGTTCCGCCTATCATCAGCGGGGAGATAGCCGCCAATGACGTACGATTCCCTATCGCCAAATCAGCTATGGCGCAACGGCTGTGTTTATTGCGGAGTCAAATATGACCTGTGTAGGGATCATGTGATCCCAACGTCATACCTTCGCACAAAGCGCCGTTACGGCGGAGATTGGCTGGTTACAGCCTGCACAGAGTGCAACACATTGCTAGGGGCTAAGCTGCTATTCAATGTGCCGGAAAGGGCAGCATACCTGAAAATTGTGTTGGCGCGTAAATACTACAGGATTTTGCGGGTTCTGAATTGGGACGACGACGAACTTGAGGAATTAGGTGAAAACCTGTCGAGCGCGGTTCGGCTTGATCTCATGAAGCGCAAAGAGGTCGAGAGGCGGTTGTCGCATCTGGAATTGGTTGAGCGGCAACCAGTCGATTACCTATCCGGCTCCAGGCCGCTTATTCCTGCCGAACTGGACGAAACTAGGGAACATGTAGACCCTGAGTACGCATCATTTCTACGTCGCAAAGAGGTAGAGAAGATGGCGAAAAAGCGGTTTAAGAGGAAGGGATGATTGAGATGAAAACAGCAAATGAGGCCTTGGAGCGTTTAGAGGTCCTAGAATCGCTTGTGCAGAGGATTGCGGCTACAGACATTCCGGTTGATGAGTATCTTGCTATCAAACGTGATGCCCGCGCACTCCTGCCCGAGCCGGTGGACCCGGATTTGGTGGAGGCGCGGAAGATCATGGAAGCGCGGTATTACATCAATGATCCCGAATGGCAGGGCGACCTTGATACCACACGCGCTTTTAAGCTGCTGAAACGCGGCCGCGCCCTTGAGCGGGGGGAGGCGAAGTGAGGGCCGTTATCGGCGCCATGATAGGCGCGGTCATCCCGCTTTTCTTCATTGCGTTGTCGTGGTTGACGTCGCAACAGCATGAGGTGGTTGTCAATTTCATCAATGCTGCTGTGCCGTATGTTATGGTGCTGGCGTTCGCTTTCATGGGCGCGGCAATAGCCAACGCCGCGGGTGATGATGAGGGAGAAAATTGATGGAACACAACCCGAGCGCGGATGATGGGCTGGTGGATGGCGAGGTTTGGTTGAGAGCATGGGTGGCCGTTGCAGGTTCTGTGGGCGGCAAGCTGGCTGATTGTGAGCGGTATGCTGACGCTTGCCTTGCGCAATATCGAAAGCGGTTTGACGGCGCTACTCGCTCGCATGGGGGGGATGTGATGGAATTTCTGATTCTTATGGGATTATGGATTTCTAGTGGCATATTGGCCTTGGTAGTGGCTGATCACAAATTTCCCGATCCCAGCAGAAAATGGTATTGGCCTTCAAATCCATTGGTCGCATGGATGCTCGCTATATTTTCAGGGCCAATTTTTCTGATGAATGCGCTGGCATCATGACCATCTTCCACCATTTCACACGCGGTCTCGGATGGGGCATCGGTAGGGACTTGGCACGGGTGATCGTTAGGGCTATCTTTAAGTAATGGACCAGGAGACGCCAAAACCAGCACAAGATAGCAAGGGCCGATTTGTATCGGGCAATATCGGCGGAGGTCGCCCTAAAGGAGCGCGTGCAAAACTGGGTGAGGCGTTCTTACAGGCAATGTTCGATGACTTCAACAAGCATGGCATTGCCGCCGTTGAACAGGTCCGCGAAGAAAAGCCCGACCAATACTTGAAGGTTATTGCATCGTTGATGCCCAAGGAAATAACCGGAGAGGAGGGCGGTCCCGTGCTTATTAGCAGGATTGAGTTGGTGCCTGTGTCGCCTCTATGACAACCGTGGGCATTGATATGCCAGCCAAGCTAGTTCCTGTATTCGACGGCATTGCCGACGTGCGGGGCGCTTGGGGTGGTCGCGGTAGTGGCAAGACACGTACTTTCGCCAAGATGACGGCTGTACGGGCATTGATGTGGTCGCAGGCCGGTCGTGAAGGCATCATCCTCTGTGGTCGTGTCTTCATGAACTCGCTGGCGGATTCTTCGTTGGAGGAAATCAAAGCCGCGATCCGTGAGACGGACTGGCTGCTGCCGTATTTCGATATTGGCGAGAAGTACATCCGCACTGCGGACGGGCGGGTCACGTACAGCTTCACCGGGCTTGATCGCAATATCGACAGTGTGAAGTCAAAGGCACGCATCCTGTTGTGTTGGGTCGATGAGGCCGAAACGGTCACTGATGAGGCATGGACAAAGCTGATACCGACGTTGCGCGAGGAAGACTCGGAACTGTGGATCACGTGGAACCCTGAGCGCGAGGAAAGCGCTACCAACAAGCGGTTCTGGCAGGCGACCGGTGACCGGGTGAAGATCGTTGAACTGAATTTTCGTGACAACCCCTGGTTCCCCGATATCCTCGATCGCGTGCGCCTGCGGGACAAGGAAGAACGCCCCCACCTCTACGATCATATCTGGGAAGGCGATTTCATCCGCGTGGTCGAGGGCGCCTATTTCGCGCCGCACTTGACCAAAGCGCGGGAGGATGGCCGTATCGCCATGGTGGCGGAGGAACCCAATCTCATCGTGCGGCTGTTCGCGGACATCGGTGGCACGGGTGCCAAGGCGGATAACTTCGTGTTCTGGGCGGGCCAGTTCGTCGGCACGGAGATACGCTGGATCAATCATTATGAGCAGCAGGGGCAGCCGGTGTCGGCGCATCTGAATTGGATGCGGGCGCAGGGATACAGTCCGGATCGCTGCAAGATATGGCTGCCGCACGACGGTGATACGCAGGACAAGGTATTCGACACGTCCTATCGCAAGGCGCTGGAGGATGCGGGCTACGGCGTGGAGGTGGTGGCGAACCAGGGCAAGGGCGCAGCAATGCAGCGGGTGGAGCGTGCCCGGCAGTTGTTTCCGCGGATGCGGTTCGACGAGACGAAGTGCGCCGCTGGCCTGAAGGCACTCGGCTGGTATCATGAGAAGCGCGATGATGACCGCGGTATCGGGCTGGGGCCGAACCATGACTGGTCCTCGCACAGCGCCGATGCGTTCGGGACCGGCTGCGTGGCCTATGAAGAACCACGGAAAGCTGTTACGCTCGATCTAAGCAAGTTGCGGCGTGGAGTTGTTTGATGGCCCTGCATGATCCCGATGAAATGGAAGCCAAGCAGGGCATCGACCTGGACGAACTCGTCGATGCACTGCGCCGGGAAGCGGAGAGCGCGGATTCCGAATGGGATCGGGTGCGGCCGTTTCAGGAAGTCGCCCGGAGCTACTACGAAGCGCGCCTTTTTGGGAATGAGGTAGAGGGGCGTTCGCAGATCATCCTGCCGGATGCGCAAGAAACCATCGATTATATGGTCACTAGCGTCCTGCGTACGTTCGTCAGTGGCGATCGTGTCGTGGAGTTCGAGGCGACGGACAAAGCGGACGAGGAACTCGCCGATGAGGCCACGTCCGCGATCGGCTACAGCTTCATGCGCGATCAGGATGGATACCGCGTGCTGCACGATTGGCTGACGTGCGGTCTGCTGGAGAAGTACGGCGTCACCAAGACCACGATGGTGACGGAGGAAAAGGTGATGCGGGAGCGCGTCACCATTGCCGATCCGGTGGAACTGGAGGGTTTTGAGGGCGAGGTAGAGGACGCGCAGCCGAACGATGACGGCACCTACACGTTGTCGTTGAAGGCGGAGGTGACGAAGAAGCGCTTCGTTGACCAGACCATCCCGGCGGAAGAATTCCGCTATTCGGCACGTGCCCGGCACGAGGACGAATCCGACTATCTCGCCCATGTCGCGGCCAAGACTCGTTCCGATCTGGTGGACATGGGGTTCGATCGTGAGCAGGTCTACGCGCTGCCAGTTTATACCGGGATGCCGTACGAGCGCGGCGACACCGATACGCAGTGGGAGCCTGACCCGGAAAGCACGCCTGCGCTCCAGATGGTGGAGTTGCGCGAGGAATATGCGCGCATCGATCTGGACGGCGACGGCATTGCAGAACGGGTGAAGATATTCCGGGTCGAAAACGACATTCTACGGTGGGCAGATGGTGAACTGGCGGTGGAGACGGTGGACGAACAGCCGTTCTCGGTGTTCTGCCCATTCCCGCGTCCCAACCGCATGATCGGCTATTCGCTGGCTGACAAGGTGATGGACATCCAGCTTGCCCGTTCCACCGTGGCGCGGCAGCTGTTCGACGGGATGTATCAGGCGAACCTGCCGCGGCCGGTGGTGTCCGAGCGGGGCATGTCCGAGAACACCATCGACGACCTGTTGTCGCCCATTGCTGGCGCGCCGATCAGGGTGTCTGACGTTGGCGCGGTGGTGCCGTATCAGACCAATTTCGACGTGGGCAAGTCGCTGACCGTCATGGAGTGGATGACGGGCGAGCGCGAGAGCCGCACGGGCATTACGCGCTTGAACCAGGGGCTGGACGCCGACGCGCTCAACAAGACCGCGACGGGCACGGCCATGATGCAGGCGCAGGGCCAGCAGCAGGAGGAGTTCATCGCCCGCAACTTTGCGGAGGCTTTTAGTCGGTTGATGGCGAAGAAATACCGGCTGATGCGGCGCGAGGGCGAGCCGTTCAAGATCAAGGTGGACGGGCAATATCGGGAGGTTGACCCGACGCAATGGCCTGAGGATGTGAACCTTGCGATCCGGGTGGGGCTTGGCACCGGCAGCAAGGACAAACGGGTGCAGGCCCGCATGGCGCTGGCGCCGATCCTTGCGGAGGGCTTTGCGAATGGGCAGGTGAAGCCCAAGCATCTGTTCCATGCCGTGGATGGGCTGGTGCGCGATCTGGGGATCGGTCAGGGAGATGACTTCTGGACCGATCCCGATGCGCCTTTGGCTCCGGGGGAACAGCCGGAACAAGAACAGCCCGATCCTGAGATGCTTGCAATGCAGGCAGAACAAGACAGGGAGGAGCGTGCATTCCAGTTTGAGCAGCGCAAGGCCGATGCCACGCTTCAGCTAAAGCGTGATGAAGCTTCTGCTAATATTGAGGCTCTACGCGAGCGTCATGCACTTGAGATGGAGCAGAAGCGGGAGCAAGCCCGCCTTGATGCACAGCTTGCCCGCGAACGTGCTGATGACGAAGCCGCGCTAGCCATTTATCGCACCGACAAGGAAGCCGAGGTGAAGGCGTATGCCATCAGCAAGAAAGCTGATACAGATGCGAGCATTGGACGGAACCGCGAAGGTGGGGATTTGAGCAAATGATTGTTTATGATGCGGGCAACAAAGCCACTGTTGCTATCTTAGGGAGTGATAGGTTTTCGCTGGATACGTTCGACGTAGGTATATGCGAAATGTCGCGAAATGAACTATCGGCACTTCGGTCTGCAATTGATCAGGCGCTGAACACCAGCGCAGAAGAAATTGCCGATGACTTGGCTTGACCGACTCCTAGCCCGCTTCGGCTACATCCGTACAGACGCCCCCCGTCCTTACGCCCGCGTCAACAATGGCGCAGACGCCATTGCCCGTGGACAGCGGTGGCAGGCTTTTGCTGAAGAAGAAGGCGGGCTGTACGATATGATAGCTTCGCTGCGCGCCGATTACTTCGCCAAGGTGGGCCAGTTGAACCCAAGCGAGCGCGACAAGTTGCTGGCGCTTGGCATGGCGGATAAGATCGCGCGGGAAATCGAAGGCAAGGTGCGTGCGGTCATTGATACTGGCCATATTCGTGCTAAAGAGAAGGAACATACCGAGCGCGTCACTAGTGTGGGACGTTATCGGTAATTAGCCGCCCCACGGGGCATAGGAGAACACTGTTGGCCCATCTGGCAGATAATGCAGAAGCCGGCGATCTCGGGGATGATCTCGAAAGCGCGGCTACCGCTATCAGCGGTTTGAACCTTGACGAGTTCGCGGACAACGCAGAACCGGAAGGTGATGAAGATTCGGACGACGACGGCGAGGACGATAACGATCAAGCCGACGACGGCGAAGAACAGGATGACGGAGACGACGAACCGGAAACGGCCATCGACGCACCCGTCAGCCTGACGGCGGAGGAAAAGGCGAAGTTCGCGGCGCTTCCCAAAGAGGCGCAGCAGTACGTCGCAGACCTAGAGGCGCGCCGCGCCGTACAGGTCCAGACCGCGACCACGAAGGCAGCGGAAGCCCAGCGTACGGCGGAAGCCAGCGCAGCCCGTGCCGACGCAGAAGCCAAGGCGAAGTATGCCCAGCAGTTGAAGGCGTTTGGGGACAATCTTGCCCCCACGGCGCCCGATCCCGAACTGGCGTATACCAACCCGCAGGCTTTCATTGCCCAGCAGGCGCAGTATCAGGCTGCAAAGGCCCAGCATGACGAGTTCATGCAGCAGGTGCAGTCTCTCGGCGGAGAAGCCGAAACCGCGATGAGCGAAGCGGAGATTGCCCAGCGCGACCGCGAACTGATGGCGATTCCCGAAGTGGCCAACGAGGCGACGAGGGAGGAGTTCTTCAGCAAGGCGATCGGTGAAGGCAAGAAACTTGGGCTGGATATGTCCCAGATCGGCCATGCGTCGGCGGGGGAACTGAAGGCACTTCGTGAAATCGCGACGTTGCGGGATAAGGCGGAAAAATACGATGCCGCCACGGCCCGTAACATGCAGCGCGTGCGAGACGGCAAGAAGACGAAGACCACCAAGCCCAACGCAGCCCAGCCCAGCAGCGCGGAAGGTCGGGGTTATCGTGAGTCGCGCGATCGATTGAGGCAGAGTGGCGACGTGAAGGACGCCGCTGCCGCGATTGCTCGCTTAGGTTTGTAACGGCCTACTGCGCCAACGTCGTGATGACAGTAGGCCCTCCCCAAGTGGATCAGAACAATGGCAGTTCCATCGAATACCATCCAGACCATGAGCCGAGTGGGCAACCGCGAGGACCTTTCCGACCTCATCAGCAACATCAGCCCCACCGAGACGCCGTTTGTGACCGCGATCGGTCGCGAGAAAGCTGAAGCGGTTTACACCGAGTGGCAGACGGATGCGCTGGTGTCGGCCAATCCGCAGAACAAGGCGGTGCAGGGCGATGACCTGAGCAACGAGAACCGTCCGGCAACGACTCGTCTGGGCAACTACACTCAGATTTTCACCAAGGTCGTCGGCACTTCGACCACGCAGCAGGCGGTGAAGGCCGCGGGCCGCGCCAACGAACACGCCTATCAGATCGCCAAGGCGGGCAAGGAATGGAAGCGCGACCGTGAGGCCCGGTACACCGGCAATTTCGCAGCCGTGCCGCCGTCCTCGACCGTTGCAGGTGAAGCAGCGGGCGCTCTGGCGTTCATCCGCACCAATGCCAGCCGCGGCGCTGGTGGCGTCAATCCTACGCTGTCGGGCACCACACAGGGCTATCCGAACGCACCTGCCGCGAACGGCTCGCAGCGGGCCTATACCGAGGCGCTGCTGAAGGCGGCGATTGCGTCGGCCTGGAACGCTGGCGGCGAGCCCACGCTCGTCATCACGTCGCTTGCGCAGAAGCAGGTGGCGGCGACCTTCTCGGGTCTGGCGCAGCAGCGTCGCGAGACGGGCAACAAGCGCCTGACCATCGTGGCGGGTGCGGATGTGTACGTGTCGGACGTGGGCGAACTCCAGTTCGTGCCGGATCGCTTCTGCTCCAGCCGTGATGCGCTCATCATCGATCCTGAACTGTGGGCGATCCGCACGCTGGACCCGCTCCAGAAGCGCAAGCTGGCGGTGACGGGCCTTGCCGATCGTGACGCGATGTACTCTGAGGAAACTCTGGTATGCCGCAACGATGCGGGCAACGCGGTGATCGCGGACCTCACCTGAACCCTGTAAGGCCCGTCCCGCGTTAATGGGGCGGGCCGCTTTTAGGAGTGAATGACATGGGACGACCCCGCAAGGATACCACGCAGAGCGACGACAACACCGTCCTCGAAACCAACACGCAGGGCAAGGATTTGCCGGAGACGAAGGAATCCGGTGACGTTGCGCCCGGCGTGCGCGATCTTCCCCCGGCCAATCCGCTCGGTGAACCGGTGAAGCCCGCCGACCAGTATGCCAGTCCGTCCGAGGCCGGCAAGATGGCGGCGGCATTGGGGATCGAGACGGAGGAGACGCGCGATGTGGCGGACTACGTGGCCGGCGAAACCGTCGTTGAGCATCCGCTGTCGCCCACCGACGCCAACCCGAACCCGCATGGTCAGCGGTCCAACCCGGACGCCGATCTGGTGGTGGAGACGGACGACAAGGGGCGCGAGTCGCGCGTTACCCGTGATGAGTCCGACATGGTGGAAGTCACCGGCGCAGACGACCTCCCCGCCGCCGTCCACGTGGGCGACGGGCGCACCATCGGCCGGGGTCAGTCGATGAAGGTCGACAAGGACACCGCGAAGACCCTGCGCGACAACGGGCAGGTTCGATAACATGGCTGACGAGAAGCTTCTGAGCTATGACCCGGCAACGGGCATGAAGGAATGGTTCTCGTCAGACGATGAGGGCGACACGTGGC
>Ga0182214_1000005_pt1 | contig 42216 bp, 67 predicted proteins | sample G5R1MG_23_FD_128380 | JGI IMG/M metagenome (GOLD analysis project Ga0182214, IMG submission 128380) | Switchgrass phyllosphere microbial communities from Michigan, USA - G5R1_NF_03OCT2016_LD1 MG | ecosystem: Host-associated > Plants > Phyllosphere > Phylloplane/Leaf | place: USA: Michigan...
ATGTATCGCGACTTCATGGCGGCGGGCCACCCGATTTTTCCCATTTACCGGTTCAAGACCAATGGGCAATGCGAGTGCGGCGATCCTGAATGCCCTGCACCCTCGAAGCATCCTCGCGCATCCAACTGGCAACATACGCCGCTGTGGGACGACGATCAGGTCGAGTCGATGGAGATGGCCGGCCACCTTGACACAGGCTACGGCGTCCTGTGCCGGGGTATGCTCATTATCGACGTGGACGCTCGCAATGGCGGGGTCGAATCCTATGCCAAGCTGAAGCGCGATGTTGCCGGTGTGGACGATGCCGGGCTGACGGTTGCCACGGGATCGGGCGGCGGGTCGCAGCATCTGTATTTCAGCGCGCCTGACGATGTAGCGATGGTTACGCATCTGCCAGAATATCCAGGGATTGATTTCAAGTCATCGGGCTATGTCGTCGGGCCGGGGTCGGCACATAAGTCTGGCGGCGTTTACGTTGCGGACGGCTACCCGGACGACATCGGCCCTGCGCCACAAGGGCTGATTGATCTCCTTCGCAGACCGGAGCGCCACCGTTCCGAGTTTAACGGCCACGCTGTCGATCTGGCACATGAAGACATCGCGGACATGCTGTCCCATGTCGCCAACAATGATCTGCCTTACGAAGATTGGATAGCCATCGGCATGGCAATTCATCATGCCACGCAAGGGTCAGGCTTTGATCTGTGGGACCGGTGGTCCGCGACAAGCGGCAAGCACGACGCGGCCAAGATGCAATACAAGTGGGGTAGCTTCGGGCGGTCGTCCAATCCTGTGACCATCGGGACGCTGATTCATCACGCCGAACAGGGCGGCTGGGTTATGCCGGTGACGTTCGTTCCAGATCAGCAGTTTGACGACGAGCCGGCAGAGGTGGCTGCGGATGGCTTGCCCTTCGATATCTCGGGTGTGGACCTGACAGCACCGCCGGGTTTCGTGGGGGAGGTGGCTAGGTGGATCGAAAATCAGTCGTTCCGTCCTCGCAAGCATCTGGCAGTAGCTGGAGCCTTGACGGCCATCGGTAACATCGCCGGCTTGCGGTACATTGATGACCTGTCAGGCGTCACATCCAACCTGTTCTGCTTTTGCGTGGCTGGTGCCCGAACCGGCAAGGAAAGCATTCAGCAGGCTATGGCGCAGTTACACCGCGCTGCTGGAATTGCTGCGGCCATGCATGGGTCTATCAAGTCAGAACAGGAAATCGTTCGAAACCTGACACGTCATCAGGCCAGTTTTTATATTGTGGACGAACTTGGCATCCTGTTGGGCAAAATCCGCAATGCGCAACAGAAGGGCGGCGCGCTTTATCTGGATGGTGTGCTCGGCGTCCTGATGTCTGCCTATTCGAAGGCCAACGGCTACATGCTGTTGACCGGTGACGCCAAGGAGTTGGTTCGCGCTGATCTACTGAAGGAATTGTCTCAGTGGATGAAAAAGCAGGAAGATGGTCCGAAGCCAAGTGGGGAAAAGCGGATTGCCTCTATTGAGGCGGCGCTTAACACCTTGGATCGGGGCTTGGAAAAGCCTTTCTTGTCGCTGATTGGATTTACCACGCCGGTCACGTTTGACGGGCTGGTTGACTACGAAAACGCCACCAACGGCTTTATCGGGCGGTCGTTGATTTTCAACGAACGCGAAACAGTGCCGCTTGCAAAGCGGGGGTTCAAGCCGGAGCCAATGCCGGACAATATGGCAATGTATATGGCTGCGCTGTTTAATGACGGCGAATACGGCGTGGACGCGCCAATGCGCGTTGAGTCTCGGGATGACAGGATTGTCGTTCCCACCACCGTCAAAGCGGCAGAGATGCTCGACAAGGTGTCTTTGTGGATGGAGGGCATGGCAGAGGCCCAGAAGGCCACAACGTCGCTGGAGGCGCTTTACCTAGGCGCTTACGAGCTTGTTTCGAAAGTGTCCCTGATCCTCGCCATTCCGGATCGCTTGCGCGGCGAGGAACATATCCGCTGGGCATTCGCCTTGATCCGTCGCGACATCGAAGAAAAGGCCAGAATGGTCATCGGCAACGACAGCGCCAAGACCGCGCCGAAATCCGCCCTGAGTGCCAAAATCCTGAACCTGACTGCTGACGGCGGCGAGAAGGAGGGGGTTATCATCAACCGGTTAACGCGTTCGTTCAAGCGCGAGGATGTGCTGACCGCACTTGAAACGATGGTCAAAGCTGGTGCCCTCAAATGCGAGGAGCGTGTCCACAAGGGCAATAAATCGGTGTCCAAGGCGTATTTGCACCCGTGACGGGCGTCAGAATACACGTGAATACGCAGCACAATATAAGGAAAAAGCCTTTGTTTTCAGGTGGTTACGCAGAATATCAGGATAACCTCTGGATACACAGATATATACATAGAAACAGAGTATCTAGGTACACTTAGTACCTGATAGCCTGTCTGCCCCTTTCAGATTGAGATGTATGTATAAGTATTCTGTATATTCAGGTATTCTGAAAGGATTTCAAAGGCTTACAGCGTATTAGGGATTGGGTAGCCTGATTATCCAGAAAGGCGCTCATGACCGACCGCCAGGGCAAGGGCCGGGATTGTCGGGTGGGATTATTTTTGGGGCGGGGTGAGATTGTGGGTTGACGGTGTAGGGTGAAGAATGTAGAGAGGTTGCACAGTAGGAGACGCATCATGAAGAAGATCGAAGCACTCAAGGCCATTGAAGCAGCCGGTATCGCTAACGACAGCACGGCAATGGTTCGTCTCTATACCGAAAATCGTATCGGCTACGCAGCGGCGTTAGAAGCTTGGACGCGCGGCTGCCGGATGCGACATGCAAAGAAAGCGGCTTAATTTTTACACGTCGCTTTGGACGTGTAAAAAATAGGTGATTTTATGAACCCCAATGCTTACCCCTGCTCCCACCCCCGCACCCCCGAAAACTCCAAGCCGCACGGCAATGGGCATGTGTGCCGCATCTGTAGGCGGGTGATCGAGCAACGGGCACAGGCAAAACGGCGGCGTACTGCTGCGGAAAATAAAATGTGCGATGACGCTTGACGGGTGGATAATCAAGCGTCATAAGGGGGTCAACAAGGAGACGTCCCGTGATTGCAACCTACACCGTCCATCAAGTTCGTCTCGATGGCTCGCTCTACAGCAAGCAGCATCTTAACAATCGCGATGAGCTTGCTGGTTGGGTTGATGAGTCGCTTGGTCGCTACGCCCGTATTCGGGTCGCCAACGATCACAGCGGCGAAGTTCGTGAGTTTGTTGACGCTGGTGATAAGTGGGAGTGGGTGGCATGAATGGCCAGTGGGCGGTAATCCCAGACATTCGTCCTTGGAGGGGCGACCAGGCGCGAGATTGGACGCCGTATTATTTTAGCGGCGGCATTAGTTGGGCTTGTCTGCATTCGGCTCAGTTTGCAGCAGGAAAGCTGCGTAAGATCGGAATTCCTTGTTACGTCGATATGGTTTTGGACACCGGAGGCAATTTGTATGCAAAATGATTTGCGCTGTATTGAAGGACGATTGTTTCGCCACGATCCTCAGTATGAAGATCCGTATTTGGAAACGGATGTGGGTCAATGCCCGGATTGTTCGGGTGACGGATGCGGCGATGACGATGAGCCAGTAAACAAGGCGGGCAGGTCTGAAAAATGGTTGCAAGGATGATATTTCCATGCGGTCACGCTCGCACCCCGGATAACACCAAATCCAACAACCGCCGTCCCGGTGGACGCTGCCGGATATGTCAGCGGGCCCATGAGCGTGCAGCGCAAGCAAAACGGCGCGAACAGGCCCGCCAGGCAAACTGATGCGCACCAAACCTTACACCACCGCCGGCATTCAGCGCGTGCCCTGTAGCCGCTGTGGAGGCACCTCACAGCGGCAATGGTCGCTTAGACCATGTGCGATAGGCAAAACCGGCTGGTATGGCCTGTGCGTGGCTTGTGACGAGGATTTGAATGCACTGGTGATGGAGTTTTTGAACGTACCAGATCGCGAGGCGCGGATGGAGGCGTACCGTGCTGGTGGTTAAATAGGGATTGCCCCCGCGCCGCCAGGAGGAGCCGGGAGAGGTTGGGGGATCAGGGATGGTGGTTATTTTTTAATGTGGGCAAAACAGGTATTGCCTGTACCACGTAATAGTGTAGTTTGCGGGGTGACAGAGCGTTCTTCCAGGTCCGCTCAATGTCACCCCTAACGGCATGGAGCGCCGCATGATCGATGAGTTAGCAAACCCTGAATTTTGGAGCAAGGTCGATAAATCGGCTGGACCTGATAAGTGCTGGCCTTGGATCGGCGCAAAGCGTGGGCGTGGGTATGGAGTCTGCACGTTTGAGGGAAGACAAGTTGGCTCGCACAGGGTGGCACTGTTTCTGGCTACAGGAAGGCGTGATCTGTTCCAAATTGGGGGCGTTCATTACGAGGTGCCAAACCTAGCGCGCCATCTCTGTGCAAATCCGATTTGTGTAAATCCTGCTCATTTGGCGTGGGGTACGCCGGGGCAGAATTCTCGTGACCGTTCCCCTGAATGCTTAAAGCGTGCGGTGGACAAAGCTAATGCCACTAAGCGCGCTACTGGCGATTGGGGCGGTAAGCGCGCAGATAACGGAGGGCCGTTTCGGGTTCAGCCGACAGAAAGAGAAATCCTGAAGGCGACTCTGGCGAGGTATGAGGCGGCGTTGCGGGAGATTGCCGAGGGAGGCGTGCATTTCACTCATGGTGACGTTTTGTGGATGCAGGGCATTGCGCAAGATGCTTTGGGTAAAGCAAAAGCGTTACACATAGAGACGTAGTTTCGTGTCCGGGGAGTCTGCGGTGGGCGTAGACTTCGACCCGGACACTGGCCCCAGGAGAAGGTAGGGTTGTGATGGTTATGAATGACATGCAGGACGATGGCAAGTGGGGTGCGGTGATTGCGGTCGATGGGAAGCGGCCGGAGTGGTTGGAGGCTGGACCTCAACCGATTCTTTTGCATAACTCAGTAGGCTGGCACACTTTCAATTGCGAGAACGTTGATCCCGCAAAAGTAGGATGGGCTTTCACAAGTGACGGCCGACCAAACGTCGACATCATCCGCCTGCCCGCTGACCACCCGCATTATAGGCAGGGGCAGGGAGTGGATTGGTCGAGGCCTATCGAGGCGGTGCATGAGGATGGGCGGGTTGTTGCGGTAGCTTTCGTTGAAGATGACGGCTCGGATGAATTATCGATGCTGATTAAGCCAGAAAGCGAAATGATTGATATCAATCGAGGCTCTGCCCGATATTTCAATCGTGACGGCACTCGCACCACCAAAGGCTGGCGCATCCGCAACGTCCAGCCCGCCACACAGGCACCAGACGCACAGACCCTGACCGCGCAGGAGAGGTTGGAGCGGATGGAGGCGCTGGTGCGGGAAATGGCTGCACAAGCAGGCCCTGAACCTCGATTTATTGAACGCGCCCGCGCGCTCGTTGCCGCGATGGAGCCGGTGGTTGATGCTGACGTAATCGCAGTCCGCAAGATCATGCACGCCCAGCAGCGCGCTATGACGCCACCTAACAGCGGTTGGGGTAACATGTCTTATCTGAAGGGTAGCTACGACGACACAGAGCCGTTCAAAGCTGCACTTGTGGCTTATAGGGAGCAACGCCCATGACCGTCCCCGGCGTCTACAGCCCTGAGCAAATTGCCGCCCACGTCGAGCGCGTCATTGCGTCGGATGGTGTGGATGATGAGGCGAAGGTGGAGGTGATGGCTAGGGCTATCTTTGGCGATATCAGCGGCTGGCTTTCCAATGAGTTTGCCCCGTGGCATTACGAGGAATTCAAGGATACCGCCCGCGCCGCACTCAAGGCGCTTCGTGAGATGGAGGAATAAGATGGCAACTGCACCAACAGCAGGCGAATGGGCGTACAGCATGGCGCAGGACCATGCCACACAGCTACAGGACGCAATGATTCTGATTGGATGGCTTTGTGGGCGCGTTATTGACTTGGAAGAGCAGGTCGGCATTGCGCCCGACCCCCGGCCAACGTTGGCTTCACAGATTAACGGCTTTGGCTGCATTCCTAACCGTGAGAAGGCGGTAGCTGAAGCTATGGCTAAGGCCTTTTGATGACCAACCTAGACCATTTCCGGTTAGGCTTCTTCCGTGGCATCGGCTACAGCTTGTCGGCGCGACTGGTTCGGGTTATATTCGGGTGATGGGCGATCAGCAAAAAAGAGGGCAGATACAGAACCTTACTAACGCCGGTAAGGGGCGTCCGAAGGGCGTTCCGAATAAGACCACCGCGCTACTCAAAGACGCTATCCTGCAAGCCGCGCACAAGGCTGGCGGCGAAGGTGGAATGGTTGAGTATCTGACCGAACAGGCAGAGAAGAATCCTGGCCCGTTTATGGCCCTGCTTGGCAAAGTCTTGCCGATGCAGATTACCGGCGAGGACGGCGGACCTGTTCAGATTACGCGCATCGAGTTGACATCTGTTACGCCCAAATGAGTGTAGTTCAGGTCCAGATGCCCGAAAAGCTGGTGCCCGTTTTTGATGGCCCAGCCGATACGCGGGTAGCATGGGGCGGGCGCGGTTCAGGCAAGACCCGCACATTTGCCAAGATGACGGCGGTTCGGGCCTTGATCTGGTCGCAGGCTGGAAAGGAAGGTATTATCCTTTGCGCGCGCGAGTTCATGAACTCGCTGGAGGATAGTTCGCTAGAGGAAATTAAAGCCGCTATCCGTGAAACGGATTGGCTGGTGCCTTATTTCGATATTGGTGAGCAGTACATCCGCACCAAAGACGGGAGGATTAGCTACAGCTTCTCCGGTCTACGTCGCAACATTAGCAGCTTGAAGTCCAAGGCGCGCATCTTGCTATGTTGGGTTGACGAGGCTGAGACTGTTACGGATGACGCGTGGACCAAGCTAATTCCGACATTGCGCGATGAAGAGTCGGAACTGTGGGTGACGTACAATCCTGAAAAGGACAACAGTCCGACTCACAAAAGGTTCAGGAACTCAACCGATCCCAACACTAAGGGAGTCGAGATTAACTGGCGTGATAATCCTTGGTTTCCAGAGATATTGGATCGCAAGCGCCTAAAAGACAAAGAAGAACGCCCCCACCTGTACGACCACATCTGGGAAGGTGACTTTATCCGCGTGGTCGAGGGTGCGTATTTTGCCCCGCATCTGACCAAAGCGCGCGAAGATGGCCGCATTGGCATGGTTGGGGAGGACCCTAACCTTATCGTGCGGCTGTTTACGGACATCGGTGGCACGGGAGCCAAGGCGGATAACTTCGTATTCTGGGCTGCGCAGTTTGTCGGGACTGAAATCCGCTGGACCAATCATTACGAGCAGCAGGGACAGCCTGTCAGCGCCCATCTTAATTGGATGCGCTCGCAAGGTTATTCGCCGGACCGCTGCAAGATTTGGCTGCCGCACGACGGAGATACGCAGGACAAGGTATTCGACACGTCCTATCGCAAGGCACTGGAGGGTGCGGGGTATCAGGTCGAGGTCGTGCCTAACCAGGGCAAGGGCGCGGCGATGCAGCGGGTGGAGAAGGCCCGCCAGCTATTCTCGCGCATGCGGTTCGATGATGACAAATGTAGCGCCGGCTTGAAGGCGTTGGGCTGGTATCACGAGAAGCGCGATGATGACCGTGGCATAGGCCTTGGACCTAATCACGATTGGTCGTCGCATTCTGCCGATGCTTTTGGTACAGGTTGCGTTGCTTACGAAGAACCGCGTAAGGCGGTGACACTGGATTTAAGCAAGCTGCGGCGTGGAGTTGTTTGATGGCGACGGTGCCCATGATGATTGACCCGACGCCGCTGGTTGCTGAAGAAGAGCAGCCCCAGCCCGGTATCAATCTGGAAGAACTGGTAGATGCCCTGAAGCGCGAGGCGGAAAGCGCCGAGTCCGAGTGGGAGCGCGTCCGCGATTATCAGGAGGCATCGCGGCGGTATTACGAAGCGCGGCCATTCGGTAACGAAGTGGACGGACGCAGCCAGATCGTCTTGCCGGACGTGCAGGAAGCCATTGATTACATGGCGGTGTCGGTGTTGCGGGCGTTTGTCAGCGGCGACAGGGTTGTTGAGTTCGAGGCCACGGACGAAGATAACGAGAAGGCGGCTGAGGAAGCCACAGCGGCAATCGGCTATGCGTTCATGCGGCAGCAGGACGGCTACCGGGTACTGCATGATTGGCTGACGTGCGGACTGCTGGAACGATACGGCGTCACCAAGACGGCGATGGTGGAGGAAGAGCGGGTGATGCGGGAGCGCGTCACCATTTCCGATCCTGTCGAACTGGAGGGCTTCGACGGCGAGGTAGAGGATGCCGAACCGCAACCAGATGGCACCTATGTCCTGTCGTTGAAGATGGAGCGCCGTGAGAAGCGTTTCATTGACGAAACCATTCCCGCGAACGAGTTTCGCTATTCGGCGCGCGCGCGACATGAAGACGAAGCGGACTATCTGGCGCATTGCCCGATCAAGACGCGCTCTGACCTCGTGGACATGGGCTTTGATCGCGAACAGGTTTATGCGCTGCCGTCTTATTCGGCGCTGCCTGACACGCGCCTACAAGCCACAGACCGCGATACGTGGGAGCCAGACCCGGAAAGCACGACCGCGCTTCAGCAGGTGCAGTTGTGGGAGGAATATGCCCGCATTGATCTGGACGGCGATGGCATCGCAGAGCGCGTCAAGGTTTTCCGCGTAGAGGACGAAATCCTGCGGTGGCAGGATGGCGAACTGGCAATCGAGATTGTGGACGAACAGCCGTTTTCGGTGTTCTGTCCGTTTCCGCGTCCGCATCGGCTGGTGGGGTATTCGCTGGCCGATAAGGTCATGGACATCCAGCTTGCCCGGTCCACTATTGCGCGGCAGTTGTTCGACGGCATGTATCAAGGCAACATGCCGCGTCCTGTGGTGTCCACGCGGGGCATGGACGAAAACACCATTGACGATCTGCTGTCGCCTATCGCTGGTGCGCCTATCCGAGTGTCGGACATTGGCGGCGTGGTGCCGTACACGACCAGCTTCGACATCGGCAAGTCGCTGGGGGTCATGGAGTGGTTGGCTGGCGAGCGCGAGTCCCGCACCGGCATTACGCGCCTCAACCAGGGCATGAACGCCGACACGCTGAATACCAACACGGCGACGGCGTTCCGGGGGTTGCAGGAGCAGGGCCAGCAGCAGGAAGAATTCATCGCGCGCAACTTCGCGGAGTCGTTCTCCCGACTGATGGCGAAGAAGTATCGCCTGATGAGGCGTGAAGGCGAGCCGTTCAATATCAAGGTGGATGGGCAGTATAAGCGGGTTGATCCGGGTCAGTGGCCTGAGGACGTGAACCTGTCGATCAAGGTCGGGCTAGGTACCGGGTCTAAGGACAAGCGGGTGCAGGCGCGGTTGCAGCTTGCGCCGTTCCTGGCTGAGGGTTTTCAGAACAAGGTTGTTACTGAGAAGAACCTGTTCCACGCCATTGACGGGCTGGTTCGCGATCTGGGAATCGGCAAGGGCGATGACTACTGGAAGGACCCGGATGCGCCGCCGCAGATTGGCCCAGACGGCCAGCCCATCCAAGAGCAGGAAGAGCCTGATCCTGAAATGCTGGCGATGCGGGCTGAACAGGCTAGGGAAGACGCCAAGTTTCAGGCGGAGCAGCAACGCGCGGCGGCGCAGATCGAACTGGAGCGGCAAAAGGCGGCTGCCAACATCGATGCGCTACGCGAGCGGCATGCGCTGGAGATGGAGCAGAAGCGCGAAGCCGCTGAACTGGACGCACAGTTGGCGCGTGACAAGGCAGCGGCTGAGGCTGATATTGCCGTGTACCGTATTGACCGCGAAGCCGAAGTAAAGCGTTATGCGGCTGATCGGGCCGGTATTGCGGGAGAGGGCGATATTGGACAGAATCGCGAGGGAGGTCGCTTAGATGCTTGACCGCATCCTAGCCTATTTCGGCTACATCCGCGCCGATGCACCCCGCCCCTATACCCGCACGCAAAACGGCACTGACGCCATCGCGCGCGGGCAGCGGTGGGAGGCCTTCGCGACGGAGGACGGCGGGCTGTACGATATGATCCACAGTCTGCGTGCGGATTACTTCGCGAAATACAGCCAGCTATCGCCAGATGATCGCGGCAAACAGCTTGCTTTGAGCGTTGCCGACAAGATTGCGCAGGAACTGGAGGCAAAGGTGCGGACGGTTATTGATACCGGCCATATTCGTGCTAAAGAGAAGGAACACGTAGACCGTGTGGCTAATGTTGGCCGCTACGTCGGACGTTAGGAGAATTTAGTTGGCCCATCTGGATGCAGAAGCCGGCGGCGATGATCTCGACAGCGCAGCGGCATTGATTGACGGCATCAACCTTGACGGTCCTGAAGAGGACAACGGCGAGGAAGAGCAGCAGAATTCGACGGAGGAGCCGGGGGAGGAAGAACTAGACCTCGACGGCGACGACGACGAAGAACAGGACGACGGGGACGACGAACAGGACGAGAAACCTGCCATCGACGCGCCCGTCAGCCTGAATGCCGAGGAAAAGGCCAAGTTTGCTGCACTTCCCAAAGAGGCGCAGCAGTACGTGGCCGATCTGGAAGCCCGTAGGGCGGCTCAGGTCCAGACGGCAACCACGAAGGCAGCAGAGGCCCAGCGGACAGCGGAAACGCGCGCAGCCCAAGCCGACGCAGTAGCACAGGCCAAGTTTGCCCAGCAGCTTCGGACGATTGGGGAGCATATCGCCCCGCAAGCGCCTGACCCGCATTTGGCGCTTACCGACCCTGGCGCTTACATTGCCCAGAAAGCGCAGTATGACGCCCTGAAGGCCCAGCATGACGAGTTCATGCAGCAGGCAGAGGCGCTTGGCACTGACGCCGATAGCGCAATGACCGAAGCTGAAATTCAGCAGCGGGATCGTGAGTTGATGGCAATTCCTGAGGTGGCGAACGAAGCCACGCGGGAAGAATGGTTCAAGAAGGCACTAGGCGCAGCCGATGTGTTGGGATTGGACAAGGGCCAGATGCAGCACGCGACCGCCAGTGAGTTGAAGGCTTTGCGTCAGGTCGCGGATTGGCGTGAGAAGGCCGATAAGTACGATGCCGCAACGGCTCGTCAGATGCAGCGCGTTCGGGATGGCAAGAAGACGCGGACGACCAAGCCCAATGCTGCCCAGCCTAGCAGCGCAGAGGGCCGTGGAGTTCGCGAGTCGCGTGAGCGTTTGCGGCAGACCGGCAAAGTTGAAGACGGGGCTGCTGCTCTTGCTCGCATGGGTTTTGGATAAGGGCTTACGCCAGCCAACGTCGTGAGACAGTAGGCCCTTCCGCAAGTGGATCAATATCATGGCAGTTCCATCGAATACCATTCAGACGATGAGCCGGGTCGGCAATCGTGAAGACCTCGCAGACGTTATCAGCAACATCAGCCCGACCGAAACGCCGTTCCTGACGGCTATCGGGCGTCAGACGGCCAGCGCGGTTTATACCGAGTGGCAGACGGATGCGCTGGTGTCGGCCAATCCGAACAACAAGGCGGTTCAGGGCGACGACCTGTCGAACGAGAACCGTCCGGCGACGACCCGTCTGGGCAATTACACCCAGATTTTCACCAAGGTTGTCGGCACCTCGACCACGCAGCAGGCGGTGAAGGCCGCAGGCCGCGCGAACGAGCATTCGTACCAGATCGCCAAGGCCGGCAAGGAACTGAAGCGTGACCGCGAGGCGCGGTATCTCGCCAATCTGGCGGCGGTTCCTCCGTCGTCTACGGTTGCGGGCGAAGCGGCAGGCGCGCAGGCGTTCATCCGCACCAATGCCAGCCGTGGCACGGGCGGCACCAATCCAACGCTCAGCGGCACCACGACGGGCTATCCTAACGCGGCTGCTACCAACGGCACTCAGCGCGCTTTCACGGAAGCGTTGCTGAAGGCGTCGATTGCGTCGGCATGGAATGCTGGTGGCGACCCGACGATGGTCATGATGTCGCTGGGTCAGAAGCAGACGGCGGCGACGTTCTCCGGCCTTGCTCAGCAGCGTCGTGAAGCTGGCAACCAGCGCCTGACGATCATTGCCGGTGCGGACGTCTATGTGTCGGATGTGGGCGAACTTCAGTTCGTGCCCAACCGCTTCATTGATGCCCGCTCTGCGCTGGTGCTGGACCCGGCCCTGTGGCGCGTTGCCACGCTGGACCCGATGCAGGTCAACGATCTGGCGAAGACCGGCCTTGCCAAGCGTCAGGAGATGCACGTCGAAGAGACGCTCGTCTGTCTAAACGACGCCGGCAACGCGATCATCGCCGACCTCCTGTAAACCCCATAAGGCCCGGTTACGCGTTATGTGACCGGGCCACTTAGGAAGGAACACATCATGGGACGACCCCGTAAGGACGCTCACCGGGACGAAGCTACGGTTCTGGAAACCAACACGCAGGGCAAGGATTTGCCTGAAACGAAGGAGTCTGGTGATACTGCTCCGGGTGTGCGTGACCTCCCGCCTGCGAACCCGCTGGGTGAGCCGGTGAAGCCTGCCGATCAGTATGCGGATGTGTCGGAGGCCGGTAAGCTGGCAGCCGCGCTTGGCGTCGAGACGGAGGAAATGCGCGATGTATCGGACTATGTTGCCGGTGAAACCGTTGTGGAGCATCCGCTTTCACCCACCGACGCCAATCCGAACCCGCACGGCCAGCGTTCGGAGCCGGATGCGAACATCGTGGTCGAGACGGACGACAAGGGCCGCGAAACCCGCAAGAGCCGTGACGAGGCCGATATGGTCGAGGTTACGGGTTCGGACGATCTGCCCACCGCCGTGCATATCGGCGACGGGCGCACGCTTGGTCGCGGACAGTCCATGAAGGTGGACAAGGACACGGCCAAAATCCTGCGCGACAACGGGCAGGTTAAGTAAGATGGCATCGGGCGAGCGCCTTTTCGACTATGACCCGGCAACGGGCATGAAGACTTGGTTCTCGTCCGATGACGAGAATGGGGGCCAGTGGCATTTCCGGCGTGAACAGGATGTCGCCCCCATTCTTGACAGAAACAAAGAAGCGCAGGCGGAGAGTTGGGACCGCCGCAGTGAGATGTGGCACGCCGCGCATATCCCCACTCTTGTGATGTACGAGTGGGCGACGAAATTCGGGGTTCACTTTTGGGACCCCGCGCACAAAGATGGTGTGAAGCGGCTGCTTAACCATCCTGATTATCGCTATTTGCGTGTCAGGGAGTTCATTATATAAAAAGGGCACCCTTTTTATCGGGTGCCCTTGCCGGAGTTACCCGGCGGGTTTCATAAAGTCCTCCATTGCTAGGCCTAGCTAGGTGCATGCACCCGAGGAAGTTTCCTTAGAACACCTTTTCTTTCTATCCGCAACCCGCTAAAAGCGGTATCAGGATACCATCAAGGGGCGCGAGCGTGGCAGTTGGTTTCGGCATCTTTACCAAATTGCTGCCCATGCTGGTGGACGGTCAGCAGGTTAACCCGCAAGTCGATCAGCGCGGACGATTAATCGTCAGCAGCGGCGACGATAGTGTGATCTACACCACTGCCGTTGACCTTGACACTGATGGCGGCATTGTACCGACCTATCGGGGCTTTACCAACACCTACGACCCCAGCGGCAACCTTTTGACGCAGACGGTGCGGAACGGCGGCACGTGGGTTCGGACTTTGACGTATCTTAACGGCGAGGTGGCCTCCGATAGCGGATGGGTGAAGCAAAATGGCTGATTCCCTGATCCAGCCTTTCCGGCGCAACCTTAATGTAAAGCCGGTCATCGGTCCTATTGGATTGACGGCGCAGCCTGTCGCTATCCCCCCTATGACGGGGCAGGGGGTCACCAGCTTCATCATCCGCAACCCTAACCCATTTCATATCTGGTTCGCGGGCTGGCGTGGGTCGGCAGGCGATATGCCGACGATCAAAGAGAATGGTCACTATATCCACCCCGGCGAGGCGTACCTTGGCCGCACACAGATGCCGCAATGGGTTGCGGCCGTTGCCGACGATGAGCCGGGGTTTCCGATCTACACGTCTACTGGCGGCTGGGCATTCGAGGGCAAGCGCACGCGGTTTATCCTGATCTACGGATCGGGCGCGTAGTGGGCACCAAAATCCCTGGATACCCGCTCAAGGGCAGTATGGGTGATGCTGGCTCGCAGGGCCCGGCTGGGCCTATGGGCTTGCAGGGACCGAAAGGGGACACGGGCGCAACTGGCCCCGCTGGTCCGACAGGAGCACAGGGGCCTAAGGGGGATACGGGAGCGCAGGGGGCGACAGGCGCAACTGGCGCTAAGGGCGACGCCGGGGCGCAGGGTATTCAGGGCGTTAAAGGTGATACCGGCGCTACGGGCGCGCAGGGCCTGAAGGGCGATACTGGCGCGACAGGCGCACAAGGGCCGCAAGGCTTGAAAGGTGATACCGGCGCGACCGGTGCCAAGGGCGACATCGGGTTTACCGGCGCGACAGGTGCAACAGGCGCGACCGGGGCCACGGGTGCGCAGGGGCCGCAAGGTATTCAGGGGCTGACAGGCGCGACTGGCGCGCCGGGTGTGGCGGGATCCAACGCAGCCGCAACTCCGCTAGGCACCGCTACACCGCAGGCGCTAGGCACCGCAACTCCGGGCACCTCCACTAATGCCAGCCGCGAAGATCACGTTCACCCGCTGCCTAGTGGGCGATTGGTGCTGGTAGGCACGGCAACAGTCGGAGAAACCTTGCTTATCTCGTTGGCGCTGGGTGTGAAACGCTACACTGGCACGATGGCCGGCTTGGCCGTTGGCGACCGCATCATTGCCTTTTTGACGGGTGCGCCGGGGTCATCGTCTTTGCAGGATATCTATGTTAGTGCAGCCAACAATTACAACGTTGGATTGCTCAATCCGGCTCTTGGCATAGGTGCGGTGATTGCCGTGCCCATCGCAATCTATAAGGTAGTTTGACCATGGGCGACCGCGCACTTATCAACCAGTCCTACGGTGGCCGTCAGTCGCTGTTGGATGGTGAAGCTATTCAGAGCGCGATGGGTGGGGCGCAAGGTTCGGGAGGGACGCCTACGCCTACGCCAGCCGCAACGTTCGCTACGCAGCCTTCTGTTTCCCCGTCCAGCGGGCCTAGCGGCACGCTGTTCACGGCTACGCCCGGTACGGTGAATAATGGCACGCTTTCTTCGCGCGCTTGGCTGCTGAATGGCTCTTCGATCAGCACGGGGTTGACGGCAACGCCGGTTTCTGACGGGACGCTGACATATCAGGAGTTTGCGACGGGGGCTGGCGGTAACGCGTCTTCGGCCGTGCAGACGGTGGCTGTGGCAGCGGCTGGCGGGGCTCTTGCGGTAAGTCGTCCCGCCACATTTGCTCTAGCCGACACTTGGAACTCCATTGGCGACAGCATGACGGCTGGCGTGGGCGCGCCGACAAATGGCGATTGGCCGTTTCAGGCGCGGGCGCTCATCACCAGCGGCCCTACCGCGCAGCCTTTCCACCTTCTCGGCACAGCCACGCAGGTCAATGCCAATTACATCGGCAACGGCGGCATTGGGGGTGAGCCTACGCCCGGTTTCAAAACGCGCACCGACTATATGGTGGCGAATTACGCCAGCGAAATGAACCGCCCCTTTATTTTCGAGGGCAGTGTTAACGACTATTCTAATCAAGCGGTGGGCTATTCCACTACGCTGGGTTACGGGCGGAATTGGCCCGCAACGGTCAAAGGAAACATTGCCGGGATGGTAACCCAGATCACGGGCGGCAAGGATTGGTTCCACATCCTGCCCCCGTCTGAAGGAGTGTTTTCAGCCGGTCTCCGTCAGGGCGCTTCCCACGTTTTCCATCGCCGTGATATGATCGCGACCTATGGCAGGCGCGCGCTCGATTTTCAGCGGCACGCCGTCGACAGCGCGCAGCCGTCTACGGCAGGATCGGGCACGCGTGAAACGAGCGGACCGGATTACTTCTATTCGCAAGTCAACGGCTCTATCCCGCTTAGCCTGCGGTCGAACGGGTCGAACACCAACATTCCGTACAATGACGCGCCACCTTATCTGGGCAACTTCAGCAATGTCGCGCCGACTGATCTCAATTACGCCGAAGGGCAGTTCGCCTACGACACCACGAACCTAAAATCGTGGCAGAAGCTGGGAGCAAGTGGCACCGGCTCTTGGCAAGTTGTGGATGACAAGCACTTCAATTCGGCAGGATACACGCTGATGGCGCGTATGGCGGCGGACGCAATGAATGCCAGCCAGGGCGATGGCCCGCCGTTTGCCGGCCCGCAAGAATACCTTTGCCGTGTTGATATGGCGGACGGCGCAACGCTGGGAACCGTGCCGTTCACGGGAACCGCGACCACAGCTGCGATCACAACCGACAAGGCCGGGGCGACTGTTTCGACGCGTTGGCAGATTAGCACAACGGGTGTCATTACGCGTAAGGTTGGAGCGCCCGCCCTTACTCAGGGAATGCACACGGTTTACGTCTGGCTTGGCAATGCAACCGGTATGCTCAGGTCAGTCTTGGACGTGTATGTTGAGAAAGCAGCTGCAACCGCGCCTGCACGATTTGCGACTAGTGGCACCGGCGTTTCGCTCTATGGTCGGGACAGCCACGGCTTCCCGAACGGCACACAGATTAGTGGTGCGGCGCTCATCCGCGTCGATACGCTCGCCGATGCGCCGGCCATCGCCTATTTCAACTCGCACGGCACGTCTGGCGCGGGCACCTCGACGTTCTACTGGTCGATCAATGCAATCGGCGTCGTGACATTTCTGTCCACTACGAACGCCGCGAACCAAGCCGTGTTCGCATCCAATGCCAATGTGACGTCCGCCACGCTTACGGCGGGCGCTTGGACTTGGGTGCTGTTCAATTTCGATGTGACGGCCGGCACCGGTCAGGTCTATCTTAACGACACGGCAAAGACATGGGCACCCACCTTTAACGCTGGCGCGATCAATTTTGCCGACACCACTCCTGCTTTCCTCGCCAAGCGGCCTCCGGGACAGTTTGACAACGGCAATGGCGTCCTGAAGGGCGGCTTCGGTCCGATCTTGCTGTTTCCCGGCATTGTTGATTGGTCGGTTGCCGCAACGCGCCGCCAGTTGTTCGACACGGGCGGTCTGCCGGCGGCGCGTACGCCGTTCAGCGCGGTTGGCGGTGTGGCACCCTATTTCGATACATCATCCGGCCTTGGCGGGCTTCTGTATGGGGTATCGGACTCTGCAAATCCGCAATCGCTGGTTGTACCCTCTTGGCGCGCTCGCCAGCTTTTGAGTATTGCGCCATGATTCTTTCCCTAATTCTAGCCACCTTGACGGCTACCCCCGCCAAGTTCCCCGTTGTCGTGTGCGGTGACACCGTAATCCTGGCGGCGGGTCAGTACGCCACAGTTACGGTTCCTCGCCTCGATTGTCCGGATGATAAGCGGTTGACTATCGACGCCAGCGCCGCGACAATCAAGACGGCCACAATCCGAGCCACGAAAGGCGTCGACTGGTCGGGCGGCGTATTCAACCCCCCGCTTTCGATGCCGGTCGCGGTGACGATCGATATGTCGGAGCGCGTGCGATTTTCGGGTGCGCTCATCACCGGAGCGCGTGTCGGAGTCACCGTGGTGCGCTCTGGCTATATCGACGTAATCGGCAATCGCTTTGACGGTGTGCGCTCGGATGGCGTCAATATTACCGTCTCGCACCATGCCAACATCATCGGCAACCAGTGTCTGCGTTTTCAGCCGATACTTGCGAACTATGACGCTTCGGGAAAGTTGCTTATCGACGGAGATCACCCTGACTGCATTCAGGGGTGGACGACGCCGGGAACGCCGCCACTCTCCGATGTGCTAGTCGCGGGCAATACGGCTGACGGCTACATGCAGGGCTATTGGTTCGGCGCAACATCAAAGGATGGTTACGACCGCATAACGGTTGTATTTAACGAAGCGCGCATAGGTGCATATCAAGGCGTTAACGTTGTTGGGGGGCGGGATACTGTCATTAGTCACAACCGCATCTTGCCGACGCCCGGAGCGCGCCTGTTGGGAGGCAACCGGGGGCTGATCTGGCCGTGGGTGCAGATGACGGGAACCGGCATTGCCTGCGGTAACGTTGTCGCGCCACAGGCCAGCCAATATGGCACGGGAGACTGCACCAAATGAGTATTGCAATCCCAACTTACGCCCCCGGCGCAATATCCAGTTATACGGATTTCATCGGTGAAATCCGCGACATGATGGATGATGCCGATTATTCGCAAGTGGCAATTGATCGGGCGTTGCGGAAAGCTGAAGCGGAATTCAATCGCTCGCTGCGGACGACGGACATGGAAACTCGGGCGGTGTTTACCGCTACCGACGAATTGACCATGCTGCCCGCCGACTTTCTGGAAATGCGCTTCATCTTCCTGGAGGGCATGCCGGACGCGCCGCTGGCAAGCATGTCGCCTGCTGGAATGTTGTCCACCTATTACGGGCGTTCCGGTACGCCGATGGCGTACACCATCGAAGGCAATAACCTGCGTTTAGGGCCTGTCGGGACGGCGGCGCTGGAGATGGTCTATTATCAGCGTATCTCCGCCATCTCAGACGCGCAGGTGTCCAACTGGCTGCTGCGCAAGCATCCTGACCTGTATGTCGCGGGCGTGCTGTTCTACCTGTACGGGCGAGAACGCGATACGGAGGGCGAATCTCGCGCAGCGCAGACGGTGCAGACGCTGATGGAGTCTATTCGACAGTCTGCCATGAGCCAGCGTTGGGGTGCTGCGCCTTTGATCCCGCGTGGTATCTCGCAGGTGTCTAATCGGGTGCGGATTTGATGTGAGATAGAAACGTGCTATTATCGAGGCGGACCAGCGTTACTAGCGCCGAGTCCGCCTCTAACCAATAGATGTAGGAGCATCCAATGGTTGACCGTTACAATGTCACAATACCTGAAGACCGTCTACGTGCTTTTTATGATAGCTTTGAGAGAGGGGGCGAAGATGAATGCTGGATTTGGAAAGCCTCTCTTAGCTCCCAAGGCTACGGCACGTTCGTGATTAGAACCGTCTATTTTGGCGCTCACCAAATCGCTTTAATACTATCGGGCAAGCCGCGCCCTCTGCCCCCAGAACATTGCGCTCTTCATTCTTGCGACAATCCGCCTTGCGTTAATCCGGCGCATTTGAGCTGGGGTAGTCATAAGCGTAACTCGCAAGAGCGAGAGGATCGTAACAGGCGTCCTAGAGGGGTGGCTAAAGGCGAAAAGATAACGCATTCTTTATTAACGGCTGAAAAAGTTCGGGAAATCAGGCGGTCGTCACTGTCCACCGCTGCTCTAGCTGAAGCTTTCGGCGTTAGGTATATGGTAGTGTGGAAAGTGAGAAAGGGACTGACATGGATGCACGTTCAGTAAGTTTGTAATGGCAACTAAACGTCTCCCTTTTCCGCCGTATCTCCCGGACCAGCTACCGCGCGACGTGCTGACGGTTGCCAGCAATGTTCTGCCGGCGGCGGATGGATATCGCCCTGTTCGCTCGCTGGTGACGATCAGCGACCCGCTACCAGCGACGTTCAAAGGCGGTGCGGCGTTCATCTCGACCAACGGCACCACATACCTGCTGGCGGGCACCGCGAACGGGCTGGACCTGTTTTCTGGTGGTTCGTGGACGCCGCTGTTAACCGCCATGTCTGTTGCGGACCGCTGGCGGTTTACGCAGTTCGGCAACTTCGTGGTTGCGGTCAACGGGGTAGAAACGAAACAGGTGGACTTGAACGCCGGCACGGCATCGACGCTGACTGGCTGTCCTAGCGCCAACGGCGTGGCGGTGGTGGGCGATTACGTCGTCATCACGCAGGCCGGCGGCGACAAGCTATTGGTGAAGTGGTCGGGGTTTAACGATCATACGCAGTGGACGCCCGGTACGAACCAGTCGGGTTTCCAGCCGATGCTAACAGGTGGAGAGATTAAGGGCATTGCAGGCGGCGAATACGGCGTCATCCTTCAGCGGTTCCGGCTGGTGCGTATGGAGCGCACTGGCGATGACGAAGCGCCGTTCTCGTTCTCGGAAATCACGCCCAACTTCGGATGTGCCTCCAGCGGGAGTATAGCGCAGGCGGGGCGTTCGGTGTTCTTCCTGTCTGACCGTGGTTTCATGTCGCTGGAAGATGGACAGTCGCTGCGCCCCATCGGCAATGAGAAGTTCGATCAGTCGTTTCGCGATACCGTGGCGCAGGACGATTACGAAAAGCTATGGGCTTCTGTAGACCCGAAACGCTCGCTGGTGTTCTGGGGAATGCCGGGAGTTCCAGGGCGCATCTGGGCCTATAATTGGGTTCTGGACCGCGCCACTACCATCGACATCGGGTTTAATGGCCTGTTCGCTGGTTATGAAAGCAGCCTGTCGCTAGAGGATGTGGCGGCGCTGTATCCCGATCTGGATACGATGCCGTATTCTCTGGACGACCCCCGCTTTCAGGGCGGCGACCCTCGCTTGTATATCGTCAGCCGCGACAATCGGCTGGGGGCATTGGCAGGCGATAACCTTGCCGCCACGCTGACGATGGGCTGGCAGGCGTTAGCTGATCCGCTGGTAGCGCGTGTGAGAGCCGTAACGCCAATGTCCGATGCAACCACGGGCGTTACGATCAAGGTCGATGCGCGGCAGCAGATGGGCGGTCCGCTGGGGATTGTTACGTCGGGCGGCATGCAGAGCAGTGGGCGCGTTCCGGTGCGAGCGCGGGGGAAGTATATGGCTTTCACGATGACGGTCGCAGCGGGAACGCGGTGGACCTATAGCCAGGGGCTAGACGTGGATTTCGACGGCGGTGGCGTCCGATGATTAAGCCCATCCCCGTACCCGTTGATAGCAAGCGCGAAGATTGGCCGCGTCTGGTGTCTAATGCCATTGGTCAGTTGCAGAGGACGCAGAAAGGCGCGGTACGCTTTGAAAGTGGCGTTCTGCAATACTATGACGGCGCCGATTGGCAGAACGTGCCGTGATTTACCCGCCGCCATTCTGGGCTGAATACCGCCGGCATCACGCCGAAATCGTCGGCGTGCTGGACCCGCGTTGCTATTCGATTGATTGGCTGGACCTGCAAATCCTGAACGGTGATGCGCGGGTGTTCGGCAACGATGATGCGGTGATCGTTGTTGTGGTGAAACAATATCCAGCAGGCGCGACGGAGTTGCATGGATTGGTGGCGGCAGGTGCATTGGCCGGTATCCTGAAACTGATTGCGGAAGCAGAGGATTGGGCACGCGAACAAGGTGTTACGTTTGCCTGCGTTGAGTCCCGTCCGGGGTGGGAAAGAATTTTGAAAAAGCGCGGTTATTCGCTATACCAAACCAGCGTTCGGAAGGATTTGTAACGTGGGCGTCAGCAGCAGCAAGGCCAAGGCCACCACTAAACCCGTATATTCGGGCCAGATCGAGGGCGCGGCTAACAACGTCAATTCCGCATATAATGCGCAGTCCGGCAAAATCACCGGCATTACGGACCAGCTAGGCTCGCTGGTGCCTGATCTGGTCAAGCAATATCAGCAGGGTGATGCCGGGGTTAACGCAGCGCAGGGTTACAACACCGATGTGTTGTCCGGTAAGTATCTGGACGCCGGCAATCCTTACCTTCAAGGGCAGATCGACCAGACGAATGCTGGCGTCCGCAACGGGTTGGCGGCGTCTTTGGGCACGCGTGGGCTGACTGGCGGTTCGGCGTTTGGAGACATCATCACGAAGAACCTTGCGCAGAACGAAAACAACCTGCGTTATACCGACTATTCTAACGAGCGCACCCGTATGGGGCAGGCGGCAGCCGCCGCGCCGGGGCTGTCGTCGGCGTCCTACCTGCCCTTGGCGGCTATTCAGGACATCTTGGGCGCGCAGCAGGCACCGCTACAAGCGGCGGCGGGCGCGGGATCGAGCATCGGGGGGTTGCTAGGCCAGTATACAAACCAGACGCAGAAGTCGTCACCGGGGTTGGGTTCGATCCTGGCGCAGTTGGCGGGCAACGCGGCTAGTGCGTATGCGGGGAGCCGGTAAGATGGGTATGGCGTTTATGGGCGGCGGCAAGCGCGGGCTGTTCGGTGCGCCTATGGCATCCGACAAGATGCCTGTGGTCGATCCACGCGCTGCTGAAGGTGCGGGCTTGGTGCAGCAGGACGCCACCGTGCCTACCTACGCCAAGCCTTCCACGGCAAACCTGATTATCGGCACGCTGGGGGATACGCTTTCGCAGTTGGGCGGTGGACGCGGTAGCTATTTGCCCGGTTTGCAAATGCGTCAGGCACAGGCGGCAGAGGCGGCGCAGTATCAGCAGCGGCGTGCCGATGAATACACGGATTGGGAGCGTAAGCAGGCTTACGAAGCGGCGCATCCCAAAGCCCCGACCGATGACAGCTTTGCCCGTGCGCTGGCAGGGGCTGGCATTGACCCTGCATCGCCGCAGGGTAGGGCGCTTTACAACCAGCGGGCACAATCCCTCGCCAACCCTGCGCAGTTCATCCCTGACGGCGCTGGCGGCGGACAATACGTGCGCCCAAACGGCACGCCTCCTGCGGCTCCTGTCGGCAAACTGACACCGCTCGGTATGGGAGGTGCTACCCCGCAAGGGGCGCGCACCTTTCCAGTCCGGTGACATCCTGCCGCATCTTATCCAGCAGGAAAGCGGTGGACGCGCTGGCGTATCCGGTCCGCAGACGCAGTACGGACAGGCGCGCGGGTTGATGCAGGTTCTGCCCGCAACCGCGCAAGGCGTGGCGAAGAAGTTGGGTGTGCCGTGGCGTCCCGACCTCATGTCGGGCACGTCGGAAGCGGCGGCTAATTATCAGCGCGCTATCGGGCAAGGTTATCTGGAAGAAGCCTTGGATAAGACCGGCAACGTGCGCGATGGTTTGCGTTTTTACCACGGCGGGCCTAATCGTCGCCTGTGGGGCCGGAAGACGAATTCTTACGCCGACAGCATCCTACGGCGCATGGGGGTATAATGGCACAGCAGCAGGCCCGTGACGAAGCCGGAAACATCTGGAACATTGACGAGGCGGGCAATCCTGTCTCTCTAGCGCAGGCTGCCGGCGCGCAAAGCGGCGGCGCTGTTGTTGCTCCCAATCCCGTGCAAGCGCAGCGGCAGTCCACGGAATTGGTTGGCGCGGGACTAGGCAACCAGAAGACGGCGCAACAGATTGCGTTGGAAGCGGCGAAGGCTCCTTCTGAAATCCAGAAAGCGACTTTGGAAGTAGAGGGGACGCGCCTTGCCAACGAAAAGGCTCGGCGCGAACTCGCAAACCCCGTGGAAACCAAGCAAGCACAGACGGATCGCGTATCGCGTCTGATGCAACTTGCCAGTCAGGTCGGGCGCACGCAGTATCTCTATAATACCGGCATCGGCACGACCAAGGGGCTGTCGGGTATTTGGGATTACGCTCCTACAGACGCCAACGCTCGTTTCGACGTCGCTGGAAATCAGATCGCGCAACAGGGCCTTGCAGCGTTCAAGGTGCCGGGCATGGGCACGGTGTCAGATCGCGATTCTGTGATGTTCGACCGCGCCAATCTTCCCACCGCTGCCACTCGTGACGCGGCTGTCGAGGAACAGCTACGCAGCATCAAGAACCGCGTAAATGAGGAAATGAAGGCGCTTGGTCGCGCACCCTTGAATTGGGATGCCATTACGCAAGCACAGAGCGATGACCGGGCAGGCGTAGCAGGCGCGGCGAGCGGTGCAGGAAGCAACGGCGGCGGCTCTGGCCCGGCTGGTTATGATGTCGCAACGACCAGCGGCATCAGTGGCGGCGGCGGAGGCGGCTCATTCGCCAGTGCGGCAGGTGTCGCCATGGCGCAGAAGATGAAGGCGGTTTACAACCGCGGCGGCGGCGTGCGCGAGATCAACCAATTGTTGCAGGACAACGGGTTTCAGCCACTGACCGATCCTAGCGCTATCGCCGCGATCCAGAAGCGAGGGCCGATCAGCTTCGCGCCGCCGGTGGCCGACGACACGCGCGGTGGTTTTGGCCGCTGGATTGGCGATATTGCGGGCTCAGATGATTGGAAAGGCGATGTGGCGGCTTACGGCATTAACGCCGCCGATGCATTGACTGGCAACAATCTAGACAGCCTCGCGGGCGGTCAGGCCGGATTGGCAATTGATTACGCTAGGCAGCGAAGCCCTAACGCAGCCCTTGCTGGCACTATTGTAGGCAGCGGCGTTGCTGCTGCTGGTGCTGAATTGGGTCTTGGCGCTGCTGCGGCCCGCGCTGGGCTTGGGGCTTCGCCTTGGGTCGCCCGTGGCGCTGATGCTTTGTACGGTGCAGTAAGTGGCGCGGGCTCGGCTGACGGCGAAAACGATAGCCGCTTACTGGGTGCTGCTGTGGGCGGTATCGCTGGCCTTGGCGGCGGCATGGCGGGGCGCGCTTCAGTACGTGGCGCAAGCAATCTGCTGACCGGTGTTCGCAACCCATATGTCCAAGGTTTGCGCAACGCAGAAGTGCCGATGAGTGTCGGGCAGGCTGTTAGCCAGTCCGGCGTGCTTGGCGCGGGCATCAAGCGCATGGAAGATTTGACCACAGGCATCCCTGGCGTTGGCACTGTGGTTAACGCTGGCCGCACCAACAGCATGCAAGGGTTTAACCGGGCCGCTTTCAACGAAGGCTTGGCACCGATTGGCGAACGCACTGGCGGCGTCATCCAAGAACAGGGTATTGATCTAGCGCAGGATGCCACGACGCGCGGGTATCGATCGGCGCTGGATAACGTCAATGTAACGCCAGAGCCGCAATTCCGCACCGAATACGATGCGGCGGTTGCTACCGGCGGCGCTGTTCCGCGCGTCGGCCCAGAGTTTGCCGCCTACGAGAAGGCGAACATGGCCCCGCTGGTCGATCAGCCTTCGTTTGACGGCAACACCATTCAGGATTTCATCCAGCAAACTCGCGGCGCTGACTTCGGCTCTGATGCAATGGGCAACCTTGTCGGCAAGTCGGTGACTGGCGCAGAAAACGCCATGCGTGGCTTGGTGGGGCGTCAGGCTCCCGATGTTCTGCCGAAATTGAGCAGGGCGGATCAGGCATATCGGCAGGTGCAAATCCTGCGTGATGCCGTCAACCGCGCTCGCGGGGGCACCATGTCTGGCGAAACCGGTGTGTTTACGCCATCGCAGCTTGCGGATGCCACGGCTGCCAACGCTAAGAAGTACGGCGGCACCCAAGGCACGACGCGCCAGCCGTTCTTCGATCTGGCGCGCGCCGGTCAGGCCGTGTTGCCCAGCAAAGTAGGTGATAGCGGATCGGCTGGACGTCTTCTTATGCAAAGCGCGCTAGGCACTGCGGGCGTCGGCGCTGTTGGAGGTGGCTACGCGGCGGGCGGCAGCACGGAAGGCGCTGGATACGGAGCTGGCGGTGCTTTGGCGCTAGGTGCTTTGCTCGCGGCTGGTGGCTCCAAGACGGCTCAGAAGGCGGCTGTGAAGCTGCTACTTGACCGTCCAGACGCCTTCATCAAGGCGGGCAACAAGATCAAGGGGCGAGCGCAGATTGGGGGCATTTTCGGCGCACCCATTCTGGCTGGCGCAGCGCCGTTGCTTACGCAGTGAATGTTGATGAAACGCCTCAAAGATCATGCCTTTAAGCGCGATACCAAGTATAATGCCCAACATGCACAGCATATAGCAGAAGGCCGATACCATGCCTAGCGCAACAGAGTTTTCGACCACACCATCAGTCAACGTTACCATCGGCGGCATCAACGTTGGCGAGGGCTGTTCGCCTGAAGGCATCAACAATGCAATTCGCTATGTGGCTGCTGTCATCCGCGACACTTACGACCGCATTCCGGCAACCGGCGCTTTTGTGCCGACGACGGGCGGCAGCTATACTGGCGATATTTTGCGGGCGACACGCGGCGCGTATCTACACCACGCTGGCTCCGCGCAAACGGATGGGCGTGTGATGTTTCTACCTGAAGGCTCTGTCCGCCCCACCGGCTCTGAGGGCCTTGTCGTGTTCTACTATTCCTGATGGACGCATTTATCGCAGGAGGGTGGCGGACACCAAAGCGGGGCGAAGTGCTGATCGGCGGCGCTTGGCGAACGATCACGCGTGGGGAGCAATATCGGTCTGGCGCGTGGAAGCGCATTGCCGCGTTCGTATCGCCTATGTCGGTAACAGCCAACGACGCCACCGGCAGTATCGTCAATCGCAAACCTGCCCCCGTTACGTCAAACTTCTCCATCGCCACGCCGACAGGTGGACTAGCGCCGTATTCCTACGCATGGACGATTATCGAAGGCAGCGCAGTGGCGTTGACGCCCACCAATGCGGCTACGCAGTTTCGGGGCACGGTGGCACCCGGCAATGATACCTATTCCATCGCTCGCGTGGTATGCACAGACGCGCTAGGAACGACGGCAACAACAACGGTGGGCATTAGCCTGTTTAACGAGGGGCAATTCTGATGTTCCACTATTTCGAAGCCATCACGAACACCAGCGGCGATAGCTTGATTGGCTACTTTGCGCGTGTGGTCGATCCTGCCACGCAGAACACGGTCACGATTTCGGCAGATGATAATGGCACGCCGATTGTCACCGTGTCTGGCGTCGAAAACGCGGCCACGACGGATCAGTATGGCAACCTTGATTTCTACGTCGTGCCGGGGACGTATCACCTCGACATTTACGCCCCCAACGCTACCAGTCTGATCCTGCGCGTCCAGAATGTGTCGATGAACTCGACCAAGGGTGATACGGGCGATCAGGGGCCGCAGGGCGATCCTGGCGAGGGCCTTGCTGATGTAATGGCACCCAATGGCGCGGGACTGGTCGGCTTCGTTCAAAACTCGGTTAATGCAGTAACCAGAGATTTGCAGTCCAAGGCACGTGAATGGGTTTCCATCAAAGATTTTGGCGCTGTTGGCGCGCCTGCGGATGACACGGCTGCAATTCAGGCTGCGTATAACAGTGGAGCATCTTTGATAATTTACCCACCGGGTGAATATCTGCACAAGGCATTGACCATTACTACGCCATATCAAAGGCACTATGGCCCCGGTGCAAAGCTGACCCGCACTCAAGCTAATACTTCTATCACCATTGCTAACGCCGCGCGCGGCGTGCATCTGGTAGAATTGCGTTTCGGGGTTCAGACATCCGGCATGGCTGGCGACAATATTATTGTCAATGCACCTGACTTTCGTTGGTTATTTTGTGAAAGTCGTGATTGCGCGGGAATACCTCTGCATTTTGTGAACTGCGGTGGCGGCATGACTGTTATCGGAGGCGTATTGCAAACCGCTAACCAGACCGCAAGCGGCTGGGACATGAAGGTAGAACATGACACCGGGCGATCCGATGATACTTTGTACGGCTGCTTTAGCGGGGTGATTACCAATCAAGACACTGGCGGCTTCTGGTTCACTGGCAAGGTCGGTACTATGTCGGTTAACAACCAATGCCAGTTTGGCAAACTACGCATGGATAATGGCGGGTCGTCTCGCATCTCGCACAGCCGCATCAATAACGATGCTACTATTCTGTCGGGATTTGCAACTTTTACCGGCTGTAATTTGAACGGACAAACTGTGTTTGGTCAGGCAGGCCAGCCAAACATTGGTTCGATTTGTTTTGACAACACTAATGTGTCTGCCGTTTATGGCTCTTTGACCATTAATTCCAATGTGATTCAAAGCAGCTTTGAACTTGGACAAATTGCAAGCGCCGGCACGCCCGTCACGATCAACAGCTACAACAACGACATTTCTCTTGACGACATTCCGATTTCCATTGGGCTAGGCGCTGGTTCTGGGTCGCCTTCTTTGGGTGACGCAACCTACACTGCAAGGATGTCTTGTCATGGGCGCAGGCGTCAAATCTCACTGTCTTTTCAAGCTGGCGGGACCACCAATTTTGGCAGCAACGCAATTTATTTTACGATTCCCGTTCAGGCTAAACGCGTTGCCGTTTCTCAGGTTATCGCCACCGCCCAAGGAAGATTCTGGGATTTTGCAGCACGGATTCGCCCCGGCGAAGACAGGGTTTATTTGTTTCCCTCAAGTGGTTTGGCATCGGAAACGGACGCCGCCGGCACCGGCGTTACCGGAGCCTATCCTGTAAGTTTGGCGGGGTCGTTGATCGAGGTCGATATTGCCTTTACTCAAAACTGAATTCCGCAACGGCTTGGTAATATGCTACAGGAACTACCGCCACCAATCATATGGGAGTGTATCGTGAAGGACGAGAAGAAGAAGCCCAAGCCGGAAGAGTGTGAGGGCCTGACGCCGGTTGAACAGCCGGTGCCGAATGCGCTTCCCGTTGACGATAGCGGCGGCGGCGGCAACACGAATCCAACGCAGCCCGGAAAGCCGCCGAAGTGATGCGCGTATCCGGTGGAGGCGGAAACTCCAATCCCAAGCGTCCCGGTAAGCCAAAGCCTGCCGCAAAGCCGCGTCCTAGCAAGTGATTAGGCTGGCGTTCTTCGGCGCTGCATGTGTTGCGGCTATTATCGTCGCATCATTTGCGCGTGAAGGACGCCAGTGCCTGTTAGTGGCGTCGGCGGTGGTAGCCATTAACTGGCTGCTGTTTGCATCCTATTGGATATATCAGCCGGCCTCCCCCGCCTTCGTAGTGTGGGGCATTGCCGATCGGCTAGGGTTCGATCTGCCCGTCAAGCATGAAGACATGTGGGCATTAGCCGACCTCGCAAGCCTTATGGTGACTGCTTGGTGGTGCCGCCCATATTGGTGGTCGCCCTTGCTCTGGTCGATGTATCTCGCCTGCCTCTGCGTTCATGCAGTAGCATGGGTTAATGGCCTAGAATACCTAGATTATAGATATGCGTTAGACGGCGCGCTAGTGGTGCAATTGGCCGTACTGTTCTTGATAGGGGGCGATGGTTGTGCCGATAGTGTGTCTGATCTTTGCCGCCGCGTTCGTGATGTGGTCAGGACTGCCAGCGGAAATCTACAATCGTTTAGTAGGTCGTCGCGGTGATTGAGCAGACGGACTTCCGTCATGTGTGGCTGGTCATGTCCGCTATGGCAGGAGCGATCACGGCACTGGCGCAGACCCGATACAAGGAAATGACGTGGGCCGACATCGGCTTTACACTCTTTTCCGGTTTCGGGTTTGCGGTGTTTTTTATGCCTTGGGTGGCGGTCAAAATGGGCGTTTCGCCTGACGACATCCGCGCTACCAACGCCATCGTCTATATCGGGGGAACAGGCTGGAATATCCTGATGCCATTCGCCATCGCCAAAGTGCGCCAGTTTCTGGGCGGGAAGGACGAAGCATGACCGTCTTTGACGCCATCAATACGGCGGGCCGCATAATCCTGACCTGCATCGTGGTCTACAAGGTCACGCAGTTTCGGGAAATGGCGAACGTAGTGGAGCGATACGGGCTAGGCTTAATGGGCGCGGGTTCGTTCCTGACGGTGCCGGTCATCCTCTACAAGAACCAGAACCCCTTCGAGGGGTGGGCGGTGTCGCTGTTGACCATCGGGGCGATCATGTTCCTGTCGGGCCGCACGTGGCGAGATATGAAGCATCAGCGGGCCAACAGGATCATGATAGAGCGTGGCCGCGACTGGCAGGCTCATAAGGGGCAACCATGACCAACAGGACCGCGCTATTCGATGCGATCAGGCCGTTTGCGCCTAACAAGGCTTTCACGCCTGCGATGGTCACAATGGTCGATGCGCTGGCGGATCGTTTCGGTTTGCCGCGTGTCGGGTCCGACGACTGGCTTCCGTACGCTCTCAGCCTCATTAAGCAGTTTGAGGGATGCCGGCTTACCGCATATCCCGATCCCGGTTCTGGCGGCGATCCCTGGACGATTGGCTGGGGTTCTACGGGTGCGGGCATCGCCAAGGGTGTGACGTGGACGCAAGCACAGGCGGATTTGCGGCTGGCGCAGGATGTAATGAAGTTTGCGGCTGGTGTGGATGCGGCGCTGGCGGGCGCGGTTGTCACCGCCAAGCAGAAGGGTGCGCTGGTATCGTTCGCGTACAATGTCGGCACTAAGGCGCTGGCGGATAGCACGCTGCTGAAGCTGCATAAGGCTGGCGACTATGCGGGGGCTAAAGGGCAGTTCGGCCGCTGGAATAAGGCCGATGGTAAGGTCATGGCAGGCCTGACCAAGAGGCGGGCGGCTGAAGCGGAGGTATACGGGTCATGAGCGAAGATCGCCACAATCTGATCCTTGGCCTAGCCATCATTGCCGCCATCGTCATCGTTTACATTGCCGGCGTCTGGAACGGCGCTCCTGCCGATATAGCCGTGCTGACCGGCCTGATCGGTGTGTTGGGCACGTTTACGCGGAAGTCCGGCGCTACGCCTTCTGGAACGCCGAAAGACCCTGTTTCTGTAGAGGAAGTGAAGCCATGAAAATCAACATTGGAAAACTCATCAGTGCCATTGTCAAAACCGCCAAGGCAAACCCGACGCTGGTTATCAGCGCCGTGTCTGCCATTGGTCCGGTCATTAAGGCTGTGAAGGCGGAAGTGAAGAAGCCTAAGGTTTAGGCTTCACTCCTCCCCGCCAAGAGGTTCAGTAGGGAGGGCGGAAAGATAGCCGGCAGCGTAGCTTTCGGCGGCGTCACTTGGGCTTTCGTCTCGCGAAAACTCCCATCCTTGCTCAAACCCGGCTACATAGGCCGTTCGAATTGCCGCCGCCTCGCGCATATCGCGCCGCCCGGCTTCGTATGTCCGTTGGAGCGTATCTGCCACTTCGCGAAGGAAGACGGCGTTCACTTGGCACCAGTCGGTGCCGTCGCCCGCCATATAGTCAGGATTGTCAGCTTCGGCGCACAGCTTCGCGATAAGCCCCTCCACGTCCTCCTGCGGCTTCTGGTGCGGGTTCATGGGCGCAAACCTTTCTTGGCTGGGGATGCCGATAAGCCGCCCTTGATCTGGCGGACGAAGTAGGTCGCGCCACCCGGATACGAGAAGTGCCAGCCCCAGCCGAGACGTTCGGGATGCCGGTCGAAAGTGGCCTTCGCCTCCATCATCATGCGAACGACAGCTTCCATGTCTTCCGGCTCTGCATTGACGATGAACTTCATCACTCGCCTCCGTTATGAAGGGCGGCGCGAGTACCACAGCGCGCGTACTCGCCCTGATCGTCGCCGCAGTGGAAGCACGACCCATCATGGTTGACCGGCGCACCTTTGCAGCGGCGAGGTTCTGGCAACGCATCGACCGCCGCCATGAAGCGATGCTTGTGGGCAAGAGACGCCGCCACCCGTGCAGAGTCAACGTCGCGCATCATCTGCTCAATCGACATAGCGGCGGTCCCATTCCCTGATGATCGCCTGCGCGCCGACACGTCCGGTCCAGTCCATGTCCAGACTGTCGTCCAGCACCTCCGCAAGCCAATCCTCGCTTGGTGCCTCCCCGCCCATCGTGCGCCCGGTTGCGGGCTGGGTGGCGAGGGCGCGACGGGCGATTTCTTGGCTGTTCCGCGCCCCTAATGGCGACGGCCATGCCTCCCCGCCCTCAAGGTGAACGGTTGTTCCCTTCGCAATCCTCTCCAAAGCTGCTCGGTAATGCTCCACCTCTGCCGCCTGATCGGTCGCGGCGAGGGCGCGAAAGTCCATGATCGCTAGATCAACATAAGGGTGTGCCCCGCGCTCGCTCTCAACAAGTTGATCGGAAATCGCATGGATGGTCCAGCAACGGCGTCCGTGCGGCTTGTCTTCATGCCCTGCCGTGCGCCCGTCGTTCCCTGCGCCGATGAACGCCTTTCCAGACAATTCCCGCGCAACAGCGGCTCGCATGGCTTCGACAAACGCCGTCTCATCAGTGGCCGCGTCGGTCCAAGGCACGGCGATAATATCAAGGTCGCGCGCCATGCTGCCATGAACGGCAAGCGACCATCCGTCCTGTCGAGCCACGCGGCGCATTTCGGACAGAAGCCGAACACTAATCGCCTCCACCGCCCCGCGCTCGGTCGGGCGTGCGGTAGTGGCGGCGCGGGTGTTCCAAGCTGCAACGGCCTTCTGTTCTGTGTCCGCAGTTGGCCCTTTGATCGGGCAGTACGCACATTGAACCCGGTAGAGGGGAGAGAGCGCCGGATGCTGCCATACGTCATCCCCGTTCGGCACGGCCTCGTCTGCATGAGAGGCGCACCAAGGGTTCGGACAAGGCAGCGCCCTCGCCTCCGGGCTTTTGGCTGGCTGTGCGGGTTCAGGCGTCATAGTTCATGTCCTTGGTGGAGGCGGCGAGGGCGCGGGCCTGCGCTTCAGCCTCGATATATTGGCGAAGCGCATACCTGCTGACGTAACCGAACTTGCGGTGGCATCTGACGCACTCGCCCCAAACGCCGTTATCGTCTGAGTTTGTCGTGCAGGGGTGGAAGCCTAGTCCGCACAGAATGCGGCCCACCAGCCCGGTTGCCCGCGCGTCTTGGGTCGAAGGGGTCATGATTTCGGCTCCCAAATCGAATAGCGCCCGCACCCTCGACACTTCCTCTGCCGGTGCGTCTTCGCCATGTTCGCGGCCCATGCGTGCCACGTCAGGTACGCTTCCGGCTGTGGCGTATGGTCCTCAAAGTTGGGACACAGTTCACCCATCCCCCTACTCCCCTTTGGCTTGTGAGATGTGGGCGAGAACCCGGTTACCCAGATCATTGGTCTGGATGTTGATGTCGGAGACACGCGTCATCAAACCCTTGGCGCACAGATCGTTGGCGATCAGCAGCAACACTTCCAGTTCAGACAGGCTGCTCGCTATCTCCGCGATAGCAGCCGCGTCGTGCGCGGGGGCGTTGGCGGTCATGACAGCCACCATGCGAACACTGCCGTCCAGAACAGTGCGCCGACAAGCATGGCGACACACAGGCTTGCCGCTTGAAGTGCGGTCACGGGGCGATGCGCCGGCGTCCGCTCCAGCGGCACCTCTGCATCCCAACGCTGCCGCTGCGATGCAGGCGGGCGGGTGAAGTTGTCAGGTCCGATCAGCATTGCGTGTCTCCCTCTGTGGCCCACCTACGGGCCTGTTTCTCATTCAGTCGAGCCATTCCCGCATCAATCGCGGCATTGGCCTTGGCATACCTTGCCGCGTTGGCGGCATCCACTCTGGCGGCGAACCTGGGGTCACGCCAGTAGCGGGTTAGGAAGGTGAAGTTGTCGGTCATGCGACGATCTCTAGCTTAACAGCCACAACCCGGCACTGCGACGCATCACGCATTCCCTTACCAATGGGCACAGGCAACCCCTGATAATAGAAGCCGCTGCCGTATTCGTCGGTCGACTCCCATTCTTTAGCGGTTGCCCAATAGCCAGCGGCCCAATTCCTCAAAGCTGCGTGCGCGCCTGATTTGGTCATGAATAGTCGAGGCGGTGTGCCATCATCAAATTCTACATATGACGCGTGACCGCGCGATGTGGGCAGCAACTTGCCGTCGCTGATGCGTTGGATCGCGTACATCACCCTCCAACCCTCCCATCCCTATCCCGCCGCACCCCAGTCAACCCCGCCTCGCCATCACGCATTGGCTTCAGGGTCCGTTCGCAGTGGGCGCAGTACGGGCGACCAAAGTACCCGCGCCCGGTTGGGCGGCTGTGGCAGTCGGGGCAGGTCATGCGGATATACAACGAATGTCTGGAACCCTGAATGCAGCAATGCATGCCGCACAGTAACCCGCCGAAGTGTTCTTCTTCCACATTTCGCAGGTATAACATTGCATTCCGCGGTGATCGGCTTCAGGTGCAGCGCCGCTCCGACTACGTTCATGCTTCTCCTTAACCTCCATCTGCATCCTCATTCTCCCTAGCAGCCCTCGCTGCGTCTGGGGGTGGTTGTGCGCCGCTTCCCGATAAACGTCAACAGATATTTTCACGCTTGTTTAGTTTGGTGCGGCTGTGTAGGGATGCGGCATGGCTAAAGAAACCCACCCCCACGCCGCTGCCCTGGACCGGATCGGTCGCAGGCGCGTGATCGCCCACTTCAATGTGACGGAGGGCGCATACAGCAACTGGAAAAAGCGCGGCGTGCCTCGCTACTACGTTGCGTCGGTTCGCACGCTGGCGGCGGTCAACGGGGTGCAGGTGCCAGAGATGTATATTGGAGGAGAAGAAGCGTGAACCGTAAAGACACAGAAGAATTCCAGCGTCAGCTAATGGCAATGCGGAATCAGGACGAAGGCCACATCATCATCGGCTTTGGCGCACACGCACCCAACGCCGACACTCGCAAGGGTTCGGTGTCCGTAGCTGTGATGAAGGGCGAGTTCTCCGCGACCTGTGAGGCTGTTTATCTACCTGACGCCTTCGCGTTGGCGCGTGCCGACATCAGGGCTCAGGAAGCCGCCAAGGTTGAAGCTGTGGCCGTAGAGAAGGATGCGGAGGCGATCTATAATAGTTGGTCGGATCAACCCGGCTTTGTCGCATGGTTGAAGGGCGGCAATAGCGACATGCAGGAAGAAGCCCGAAAGCAAGCCCGCAAGGCCCGTTCCAAGGCTGTGCAAGCATGACCCGCGCCACACCCCTACAGATCGAAGCTGCATGCCGTACACGGTCGGCGGATGCGGCGACGGCATACTTGCTGAAGCAGGGCTTGCAGGTGCGCCGGAGCCAATGCAGCACGATGATTTCGCGGTTGATCGCCAGGAAAGAGCGGAAAGCTATGGCTAATCCGCTGCGGACCTTTGCCGGCATGGGTATGGTGGATGTCACCCGCTATGATGCAGAAAGAGGAAGCCGCAAGCTGTTGGCAGCCCATTTGCTATCCGGTCAGCATTACATCCACGATCAGCGGCAGATGGACGATGCTCGCAAGGCGGCTCGGTTATGAGCGAACAGGTCAACCACCCCGCTCATTATAACGCTGGTTCGATAGAATGCATTGACGCCATTAAGGCGGCTTTGGGTCCAGACGGGTTCAAGGCATGGCTGCGCGGCACGATCATCAAATATCAATGGCGTATGGGCCTGAAGGGTATCGCTATTGAGGATGCGGCTAAGGCGCGTTGGTATGCTGATCGGCTTGTAAAGGAATTGGAAGGATGAAAGACGGTCCAATCTTTGTGTTCGGCCCCTTCGTGGGGCCGGCTCGCGCCGCTACTGGCAGCTTCCCTTTCGATCATCGCACCGTTGAGGAATGCGATATCGAGTACGAAGATTTGCGGGAGGCGTGCGAGGAAAACATGCGCGGACGTAAGTGGTGACCGACGCCGAACTGATTGAGCGGGCGGGGCGGGTGAAGGATAGGAGGGTGGGATGAAATACATGGGATCAAAAGCACGTCATGCGAAGGAATTGCTGCCAATTATCCTGGCCCATCGCAAGCCGGGGCAGTGGTATGTGGAGCCGTTTGTTGGCGGTGCCAACACTTTGGACAAGGTAAGCAATCCTCGTATGGGTGCGGATGCAAATCCATATCTTATGGCAATGTGGTCGGCTGTCGCAGAAGGCAGAAAGCCGCCGCGCTTGGTCACAGAGGAAGAATACGCAATATTAGCTAAGGAGCGCCCTATTAACGCTAAATGCGGATATGTAGGGTTTGCCATGTCTTTTGGTGGAAAGTTCTTCGGCGGCTATCGTCGCGATGTCGCTGGCACTAAGGGTTGTCCAGAAAATATGGAAACGCAATCCCGCCGATCCTATGAGTCAATGATTAAGCAGGCTAAAGCGCTTGAAGGCGCTTTATTCGTGCATTCAAATTATGATGAACTGACAATACCGCCAAACTCAATCATTTACTGCGACCCCCCTTATGCCGGCACAACCAAATATGCCACCGATACATTCGATCATGCGGCGTTCTGGAATTGGTGTGCGCAAAAAGCGGCAGAAGGACACATTGTGTTCGTCAGCGAATACGCAGCCCCTGATGGCTGGGAATGCGTCTGGGAAAAGCATGTTAACAACACCCTGACCAAGGACACCGGGTCAAAGCAGGGAACGGAACGGCTTTTTACAATGAAGCCCTAAGCGGCCACAACCTAACCACCTCCCTCTCCACATACCCCCTGACGCGCGGTGGAACCTTTAGCAGTTCTGCCGCGCGTTCTTGCTTAGTGTCCATCAGGACAATTTCCTTGGCACCTTCGAAGATGGGGAGGCGTGCCCAAGATTGGACGGATAGAGGGGCATCATCCATATGGATGTGCCCCCCCAACACCTGCTTAAGCCACCAGTGCGCAGGGCGAACGATGCCCATATCGCACTTACCGTCTTCAGCCGACAAGCTGGCGCACCTTCTCTACGCCCTTGGTGGTCAGGTAGACGTGGGGCAATTCGCCTTCCACCAACCCGCGATTGTGCAGGCCGCGAAAAGATCGCCCATAGCCTTCGATCAGCTTGTGATCGCCCATCAGCGTCGGTTCCGCGAAAGCTGCTTGCAGGGCTTCTACCTGTCTCGCCGTAAGAGGCCGTTCCTTTGCCATACCTTATTCCTTTCTTGCTCTCAGTGTTGAACTTGTTGCGATAACCAGATTTCAAAAGCCTCCCAAGCCCCCACAGCCCCCAACGCCACGCAGGCGAATGCGCCGGCTTCGGCGCAAGCCTGTAGGTACGCCGCCTGCTCCTTGGAAACCTTGGCTGTCTTTGCGCGAGATTTCATCTCCATCACGAAAGTGGGAGCGCCGGGTATCACTACGTCTGATGCGCCCTTAACAAACCCGCCCTCGCCAACCATAGATTGATGCTGCATGGCGGTGCGCTTGCCTTCGTTACGGATGTGCAACGCAATTGCGCCGTATTCGGGATGCTCTCGGCGCAAACGGTTGAAAAAAGAAGACATCTCCACCTTCTCGGATGGGCAGAGCTCCTTTGTGGGTGTTCCATAGACAGGAATTGTCATGCCGCTTGCGGCTCCTCATCCGCTTCAAGATCATACCCCAAGACGCGGAAAAAATCCCCGTCTTTTCGGTAGCTGATGGTTTCCGGTGTTCTCGACATTGCCGCTGTGGCGTTCATAAACATGCCGTAATCGTGGGCCCCCTGTGGGTGCTTAGATTGGACCGTGAACCACGTTGAAAATTGCCGGTATTCCGTTTTCCAATCTGCTCGTATCGTGTCGTTGCCAGCGCGAGACACGCCGGGTTTGTATTCGACAGATACCACGCGATCGGTCTGATTTTGGCGCACATCCTTTTTGAAAGATTTGAATTCCAACACCAGGGCATCATGAGGATCGACTAGTTCGGCGCGGCACTCCTTCACATAGCAGTATCGCGCAGCCGGGTCGTTTGCCTCTCCGCATGTCGGGCATTCCTTACCCGTGTAACGATATGAGCAACGATCCCAACTATCGCGGCCAGAGCGCACCATGCCGAAGCATCTACGGCCATGATGTCCTGCCATAGGCCCATATTCGGTTTCTACGCGCTTGCCGAAAACGTCCAGACAATAGCCATGCTTGTCTTTCTGATAATCCAAACAATCAATTTTTGCCGTGAACGTGTTTTGATAGCCGCAATCAGGACATTCGCAACTTACGTTGCCGCCGCCTTCAGCTTTGCGTGTCGCTCGGATTGTCGGAGAGAACACATCTCCATCCGGGAAATGATCCGTCATGTTGTCAGACGTAAAATCCAGATAAAGGCAATTTTCCTTTCCCTCATAGAGCCGCAAACCGCGACCGATGATCTGCTGCAAAAGCCTAGCAGATGCCGTTTTTCGCAAAACGGCTATGACATCAACATGCGGCAAATCCACGCCGACAGTCAGAGTGCCGACCGAAACCAGGTATTTGATTTTTTGCGCACTGAACCGCCTAAGAATCGATGAACGATCCGAAGTTTCGCCGGTGACAATTGCAGACAGTTCTGGCGGTAACGACGCCATCACTTCTTGCGCGTGCTGCACAGTGGCGGCGTAAATCAGAACTCCTCTGCGGTTACGCGACTGCCGGATGATTTCCCCGACAATCGCCGAGGTCAATCGACCATGACCGTGATAGGCACGGTCTACGGCAGCGGCGTCGAAATTGCCGGCCTTATTGGGCAGAAGTTCGGAGGTGTCGTAAGCATCTGTCCCGATGCCGCCTATAACAGGGGGCGTGAGATAGCCTTGGTCGATCAATTCGCGCGGCGTGACGCGATACACCAGCTTACCGGCATACGGCTCTGATGCCACGTCCTCGCCATTAATGCGGCCATCCGGCCATTCGCGGAATATGTACCCTGTGCCAAGACGATATGGAGTGGCCGTCAAAAGCACCACGCGAAGATTCGGGTTGGCATCCCTCATCGCCTCGATAATTGCTTTCACTGTGGGAGTCAGAAGATCGCCTTCGTCAACAATAACCATAGAAAAGTTTTGCTGAAAAACTGATATACGGCCTTTAATTGTCAGCGGCGTGCCAAATACCACCGGCCAGCGGAGTGACTTTGCCCCTGCGCTGGCTGAAAACATGCTGGCCTTGTTACCGGTCGCAATGTATTTCGCGTGGTTTTGTTTTACGAGTTCCGCGCTTGGAGCGATGCAAAGAACGCGCTTTCCTGTCATTTCATGAATGATGCGCGCTATCTCTGCGCATATAAGCGATTTGCCGGCTCCTGTTGCCAGTTCTAGTAAGCACGGCTCTAGCGTTCGCTTTATATGCGCAATGGTTAGGTCAACAGCCTCTTGCTGGTATGGGCGCAGTTCAAACATGCTCAAGCCGACCTAGCAAATGCGCCATGATATTCTTTCATGCTGCGCTGATATGCAGCCGCGCCTTCTTCAGCGCTGTCAAAAGAACCAAGATGTTTTTGCTTACCATTTAGGCGTATTCCCGCTCTAAATTTACCGCTTTGTTTATGAAAATGAACACCTTTAAACCCGCTAGTATTGTTAGAATACAAGGATTTGTTAGATGCATTCTGAGAATCGGTTGCCAATCTTAAATTGGCAATTTTATTATCAGTCTTGACCATATTAATGTGGTCAACCTCTTCAGAAGGCCATTCGCCGTAATAAAGAGCCCATGCTATGCGATGCGCTTTCATTTGCGCGCCTAACAGCGTTCCTACTTTATAACCGCTTTTATGAACGTAAGTGAATGCCTCCTTGTGGGCGAACCGCTTATTCCACGTTGCCCGATGAGCCGAAGATTTTATTTTGAATTCATCTCTGGGAAGCCAGAATAGCTTCCCGCTGCTTGCGTCATAGCGCAAAATTTGACGCACTGCGTCTAAAGGGAATATACGAAATTTAGCCATTGCGGTATCCTCGCAAAAGGTCAGGGCTGGGTGTGCGATTTCAGCGCAAGCCCAGCCCGTCATCCCACTTTATGCATAGTTTGTAAAGCTATCTAATTTGCCAAAAACTCTGCGGCTTGCCTCTGTATGGTTCCAGATCAGCGTCTGGGGCGATGGCTTTTATAGCCTTGGCGTAACTGATTGATCCGGCTTTTTGAACTTTCGTAAGCTTTCTTCCTGAGAAAATAGCGTTGCTTTCACCCGCCAAGGAAGTAATCTCTTTGAGCAAATCTGTTTTGCGCTCCGTGGCCCGATCAATTGCTTCTGACAACTCATCATATTCTCGGATCATGCGTGCCGCGTCGGGGGTGTCGATCACTTTCCTTTTAGGTTCCAGGTGTTCCTGCGGGTCCGCTAGCGCATCCTGAAACTCCGCCCAGAACTGCTTTAGGCGGGGCAGATTGGACGCCAGCCATTCGTCGTCGCGGTGAACCAGCGTTCGATGCGCATCGAACGGCGTCCACTGGTAAAACCATAGCGACTTCCACCCGCAGCACAGCATCTCTATCTGGCATTGCGCGTGATAATGCGGCTGCTCGTTCAGCGACTTGAAGATGGGCGGCACATCGTTGCGGATGTAATAGGGGCACTTCACCTCAATGCCCTTGCCGTCGCTGACTAGCCCATCGGGTGACGCGCCTAGCCAATCCTCGTAGGGCACGAAGGACATCGCCTCTACGCACTCGCCGTACGTCATCTCAAACTCAGCAATCGCCCCAGCCTCGTTATACGTGCCCCACTCAGTCGCGGCGTTGCCGGTGAATTCTGAGGGTGCATCCAAAGCGGCGCGAACCATGCTGCGCATGGCATCGTCGCGGGTCATGTATGGGGACAGGCCCAAGATAGCGCCGACCATGCTGCCGGTGACGCGGCCTTTGCGGGCGGCGAACCATTCGGGGGAGCGTTGGGGGGCGGTCATGCTTCCTGCTCCAGCATAGCCAGTTCCTTGCGCAACGCTTCTAGACGCTGTGTCTTGACGGCTTCGGGATTTGGATAACGCTTCAAGAAAGCTGCCTTGGCATTATCAAATGCCTCTCTTGCCGTATTACCGTTGCCAATTTCGCAAACCCCGTGGCCGTGCACTGCTGCGCTCCAACGAGGCTTGTTAGATTGACCAATGCTCCATGCGCCAAGCGTCCATTCACCAGAAAGCTGTTCAACTGTAGTTTTCATCTCATCTTCTCCACTCTTCATCCGCACCCCGGCCCTCGAAAGAGCCGGGGATTGGTCAATAGTGGGGGTCAGAAGGGCACCGGCATATCGTCGTCGTCATCGTCTTCGATGATGGGCGCGCGTTTTGGTGCAGCCTTCTTCGGCCCTTCCGAGATGTCGGCGGACTTCGGTGACACCGATTGTACCCAATTGCCCGACATAGGACCATTGTCGCCTTCCATTTCCCAGACGCCCAAGCGGATGACCATCTGCTTGTTGATGAGAGCGAGCGCGATCTCGTCGCTGGTAGGACGACCCTGCTTTTTGCCCAGCTTGCCGCCAGCATTCTTGTCGATAGCCGCCAGCATCCGCAGCGCCTTGTCCTTCTTTTTTGCCGCATCCTTGGCGCGGGGATCGTCGTCAGACACGAACAGCTTGTGGAAAATCTTGCGGTTCTGATAAGCCTCTGGCTTCAGGATTGTCCAACGGATGCCGAGGTGCTCGACGCCGTTGCGATCCTCCTTCCAGCCTGCCTCATCCGGCATAGCAAGAACGGACGTACCGTCTGGGATCGGCTCGTTATTGCCGCCGCCGGCATCGAACTCGCCACTGTTGTTTTCGGTGACGGACTCGCCGTCGCTGGTGGACCAAAACGACATTCTTACTTCTCCTCTACAAAATCGGTGGTGTCCGGCGCATCGTCCTGAACGACAGCGGGCTTCGCCTTTCGTGCAGCCTTGGCCGGCGCTTCTTCCAGAAGGAACGCCAGCGGGTTGACGCCTTTTTCAACCGCGATGTCATCTTCGATGCCGAAGCGGTTCTTGGAGAGGCTGGCTGGCTGGAGGTATGTCACCAGCACGCGGTCGCCGGTGGTCACAGCACGCCCCGGCTTTGCGGCTCGGTCTGCCTTGGCTTCGGTGGCACCGCGGACGATGCGTTCCTGCTTCAGAAAACCGACAAGATCGACCGCATCAGTGTACGGCGCGATAGACTTCTTCGGCAAACGCAGCGTGTAAAGGCTGAACGGGTCGCCGTCCGGCGGCGACACATCGGCAATGTCCGCATGCCCCACGAACACGGTGTGCATCCCGCGCCGCTTACGCAGGAATTCGACGGCCTTGCGCACCCGCATGTGGCTGGCCTGCACGGCCGCAGGGCCAGCCCCGTAGCCGCCCATTGCCTGAATAATGCCGCGAGCCTTGCCGCCGTTTTTGGCCTCTTGATCCAGAACGTCGGCTGTAAACAAGCTGTCCAGCCCGGTAACGCTGTCGAGGATTAGCGTCTTGTAGGCATGATCGTCGTTCAACAGCGCCTTCAGGATTTCCCAGAGATCGTCTGCTGTTTGCAATTCCGGCAGAGAGTCTGGCGGCGTTGCAATGTCGCGGGGCAATGCCTCGCCCTGCGTGCGGATCAGGATTGCGTCTGGGAATGTCGCTGCAAGGCTGGTTTTACCGGACCCCGCGGTACCGACGATGGTAGCCACGATTGGTTCGCGCTCGGGCTTTGAGGCGCGCTGGAGGATGCTCACAATGAGGTGGTTCCTTTCTCTGCTTCTTCCGGGGTTGCTTGTGCCAGCGTTAGTGGGTAACGGTCAAGCGGTATTTTTAAAGGAGTGCAGCCAATGTTGACCTTGCCGCAGATTATAGACCAACTGCGGGACCGCAGACCGGGTATGGTGGCCGAGGCGCTAGGCGTCAGGGTTTCCACCATCATCGACATCAGGGAGGGGCGGACGCGCAATCCGTCATACGAGACGGTCAAGGCTCTGTCGGACTATCTTACGCAGCAGGTTTCCGCATGACCAACGTCGTCAAGCTGCGGCCCTCGACGGGCCACATGATGTATCGCGACTTCATGGCGGCGGGCCACCCGATTTTTCCCATTTACCGGTTCAAGACCAATGGGCAATGCGAGTGCGGCGATCCTGAATGCCCTGCACCCTCGAAGCATCCTCGCGCATCC
>Ga0182214_1000006_pt1 | contig 38904 bp, 56 predicted proteins | sample G5R1MG_23_FD_128380 | JGI IMG/M metagenome (GOLD analysis project Ga0182214, IMG submission 128380) | Switchgrass phyllosphere microbial communities from Michigan, USA - G5R1_NF_03OCT2016_LD1 MG | ecosystem: Host-associated > Plants > Phyllosphere > Phylloplane/Leaf | place: USA: Michigan...
AGGACAGCTTGCGGAATCCCTCGTTCGCACGAGCGCCATCAGCGGCACCGAGACCGAGGGACGCCGCGGCTTTCTTCGCTTCGGTGGCGAGGCCTCCGAACGTGCCCGAGTAGAACGACGGATCGTCCACAAGCTGTTTCATCACGCGGATCGACGCCAGGGATGACGACGCGGCGCGGTTTCCCTCGCGCGTCTTCACCTGGAAATCACCGAGATCCTTCTGCGCAACCTTGTCCTGCTCGTTCTCGGCGTTCGTGTTGGCGTTCTGCGTGACCCGCGTGGCGCCGGCCTCGGCCTTCGACTTCGTGTAGTCCAGCAGGGAGCCGGTGTACCCGTTGTTCCGCTTGGCGTACTCGTACTCCTGAATGATGGCCGGGTCCGCGCCCTTACGCTTCTCCGCAATCATGTCCTCGACAGACCCACGGAACCCGTTGGCGACGCGCCAGGCGTATTCCTTCTGATCCGGCGTCATCTGCCGGTTCTCGCGGTCCATCTGTAGCTCGTTAGCCAGCAGGGCCTTCATGCCCTCCTTGGCCCCTTCCGGAGCCGCAGGATGCGCCATCGCGCGTACGAGCCACTGGATGCGCTGCGCCGAGCCGGGCTGCATCCCGTTGAACGTGGCCGCCGCCGCGGGCTTCATGCCGGCCTGAACGAGCACCTGCGGAGCCGCCTGTGCGATCTGCACGCGCTGCTCGACCGGAACCGGGTCGGCCTCAGCCGGCAGGGTCATAGTCGGGCCAGCGGGGGACGCGGACACGCCAGCCGCAGCGCTCGGCATCTGCGGCACGAACCCAGGATCAGCGCTCGCGACTTGAACGCGCGCGGGCACCACGGGGGCGTCGCCGCCGCCGAATCGGCTCGTGCGCTCGGCGTAGACCTGCCCGGCAGTCTTGGGCGAGCCGTCGCGGTTGTAGAAGATCGTCCGATTCGCGGCGACCGACGACGGGTCAACGAACGCCGCCGCGGGCGCCTCCGGATTGTTGATCGCGCCCTTAATGAACCGCGTTGCGCCGCCGGCCCCAAGAAAATGCGCCACGTACAGGTTGCCCGGCGTGATCGGCACCCCCGCGTTCGTCAGCACCGAAGCGTTGTCGCGCGTGAACCGCTCCATGGCGCGCGTCGACTGCGCCACGTCGGTGCGCCCGTCCGGCGTGAGACCGAGTTCGGGGTACTTCTTGCGCAGGCCCTCCCACGTTCCGGCCGTGAACTGGTCGATGCCGGTCGCGCTGCTGTTCGGGTTTTTCGCCGTCGCGCTGCCGCCGGACTCCTTGCCGCGCAGGGTTGCGAGGTACGATCCGGCCACACCGCCCGCATCCGTGAACGCCGGGCCGCGCGCGACAGGAGCCGCGGGCGCAGGAGCGGCCGGCGTGCCCGTGCTCGGATCGACCGTACCACCGAGGACGCCCGCCAGCCCGCCTCCGAACTGCTTCTGAAAATCGGCCGTCTGCGCCTTGGCGTCGCCGAGCTTCACCAGTGACAGGCCGGTCTGCAGATCGCCGGCATCGAATGCGGTCTTGGCCGCGCCAGCATAGTCGCCGGCTTGGACCTGCCCGCCGAGGGCCTGCAGGAGCGTCTGCTTTCGCGACTCCTCGAGACCGGCGGCCAGCGACGTGCCGGCGCGCGAGAGGGCAGAGAAATCGACCGCGACGCCGCCAGACATGGGTGCTCCTACGCGAACAGCTTGGACAGGTTCGAGATGCCGCCCCCGCCTGCGAAATTGGCGATACCACCGATGAGGTTCGATCCCAAGCCGAGCACGTTCGCGCTCGCCTGTTCCTGTGCCTTCGCGCCCTTTTGCAGGGTGTCGGCGATGCCGAGGGCCGCCTGGTTGCCGATCCCGGCCGAGGCTGTGCCGGCGTTATAGTTGTTGCCCGCGATCGTCGCGGCTAGCCCTGCGCGCCCCTGCGCAGTCTGCTGGTCGACGCCAGCCAGCGCGGAGCCGAGATTCCCGGCGACGCCGGCCTCGCCCGTGAGCGCCCCGGCCTTGCCTGCGAGGCCAGTCGTGTAGCCGCCCATAAGGCCGGAAAGATTGCCGATGTAGCTGTTCCAGTCTTGGTCAGCGAGCCCGGTGGCCGTCTTCAAGAGGTCCGTAGTCGCGTTGCCGCCGGCAAGGTCGCCGCGGGCTCCAGCTGCGCGCGAGACGGCACCGAGCGCCTCGTCGCGGGCATATTCATATCCGGGGGCGGCCCGGAACGAGTCCGCCGCCCGGGCCGAACCTTCAGCGCCATTTGCGCCTGTCGCGTCGAGTAGCCTGCCGTATGCCGCGCCACCACCTTGCACGAGAGGGGTGTAGAGTTCGCCCGCGTCGTTCAGCAGGCCGCGCGCCGTGCCCGCCCCGCCCTGCAGGTCGCCACGCGCCGCGTCGCCGCCAGTCGCCAGAATGCCCTGGCCCGATTCGAGGACGCCGTTTGCGAGATCGCGGCCGGCATAGATCGTGTTCGTGCCGGTCGTCGCCGCAGCGCCGAGGGTCGCGGCTGCGTCCTTCGTCGCCTTCTTGCTGGCGTTTCCGGTCAGCGCGTCAAAGATACCCATCGTTCAGCCTTTCAGCGCCGCGACCAGCCGCACGAGATACCGTTGCAGATCGACCGCATAGTCGTACCACGCCACGTCCGTTACGGGAACGTTGGCCGGCGGCGGCTTGGGCGGGTCGGGGAAGTCGGCGGGGATCATCGAGAAAACATGCCGATGTTGGAGATCAGCAGGCAGACCCCAACGATGACCAGAAGCATCGCGACGGCGGCGACACCGCAGAACATGCCAAAAAAGAACGTCATCTGCTTCCCCTCCCTTGTAACGACGGCACCACCGCAGCGCCCATCAGGAAATCCACCGGGTCCGAGATCTCGAGACGCAACCGAAACCCCTGCTCCCTGGCCCGAACCCGCGGGTTGACGCGCACGGATAGCGCCCGCTGCCCTTGCCGGCCGATGTCGCGCAGGAGCGGCTCGGACCACGAGGCCCCATCGTCCAGCGACCATGCGACGCCAACCTGTGGATCACGGGCCGGATCACTCGCGGCGAACTCGCGGCCTTCACCTGTCGAGATGTTCAGGTGAAATGTCGGCACCACAGCGTTCGTCGGGAAATCCCGCATCACGCCCTCGACGGTCCAGACCAGGGGCTCGCCGGCCTCCTGCCTGCTCTGCGGCGCCAAGGACAGCAGCGACGCGCTGATGGTATCGCCGAGCAGCCACCGAGAGAATGCATTCACGCTGAACTGCGCGCGCCACCGCTTCAAGCCGTAGGATTCGCGCTCGTGCCATCGATCCGTCGTAACATTGTATTCCCATGTCCATTCGGGCCCCGAAATCGACAGGATGGAATTGCCCTCGAACGTGTAGACGCACATGCGGATCGACTGGCGGTCGACGGTGCGCGAAACGGCAAGTTCGAACGGTCGCCAGGACACCCGTTGCGGCTGGTATCCGGCAAGACGGCGCAGCGAACCGTCCTGCGCGATCCAGAACAGCGGCCCGTCCCAGCCCGCGTCGTTGCCGGCAAGGCACCACTTGCCCCACAGCCCAACGTCCACGGCCTCGGTTGCCCGGGCGAGCGGAAAGGGCGAGGTCCCGACGTCGCGATAGAACGACATCGAGTTCGCCTTGAACGCGACATACACGCCATCCTTGACCACGCCGCGCAGGATGCCGCCGCCGCGGCTCTGGTCGATCGTTTTCGAGAGCTCGTTCAGCACAAGCGAGTTCTGCGGGTTCGCGCCCTCGCCGGTCGCCCGAATCGTGGCATCCTGATAGGCCAAGATCATATAGCCGTTGAGCTCGGCGACATCTGCCGGGAACCCCACGGTGTCATCGGGGTAATCCTGCACCGAAGCGCCGTCATCCGAGACCACAAAAGCGCCGTTCTCGCCCACGATCACGACATCAGGTTTCGGCGCCTTGTTGTTGCGGGCCATCGACACGGGCTGCTCGCCCGCCAGCCCGCGAAGCAGCACCGTCGGAGCCAGATTGCCGTTCATGGATAGCAGGCGGTCCTGCACGGCCACGTAAAGCAGCGGGCCGGCAACCAGCATGCCTCTCGGCCCGCCGCGCCCGAGGTCGGCCACAGCCTGCAGGCCGGGCACGTTGTCGAACTTGATCTCACTGCCGTCCGCGACCGCCATCGCGTTGACGAGGCGCCCCTGGCCTTCGCCGGGGCGTTCGCCAGGGGATGAGGATTGCGGAAAGACGATCGCGGCCATCAGCGTACCGGGATGATCGCGTCTGGCTCAGCGGCAAGCAGGCGCGGCTCAGGCTCGGCCTCCATGGCAGAGACTAGAACGTTCTCCTGCATGAACGTCTGCATCGTCATCTTGCGCACCTGCTCAAAACTGAGCGAGTTCAAGGACGGTGCGGTACCTCGCGCGGGCTGCGGATTCTCCCACGCCTCAGCGCAGGCCATCTCCTGCTCAAGCGCACTCTGCACACGGTCGCGCTGCTCCGGTGCCACGATGGCGAACTTTAGCAGCGACAGCAGCAGGCGGTAATCGGCCGCGGTCAGGTCGTCCATCTCGTCCTCCCAGCCTCAGAAATACTCCGAGCACTGCGGACGATACGACGGGCGCCCCCGCTTGAGCAAGCGCAGTTCGCGCTCGGCGGCCTCGGTGCGCGCGGCAATCCGCGACGCGGTCTCGCTGTCGACGGCGAAGTCGTCCGCGATGGCGTTCGCGAGGCAGATGGCGATGGGCTGAAACATGGCCTCTGGAATCGGCTCCGAGACCTCGAACGCGGTGACGTCGCGCTCGAACAGGCGAGCAAGAACCCCGGCAGATTCGCGCCGCGCAAGCTCAAGATCCTCGGCGGCCCCGGACTGGCCGGCGCCGACTTCGTTGAGGATTGAGAGCGCGCGCTGCGCGAGTTCCGCCAGGGTTCGGGGCATCAGCGGGCGCCGGGCTTCTTGACGGCGGGCGCCTCGGCCTTCGCGGCTTCGGTCTTGCCCGGCATCGTGACCTCCTCGGACGCGGCGCGCTCGGCGTCAGCGGCGGCCTGCTCGGCCTCCTCATCGGCCCGCAGTGCGGCCGCGGCGCGTTCGTCGTTCTCCTTCTGCTCGGCCGCAGCCTGGTCGGCGGCGTCCTTGTCGTCGCCGGACAGACCGGAGACCTTCCAGAAGCCCGGTGAGGCCGAGGCGGCCGCGATCAGGCCCGCATCCGCGTCGCCATCGACCGAGACGGCCTTATTCGGCGCGAACGACTTGCCGTGCCACTGGACGCTGCCGGTGTCCTCGGGGTCGAGGTAAATGATTCTCGGCATGGGGCTCAGTCCTGCTGCGGGTAGAATTCGATCGTGATCGCGACGCGGCCAGTCGTGCCGCCCGTGCCCGGGTTGAACGTCGCGAGGAGCACGGTGTCGCCGGCAAAGTACTTGTCGCCAGCGAGGGCGCCGGACGTCACCGGGCCCTTGTAGCCGGCGGTGCCGATGGCCGTATTGGCGGCGGCGGCAAGGCCGGACGTGTTGCCCGCGATGCCGATGTCGAGCGTGGCGCCCGTGCCGTTGAACGCCTCGGTCACGTCGACGATGGCGGCCTTCACGAACGCGCCGCGCGGCACGCACACGATCTCGCGGGAGCCGGCAGCGTTGCCGAACAGGATGACGTGCTTGGCGCCGTGCCAGCAGTTCTGGGGGTAGACGCGAGCCTTGTTTTCGAGAGCCATTTGACTGCCTCAGATCAGAGAACGGGGAACGTGGGAGGGGCGCCCGAAGGCGCCCCGTCAGGCTTATGCGTCGTCGATCGAGGCGAAATAAGCGGTGTAGACCGACCAGTCCTTGAGCAGGTTCGCGTTGTCCTGGAACCGCTTGAAGACCTTGCCGAGGCCGTAGCAGGCCTCGATGCCGCGCCCCTTGAGGAAGCCGTAATCGTCTTCCTTGCGCTCGGTCGGCTTCCACATCTGGCCGTAACAGACGGCGACCGCGTTCTGGCCGAGCATGAACACCGGGGCGACGTTGATGCCGGCAGCACCAGCGGCCGCAACGGTGCAGAACTGCTCAAGCTCTGGGATCTCACGGATGATGACACCGCGATAGAGAAGGTCGCCGTCCTGAAACAGCGGATTGTCGTCCATGCCATTGCCCTCGCGGGCGCGGGCGTTCGTGTTGGCCGTCACGATCACGGAATCGTTGGCGAGGTCGCGGAAGGCGTTCGAACCGGCGAAGCAGACGAAGTATTCCTGCGCGCCGCCCTTCTTGACCATGTAGGGCTTGATCGCCGGGTCGGCCTTGCGGGCGCGGCGCTTCATCAGGAGCAGGCCCGCGGCGGTCAGGCGACCGGTCGAAGCCGAGATGTTGGCTAGGGATGCCGAGTGCGAACCGCCGACGTAGTTCGATACGGCGTTGCCGTACTGAACGCGGTCGATGTTGGCGGTGTGCCAGGTGTTCTTCTGCGTGGCCGTGGCCGCGGCGTAGAGCGTGCCGTTGATGCGCTGGCCGGCGGTCGAGTAGGTGCCGAAGGACGACACGGTCTCGGAACCGAGGTTGATCGGCGGCGACTCGGACGGCAGGGCGTGCAGGGCCAGGATGATCTCGTCGCGCAGGAGCAGCTTGCCCCACTCCATCAGGAGGGGACGCACGGTCTCCAGCTGGTCGAACGAGGACTGGCGCAGGAACTTCTTGTTGAGCAGGACCGCGTTGCGGCTCCAGTCGATCCAGAAGCGGACACCGTTGCTATCCAGCTTCTCCTCGTTGCCGGTCAGCGGGCCGGTGCCGACGCCGGGGCCGCGCAGGCGCCCGATCAGCGGCACGTTCATCTGGTCGCCGCCCTCCTTGAGATCCTGGAGGATCTGGATGATGGCGGTGACGTCCTCGCCCATGTACGGGGAGAACAGATTCTCGCGGCGATACTCGCGCCAGAATTCCTTGCGGAACTTCAGAATGGCGTTGTTCGGTGAAGTGGTCGTGACGGCCATGATTTACCCCTGTGACGCGCGGCGCGTGTTGGCGCCTGCTGCGAAAATTGCTGCCTCGCTGTCGTCACCATCCCCGTCATCGGTCGCCGCGCGGGACGAAGCCTGGCGCGACAGGGACTTGGGGAGAACGACCACGTTCTCGCCGGCAGCGGAGGCGCCGGTTGCGGGCTTTTGGCCGGCAGGTCGGCCGTTCGGGGCGTCGGCAGCGGAGCGTTCCGCTTCCCATTTTTCGCGCAAACGGGCCTCGTAGGCGGCCGGGTTAAGAACCGCCTCGTTCTGGTCATACCATTTTTCGATCGCTGCGCCAGCCCCATAGGGGGACAACTCGCGCAGCTGCTTGGCGAAAGCCGGGTCGCGCGCCGCGGCTGCGGTTACAGCCTCGTCCATGGCCTTGAACTTCTCGTCGCCGATCCGCGTGCGGGTCTGGGCGAGATCGTATTCGAGGGCCTGCCCGCGTAAGCGCGCCTCAACGGCGGCAACACGCTCGTCGATCTTGGCCTGCTGCTGCGCCTCCCAGCCCTCCGGGTCCTCGAACAAGCCAGCCTTCGCTGCGGTCTCGTCCTTCGCCTTCTCGCCCTGCTTGCGGACCTCGGCGAGCTCCTTTTCGAGCTTCTGCGCCCGCTCGCGGGTCTGCAGGTACTCCTCGGCCGTGAACTTGACCGGCTCGGCGGCGGCCTTCTCGGGCTCGCCCTTCTCGGCGCGCTCGGCCTTGGCCGATTCGACCGTGGCCTCAAGCATCTCGCCGGGTGTCAGGCCGTCGTCGTCCTCGACAGGCGGCGCGAGGTCGGGGCGCTCGGCCTCCTGCGCCATCGCGGCGTCAAACAGGGCGTCGGCGTGGGCGTCGGTGTCGTTGTCGGTCATGGGTTCTCGTCCTGCTCAGTAGGTCCAGAATTGGAATGCGACATCCGCACCGCCACTGGGGGCCGGGTTCGCAGACCTGATAACGAAAGTCGTTGAATTGATCGATTCGACCCAGCAGTGCCCAAGGGCGGAACTGAGCGGCGTCACAACGACGCCGATCGGCATTTCGTTGGACTTGTGCAGGACGGTCACAGACGTGCCGGTCGCCGGCATCTGAATCTTGGCTCGACCGGATGTCAGGTATCCAACACAATCACGAACGTCGATGTTGTAGGCCGAGCCGAGCGGATTTGATTTTCTGAAGGTGCATTCGCGGACCTTAACCCTAGGCTGATTCGGGTCTGCAAAGCTCTGCGGAGATACGATGTCAAGATTCGGACCAACTATTCCGAAGTCGCAAGAATATAGCGAAGCGCCGACAACGCTATCTAAAAACACCACTTCGCCATGCTGATTATTAAACTGAACCCCGATTAGCGTGACGTTAGCGCAGCGATACGTCGCATCGGCACGGACGATAAGTCCATTGTAGCCGTTCCCGAGCGTGCAGCCGGAAACCATGATATTGTTATAACCGGAGCCAACATCAATTGACGCGCCAGACCCGGCGCCAAGGAAGCTTTCGCTGAAATACAGGTTGCCGCCGTTTGCGAGACCGGGCCCAAACCTGATGCCCGTCCCTTGCTGGCCGTCGATCGACCCCTTGGCAAACGAAAAGTCGAAGGTGTTTTTCTCGAACCAGACGCCGCCAAAGCGGCAGCCGAAGAAAAAGCAACTATCCATGTTGATCGCTTGGCACGGGGCAGCGCCATCGGTCGTGACCGTGTAGGTGAAAAAGCAGCCATAGCCGTCATTCTGCAGAGACCAGCACCGGTTAAACCAGCACGTGTTCATGCCATCGGCGCTGTAAATGCCAGCCCGAGAGTTGTCGTTCGTAATAACGTCCGTGAAACGAAGGAATACGCCGTTCTCGTTATAAATTCCGTCAATGAAGTTTGAGGCCCTGACGTCGTCGATGTGAGTCTGCGCGCCTCGGATACTGAGCCCACGCTGGCCGGTGCCTCGGCCATTCATATTAAACCCGGTAAAATGGTTACTCCCCTCGCCACGAAGGATATACACAAAGGAAGTCGTCGGGCCGTGGATGCTCGTCTGTAGAGACCCGTTCCCGATGACCTTCTTATTGACCGGGATCGTGACGTTTCGAACGATGAACGTTCCGCTCTGAACGCGGATCACTGGCGCCGTATGGTTCGCCGCGGCTTGGAAAGCGGCGCTGTCCTCGGTGCCGCCGTCGCCGACCGCGCCGAACCAAGCCGGGTCAACGGCATCGGGCGCGTTCAGCTTCCAGTAGCCGACTGGCGAGCTCCCGTCTGGAATCTTTGTCGGGTCGGGGTCAGAGATCGTCGTCCGGATCATGGGCATTCCGAATGCCCGATCTCCTACGGTCGCATAGCCAGCAAGGGCAATAGCGACGATCGCGGCCGGAATCTTAGCCGCCGACAGTCCGTTTCGCGTCAGGCCCAACTTCGCCCCGATGGAATCGCCAACGGCATTCCCGGGCGCCGCAAGCGTCTCAACAGAAAAAGCCGCCGCGGTTCCGAGATCCGCTTTGTTGGCCTTGTTCAGCTGGAGATCAATGATCGCATTGGTTAGAGGGTCCAGAGACAGACGGTTGACCGTCGAGGCGATGTCAAAAAGCGTCGCCGACCGAGTTCTACCGGCCTGCCAAATGGCTACCTGATCCTCGCCTGCGACAGTTAGGGCCGCCGGGATCTGATCGAAGCGCTTAACCTGGCTCAAAGCGTCACCCCTATCTGCACGCCTTCGCAGTCCTGGATAGCGAGGCCGAGTTCAGTGCCTAGCACGAGGCCCTGAAGATTGCACGCGCAGGCCGACCAGCCGCAATGGCAGAACCCGCAGAGAAACGAGCCGCTGGCGTCGTCCACCGGCTCGCAGCGCGTCTGGTAGTCGTAGAACAGGGAGCGGCTGTATTCGTCGGCCATCGTGTGCCCCTAGGTGACCTGCACCCATCCATCGGTGATATCGTAGACGAATTCCTGCGTCCCGCCCGTCACGATCGAGACCGTTGATGCGAGATTGACGTTCAGCACCTGCAGGACGCCCAGGATCGTGCCGAGGCTACCGCCGCGCTGCTTGAACCGGAACGAGGCGCCCGGGAACGCGAGGTTGTTCGAAAGGGTGATTTTGCGCGTGGCGCCCAGCGGCACGTTGCCGTCGAGGAGGAGAATGGATGGCATCTTGAGCGCGGTAAGCGTCATGTCGGCTGCGACCGTTTGCTTGCCGGCGAAATCCGGCCTGACGGGCTTCCAGTACGAAAGCGCCCCGGTCTTCGCGGCAAGAACGAGATCGGTCGTCGCGCCGAACAGGTCGGTGACGCGCGCATACTTCCCGACCAGGGCCGAGGGGTCCGGCAGCGTGTCGACCGTGTAGTTGTCGGGCAGGATAACCGCGTTCTCGGCCACCGTCTCACGCGCAGCGGCGCGGGCGGTGGCGGTGACGCTATCGGCCGTCAGGGGAGGCGAGACACCAATAGCCATGGCTGATCCTGTCTAGAGCGCGCCTTTGCCCGCCGCCGGGCTGCCCGGCTTGAGGCTGAAGTCCCCGGCCGCCGGATTGACGAACAGCGGGTCGGCGAACGATTCGCCAGTGCCGAGCTTCATGGACCAATTATTGAACAAATGGGTGGCCTTGTCCTGCAGGAAAAACACGTTACCCCGATGATAGTCGCCCTCTTGCTTAAAGACGCTGTCGCCTGAGTTGAGCGAGACGATGTTGTCGGCGATGTCGAAAGCGCCTGCGGCCGGCGCGGCATCAAGGTAGAACGTGCCCATCGCTTTCGCGGTCGCGGTCGTCGCCGCGATGGTGTTGCGCCGGACCGCCACGTTCTTGAACGTCACCGCGAACTGGCCGCCGCCGTTGTGCGGGTTGAAGAACGGGCAGCCGCGCAGATTGAGGCCCACGTTGAACTCGACCAGCACGTCACGGATCACGTCACCGGCCTGACCGCCGGCCTCAAGGAACCCGGCGCTGTCGGAGCACCAGTTGTGGTGGATATGCGCGTTGCTGACCGATCCCCAGAGCTCGACTGCGCCGCCGTCTTCGCCGTAGTCGAAGCTCGGCGCGACGCAGCCCACGAACCGGTTGTAGGCGACCTCGTGGCCGTCGCCCGTGAGCAGCACGCCGTTAGCCCCGTAGTCGTCATCCGGATTGACGGTCTTCGGGGTGTTGTTGACCATGGTCAGATCGTGCACGGAGCAGTTCAGCATCTTGCTGGCGCTGCCCGCGAGCGTCGCGCCGATGCCGACCCGCGTCATCTCGCAGTTTTGGACGACGGCACCGACCGTGCCTTTCGGTGCGATCACGCCGTTGCGGTTCGTGTCGGTCAGCAGCACCCCATCGACCACGACATAGGAGCCGATCGTGAGGGCGTCCGTCCACTTTGTCGAGCTGCCCTTGATCTGGCCCGGGCCTTTGATCGTGATGGGCTTATCGGCGGTACCTGCGGACTTCAGCGTCACCGGCCCTTGGATCACGACACCGGCCGGGATCTGCAGGACCGTGCCGGGCGCATAGGTCTTGACGAAGTCTGCAGCCGTCAGCAGCGGCGTTGGCGGCGGCTTGAGCGCCTCGGCCAGCTTCGCTGCCAGATCCGCGTTCTCAGCCTTGAGGCGCGTGATCTCGGCCGCGCTGGCCGCCGCGTCGTCGAAGGCTGCATTGACCGCAGCGAGGGCGTCTTCTCTTTTCATCACAGCACCGCGTTGATGTAGCCGGCGTTTGCGGCCTGCCCGAGAGGACCAGCATGATAGTTGTCGTGGTTGGGGCCATACCAGCCACGCGCATCGGCGGCGGCCCAGTCGTTGCCCCAAAGCGCGTTGAAGTCGACTAGAGTTGCTCCGACGTCACTCGCGATCTGCTTAATGATATTATCGTAAGGCGCGCGCGAGGTCTGGAACCCGTTGAGCGGAATATCTGTGACCATGATGAGATCACTGCCCGCATTCTTGATGGCTGTCGTATACTTCCGCGTATTGGTATCGAATGCGGTCGTACTCGTCTGCTGAAGAATGTCATTGCCGGCCAAGTGAAGGACCGTCAGGTCTGCGGCGAGGTAGTTCAAGGCGGCGATGAAGTTATTCCCCGTTACATTGGAAAGCACATCTGCCGTAAGCATCGAACACGCACCAACATTCAGCACATCAACTGCACGCTGCGCGCTGCGCGTTTGGTTGGCTCCATGGAGATAGACGGTGCCCGAGACCCAATTGAACGCGTATGTGTGCGTCGTGTTGGCGAGGCCTGTGATCTTGGTGGAGCGATAGGCAGCGCCGGCCGGAACCGTAATCGTCTGCGCTGCGCCTCCGTCGATAGACACCGAGAACGATGCCGCCGACGCCGTGCTAACATAGAAAATTTCTATGCCATCTCCGGAAGCGGTCGTCACGAACGAAAGCGGCGTGGCCGTCGCCGCGTTCGCAGTGAACAGCGAACCCCCCAGTGTCGCTCCCGAATTGCTGTTGTACTTTGCCCACGATCCCTGCGTGAGCATGTTGTTCCAGGCGTTAACCGTGGCGGCCCCACCATCCGCCCGGTTGTTGCCGAAAAAACTCTGGTTGCCGATGTCGTTGCTACTACCGCCATTGCGGAGACGGCTGAGCAAAAAGCCGTAAGCGCCATTGTGGGCGTTGTCCGACTGGCTGTTGCCGGTCGCCCCCTGCCCGGCAGGCCCAGAATGCCCCACCATCAAAATACGAGCGTTGCGAGTTCCTGCTGTCACAGCTGATTTTGCGGCCGTCCAGATGGGTAGGTTCGCACTTCCTGCCGCTACCACAGTGAGTGCATTTTGCGTTGTTCTTGGAGATCCTACCGCGCCCGCAAGCGTCTCTGTCGCTGACCACGAACCAGGTGCGCCCGTGATAGTGCCAGTGACGACGCGCGTCGTACCGGACCCGCTTATCGTGAGGCTGTCTAGAACGATGCTTGAGCCGATCGTGGCGCCGGAGATCGTGCCTGAAAATGCCTGTCCGACAGCCGTTGTGTTCGGCGAAATGGTGAGCACGCCAAGGGTAGGCGGCGGACCACCTGCGATTAGCGGCCAGCCTTGGGCCAGAGCGCGCGAGCCGCCCATCAGGAGAGGCCGGCAAGCGAGGAGTTGAGCGAGGCGCCGGTCGCCCCAGAGATCAGCACGCGAACTGTAGCGCCCTGCCCGATGCCGACGCCGACGGACGAGGCTGCGGTTGCCGTGACGTCTGCGGTGTTGGCCGTGTTGCGCACGTTGACCCAGGTCGTGCCGTCGAGGTCGAGTGTCTGCAGGGTAGCCGTGCCGCCACCGAACGTGCCCGAGACGCGCCAGATGTAGTCGCCGCCGCGGACGCCGGTCACCGGGCTGCCGGTCGCGCTGGCGTTTCTGAGCAGCGTGTAAGCCTGCGGCGTAGGCGCGCCAATCGGGAGGCCGGTTGTCGGGTCGATCGGCGAAACCGCCGTGTAACCCTGCCCGAGTGCGTCAACCGGCATCGCGTGTCCTCTGGTGCGTCGGCGATGTTGTAGCGCACGCAAGCCGAAACGAAAAGACCCCGCCGGGTGTCGCCCTGGCGGGGTCGGGTAGAAGAATCACCGAGCTTCGCAACTCCCCGACCGTCCTTCACTTCCGGTCAGGCGGCCTGCATACCATCACCCCCACGGGCTGTCATCCTCTGGCGCAGGCTCGCCCCACAAACCGCCTTCCATGCCCTCAGGGTCGCTCGGCACCGGCCCCTGCATGGCCTGCTCGGTCGGCCCCTCGGGCGCAATCTGCGGCACGGCCGACACATGCGCGTCCACCATCGTCTTGACCGCCTGCGCCTGCTCCTTGCCGGCCTGGACGCCGATCTTGCCCGTCTCGGCGACCGTGCGACCGACCTCGGCCTGCTGCACGCCGGCTCGAGCCTGCGCCAGAGCGGTTTCGGCCTGCGTCTTGCCGACGTCGGCGGTCTTCTGCGCCAGTTCGATCTGCGCGGCCTGCTGGACCATCGGATTCTGCTGCTGCGCCTTCTCGATCTCGCCCATGGCCTCCTTCTTCACAGAAGCCGGCAGGGCAGAGAGTTTCAGGATCAGCCCGGGCGGGATCTGCTGCCCGTTCTGCGCCAGGGCGAGCAGCGTATCGAAGGCGTCGGCCATCGCGTTGACGTTGTCCGGACCCTCGTCGATCAGGATATCGACGTCGAGCGAGCCGAGGGCGTTGACGAGCACCTGCTGCCCGAGCGGACCAGATTGAACACCGTTCACTTGGATGAACTGGGAGAGGCCTTCGCTGTCGGTGACGCGAATCCAGCGCTCGGCCGTCCAGAACTGCTGAATGGCGTTCCAAACTGCACGGTATACACGGATCTTCCAGCCGCGGTATCGAAGGAGAAACGGACCAAGCTCGGCGATCCCGGCCTGCTGTAGTAGCTGAATAGCTCGGCCTGACTGGTTTTTGCCGCCCTCACCCACGAGCGATGGGTTTGGTCCAAAGTTGTCGATCTCCTGCTTGGCATCCGTAAGGAACGCCATATTGCCCTGAAAATCGACCTGACCCTGCTCGACTTCGTACTTGGCGTCGCGGTCGTTGATCTCAATGAACCCATCGGGCCGGGCCTCCTCGCGTCGCGCAACTTCAATGTCGTCCACGGCTCCGCGGCTCGCGCGGATCTTCCGGCTGTTGAGCGCGTGCAAGGCCTTCGACCGGCGCCGGTTGATCTCGTCCTGCGGGCTCTTGAGATCGCGCACGAACCCGTAACGGTCGTCGTCCTGGTCGATCATGTTCGAGTACATGACCAGCCGGCAGGTCGTCTTGCCCTTGTTGTCGCGGAACGGCGACTTGGCGCGCTCTAGCTCGATGTCTCCCGTGAAGAAGCAGAACCACCACTCGCCGCGATCGCGATACCAGTGCTCGACGACGCGGACGGTGCGCTCACGGACGTTGATCCAGCGCATTTGCCGGTCGGCTTGAGTCGGGCCGTCGTCCAGCCCGCCATTCGTTGCCACGCCATCACGAACAGCGCCTGCAGATTCGGGCCAAAGCTCGGCGACGAGTCCGTAATCCATCCACTTGTGTACGCCCATGTACGTGGCGTCAGAGAAGTCCGGTCGACGAGACCGCGGATCATAGAAAAACTCCCTCGGGTCGATGCGATTCAGCGAAATGTCCGGATCGCCCTGGTCGCCAGCCTCGACGACGATCTCTAGGCCGCCGATCGCCGAAGTGGCGCCATCCTCTGCGCAATCCGGGCTGATGGACTTCCAGTCGTTCTCGTCGAGCGCGTAGTTCAGCACCGCCGTGGCGAGCTCGGCGCCGTCCTCATGCTTGGGCGTGCGCGCGAAACCTTTCGGGTCCTGACGCAGGCGCTCCAGCAAGCCCACGACGGCGTTAATCTTCCGCGAGACCCGGTTGAATGTGACGACCGGCTGCCCACGGCTCCGGAGCTTGCGAATTTCCTTTTCCGTCCATTGAGAGCCATGGCGATACCTCCGCGCCTCCTGCGCCTCGTCGATCTCCGCGGACTTGGACCCGAGATAGTCCGTGTACTGCCGGCGCAGATGCTCTAGGCCGTATGACGCCAGCCCGTCGTCGGTGCGTGACGCGCGCGGTCCCATCTGCCGGCCGATCGACCCGGACGTCTCGACCATGTAGCGTTCGCCCTTGGGCATCCGCGTGTTGATGTCGCGGACGTCACCAGGCGCCACGACCTTTTGGCCGGGTCCGATCATTCCTGCCGTCATTCGAGCCCGCCGCGCGCGTTCGTGGTCATTCCGTCAGATGTACCGCAGAGGAGAGCCGAGCGCCACTAGGCGTCGGGAGGAGCCGGCAGGGGCATCCAGTGGGTAGGGCGTACCAGGGCGCCGTCCACGTCCTCCCACCCGGCTGCAGGCACGCCGAGTTCCGGCACGCCGGCGCACCACCGGCAGACGCCGACCCATTTGCCCCATGCCCCTAGGATCTGTTGCCCATCCTTCGGCGCGGTCTCGATCGGCAACCAATTCATCTCGCCCTCTCCCTCAACTGACGCCGCAATTTCCGGCACGCCCGCGTCTCATACGCCGGCACGCACTGCCCCGTGGCGAGGCGCGCGACGATCTCCTCGTGTTCCATGGCGGCGACCGGGCGGGTGTGCAGGGCCAGCAGGAAGTAGGCCGTGAGGATCGCGAGGCGGGTCATGCCGTGCGCCCTTGTGTCATCTTGCTGGCAATTTCCTCAAGCGGCTTGCCAGAGGCGATCTCGCGCAAAATGAACGCCATTCGCCGCATTCTGAACGCGCCCGCGTCCGGCACGGCGTATTTCGCCTGCTCGTCGATCATGCTGGCAAAGGTTTCGATCCTTGCCTTAATGGCTTGGAGTTCGCGCAGTTCGCGGGCTTTTTCAAACTCCTGCCACTCGTCAACATCGTCCATCGTCAATCCCCCATCAAATCGTCGCCATACCGCCCGGTACGGTCGACCACAGAATACCCCGTCTCGTCGCCCTTGTCCGGCTTCTTCGGCGGCGCGGCAGCGAGCGCCTTGTCGAGCAGCTGGCCGATCAGGCCGAGGGCGTCGACTTGGTCATCGTGAACGCCAGCCGGGAAGCGGAGCATCTCAGCCTCTAATGACGAGCGCCAAGTTGCGGTCGAGGGCACTCTCAGCCCACGAGAAGCGATCATAGCGCGGAACGACTGCGCACGCGTAGCCTTGTCGCCCCGCGTCGGGAACTGCGTCATCACGCAGTACGCCTTCCGCTCGCGCATCTGGCGCGCCCGGTAAGGACCGACGCCCGCCTTGATCTGTCCCGTCTCCTCGGCCCACTCCAGCGGCCGCCACTTCTTCACGAGATCGCATAGCGCATCCACCCATTCATCCGAGGCCGCCTGCGCGCGCCAGAGATCGACCAGCCAGGGATTATCGTCCGCGTCCAGCCCCAGGACAGCATGAACCGTGTAATCGCCGCCCATGGACGTCACAGCGTAGTCAGAGGCCCCATAGAACCGGAAGGCGCCCCGGGCTTCGCGCGCGTTCGGCGGGCTGCTGTCGACCGGGATCAGCCATTCGGCCCGGAAAAAGTCGCCCGTGTCCGGCGTCGGCTCCTGCTGGTAGAGGGCCGACCATGAACGCGTATCCAGGACCGCATGACGCTCGCGAAGACGTGCGCCGTAGCGATAAGAAGGATCGTCGTCCCAGAGATAGGTCCCAGGGGCACGGCCAAGCGGGTCCCGCGGACCGGCAAGGGCAGGAATAGACAGTACGTCCCAGCCATCGGGGTTCTCCTCGCTCACGAGCCCGTCGCGCTCAATCAGGCGGCCGGCGGGGTCGTCTTCATGCCACCTGGTATTGATTAACAATTGCCTACAGCCTGGCGTAAGTCTGTTCTCGAAGTCGTCTTCGATCCAGCCCCAAAGCTTATCGCGGATAAGCTTGCTGTCTGCGTCCTCTCTTGACCGTATAGGATCGTCTATCTGCCCGAGATCCGCACGAAAGCCCGCGATGCCTACTCTTGCCCCGGCAGCCAAATACTCGCGCCGCGTCGTCGTCTCCCAGCGCTCGACAGCGAGGTCTTTCAGACCATACCCAAGCAGGTTCTCGTGGTCGATCGCTAGGCCGCGGACCTTGCGCGAGAAGCGCTGCGCCAGCTGCGAATTGTGCGAGGCCGCGATGATGTTCCCGCCATTTGGGTGCGCGAGAAACCATGCGGGAAACAGCACCGAGCCATATGTGCTCTTAGCCGCGCCGGGCGGCATGAATACCATCAGCTTGCGTATGCCACCGTCAGCAAGGGCCTGCAGGTGCTCAATCAGCACCCGGTGGTGCAGCTGCGGCTTGTACCCCGCCATCTCGGTCCACGCGAGAAACGACCGGCGCGCGCGACGCCGGTCAAGGAGGACAAGGGCGGCTTGTTGGGGGGTCACTGGTCGAGGGAGGCGAGAAGTTTGCGCTGGGTCACGTGAGGACACTCCTTGCCGTATCGTGTCGCAAAATTGCAGTTCATGCAAAGCACTGTGTACTCGGCTGGGAAGCCCAGGCGGATGATTTCTCGATAGATCGACAAAACATCCTTGTTTGCCCGGTGCGCACGCCCGCCGCCATTGATGTGCTCAAGCGTCAGGAACTCGATAGCTGCCTCGCCACAACACGTACAGCACCCGCCATAGCCATCAATGAGCTTCCTGCGGATCACAAGACGCCTCGCCTGCATGTAAGTGTTGAACCGGTCAGAATTGGCATCCCGCCACTTCTTGACCGAAGCAACCCGCAGTGCCGGGTTCCTATGATAGGAGGCGCGGTTACGGATTGCGGAGCAAGGCCCGCAGTGAGCCTTGCATCCATCCTTACGACGCGCGTCTTTCCAGAACTGGTCTAGAGGCTTGACCTCTTCGCACGTCAAACACGCCTTCTCAGCCATCACCCTCGCCCAGCTTCGCGGCGATCGACAGGGCATATTCCCTCGTCGCCGTGTCGGCATGTTCGCACATATCCGACATGAAGCGGTAGAGTAATTCGTGCGCGTTCACGGCGCGGACGATCAGAGCGGCCTGCGCAGCATAGAGGTCAACGAAGTCTGGCAAGTCGTTGTCGTCTGGCTCAGCAATTATCGTATTGCCGTGACAGTCAACGATCTTGCGGTCATCTCGACTAAATAGCTTCCACGGCAAGTCCAGCATCTCATTGGTCGATAACGTCATCTCGTCCACTCCCATCTATCGGCTCAATATCCGTCGCGATCCGCAGCAACTCGTCGTCGCTCACTTGGTCGGCGGATTTCTGGATGCCCTTGTGCTGCACCTGGGCGAGCTTGGGCGAAAAGTACGGCGCAGCCATATTAGCGGCGGTTAAGCGCATGTCTAGGTCTGGATAGACAGCATGTTCTGTAACTTCGCCAGTAATCGGGTTTTCGGACTTCTGTATCTGGCGCTCGCCTCTGGCAAAAGACAACAGAATCTCGTGCGGCAACAAGCCCTCGGCTGACGCCTTCTCAATGACGGAAGCCGAGAACTTGTTGATTGCGCCGGGCGGTCTCCCTTTCGGGTTCCCTGATGTTCCCTTTGGCAGAGCCAAGGTCAGTGCTCCAAGTGTAACATAATCACATCACACGCTTAGCACGCGCGGCGTGGGTTGCGGAAGTCAGTCGGGCCGGATGGATTCTGCAGAGATGCGAAAACAGCGCATCTCGCGCATGGTCTCCGGCATGTTCTCCCACCCCCACCGCTCCCACGTACTCGCATACCGCCGCGGCGCGCCCTCGGGCTTCAGGCGGACGTGGACACAGCCGATGCGTTGCGAAGTCGAAAATCTGCGCGCCTGATCTCTAGTGGCATGCTGTGTTTCAGTAACAAAAACACCACCGCCGCCGGGCCTACGATAAATATTCGCCCACCACTCCCGCATCTCACCCTCCCCAGATAACGAGTGCCAGCAGCGCCCAAAAGACGCCGCAGCCGAGTACAGCATACACGATCCCGCGGGTCATGCGTCACCCCCGATAAGACGCAGCCGCGAGGGCGACGGCGAGGGACTGGAGGGCGACACGAGACACGGTCGGATCAGGCGATTTCTCGCAGGCATGGTTTGCGGCCTGCCGAATGATCGAACGTTCCTCGCCACAGATCCTTCTTGACACCCCGACGATCACCCGAGCCATCAGGTTGGGGTCCGCCTTGAGCGCGTCCACGATGGCCTGCTCGGTCAGGGCAGGGGCCGGCAGGGGGTAGGCCAGGGGCACGGTCTCAATCAGACCCCGGAGCGTCGCCTCAATCGAATCCATAGACCGGCGAGCGTCGATCACGCGCGCCTCTGCCATCCCAAGCTCCTGTCTCACTTCGTCCAGCGTCGTCGCCATCGTCCATCCTCCACCCGGCCAACCCGGTTCGCTTGTATCTCATGACGCGGTTTGTATGTCAACCGCCGATGCGCACACGGTTCTAAACGCACCAGCCGTTTTTTTTTGAAACTTCCCCATTCTAATATACATACACCATATGGTAACATATAATTAGAAATTAGAAACTCTTTTGGATTCTTAGCTATGCTTCTAGAAAATTGCGCAAAGGCCGTAAGAGCGCGCGTCGAAGGGAAACGCACTCGCCTCTTGCACAGCAAAAATGTGTATGGCATACAACGTCGGGCAAGGAGCTTGTTTCTATGGCAATGATGCAACTTTCAGCGTGCGAGGAGTTGGCGAACAACCCCATTGATAGGGGGTCGAGCCAGTTCCGAAACGCACTCGGCACGGTCTCGGCCTTGCTCAAAATGTGCAAGGACCCGGGGCGAGAACAGCGCCTCTTGGACCTGCAGTCCCGGCTGCTGTCTCAGGGCGAGCCTTTGGGCAAGCCGCGCCTGTCGCCGGCCGAGATTTCGGCTATCAGACGCGAGGCCAGCGCAAAGGCTCTGGTCGCCCGGTCCAAATCCGCCCTTGGACGTCGCTTGCTCAAGACGCAGTCGGGCATCATCAGCCTGACCGACATCAAGCCGGCCGTGTTTGACGCTGCGCTTGAGATGATCGAGGACGGCCAGGCGCACTGCCTGCAGGCAACGACCGAGGGCGTGTATCGCGGCCCGATCCCGAAGGGCGGACGGCGCGCGAAGCGGTGGCTGGTCATGGCTGCGCTCGATGCGCGGATCGAGGCATACCATGGGGTGCGCGAGTGCCCCTGGAAAAGCGCCCGCAAGCAGGCAGAGGAGGGGTCAATATGATGACGGACGAGGAGCGCGATCAGTTCGACAGGGGGTACAGCGACGGCAAGACAGACCGTGCTTGTGCGAAAAAGATCAGGACGCGAAAAGGCGTTGAGCAGCATTTGGACCGCTGGCGGATTTTCGAGTGGATGCCCGGCAATTCGCATTTCGGCATGACGGCGCGCTGGAACGCCTATCGGGCCGGTTTTCTAGAGGGGTACGGCGCATGACCGCCCTCGTCGGCTCGAACGCCGTCCTGGACCGCCTGCGCGCACGCCCGGGCCTGTTCATCGTCAAGACCATGACGCCTGATGGGGTCATGTTTAGCTGGTCTGACGGGTCTAAGCCCGTGCCGCGGGCTGATGTCTGCGAACGACTGATCGAGAAGGGCCGCCTGGTGCCGCGTGAGGCGTCGGGGCAGGGCTGGGAACTGGCGGAGGGGTGGAGATGACCGAGATCGACAGGGACACGCGCCGCCGTATCTGGGAGGCGTTTAACGAATGGGCCATATCGCCTGCAGCGAGGGATTGGCAGATGGGCGATCCGCGCCGGATATTCGAGACGGCTTACCTTGCCGGCAAGTTGGATGCGGAGCTTGACGCTTTGGGCCTTGAGCCCGTCAGCCTGCCTGTGCTGACGAAAAAATCGATCTCGGACCCCGTCAGAAATCCAGAGTTCGTCGGCTACAAGGGAAAACTGTATCAGCGCAAGGCGAGCCGATGACCGCCGAGAACCCGAACGACATCGACACCCGCAAATGGCTGGCCCGAGCTCGCAAGCGCCTAGCCGGCCCAAATAAGCCGCGTGACTGGAAGGTCGATGACCTGAAGCTGGCCCTGGTCCTGCGGGACAGGTTCACACGGACGGAACTGCTGACCCTGCTGGACATCGCGTCCGGCGCCCGGTTCGACAACCGTAAGGGGATCGAGGATTTCTTGCGGATCATGGCCGCGCATATCGACGGGATGGAGGACGAGAAATGACAAACAGAGATCAAGACCTGCGGACGGCGCTGGAATGGTACGGCGAGCAGGCGAGGCTTGCCCGCCTGATCCACAGCGGGGGAGACCCAGGTCGGCACGCTCTTGCAGAGGACGGCGGCAAACGTGCCGCTGCGATCCTCGCCGCCCCGCCTCGACCGGTAGATGCGGAGCGGGTGGCGGCATGGGACGGGGCGACCCTGGAGACGCGTCTGCGATCTTATCCTGCCGCGCCTCCCGGCTCGGATGCCATGTCGTGCGGCTACGTCTCCGCTCTGATGACCGAGGCTGCGGATGCCCTGGCGTCCCCCGCCCATTCCCCAGACAAGGCGGTGGCGCGGGATGGGGTGGCCGAGGCGTTCGAAGATGCGGCTCTTGCTCGCGACGAGGCCGGTTACTCCGGCACACCGGCGAGCTGCATCCGGTTCCTCTCGGCAGAGTTGGATCGCCTTGAAAAGGCCCTCGCCCCCAAGCCCACCGGGACCGAGGCGGGGCGGGGCGTGATCCCGGCCGGGTGGAAGCTGGTGCCGTCCAAGTTGACCTATGCGATGGCTGACGACTTGTTTCGGACGACGTGGCCCGTCCCGAATATCGCTGCCGCCCAGGCACTCTGGGACGCCATGCTCGCCGCCACCCCCACGCCGCCAGTCTCGCCTCTCCAGATCACCTGGATCGGCGATCAGAAGCAGGGTGTCGAGATCATCCTCAAGACGTCCGAGTGGGACAGCGAGGCGCACCGTCACGAAGAGCCTTACCCCGGCATGGTCGTGACCTTCGACCCGGACGGCTCTATCCTCGACATCAGCATCGAAGACCTGTCGGCCGATATGGCGCCGCCGGTTCCTGGCGTATCGCCCACGCCCGACAGCACGGGGCCTGCGGGTAACATGCCGGGCGACATCACTCAGGTTCGCCTCGAACTCTGCGAGAAAATGGCCGAGGATGCTGACTTCCCAGAGCAACGGCATGGCTTCCGGGTTGAGGCCGAGAACATCCGTCGCAAGCTCGCCGCCCTGACCCCGTCCGCACCCATCGCAGCCCCCGTGCGGGATGACGGGGCGCGGGAGCGGGCGCTGATGGAGGTCGTGAAGGCCGCGAGCGACATGCCTCGCGAAACACCCGCTCCCGGCGGTGCCTTCACCGTTCACCCTTTCCAGATCGCGGCTTCTACGGTTTGGGCTCTGGATCGGGCTCTACGGAACCTCGCCTCCCTCCCCGCGCCCGCAGGCGATGTGCCGGGTGAGGCTCAGAGCCAGGAGGGCGGGCGATGAGGGTCACAGGGACGCATATCGAAAATGTTAGCGGTCTCCCGGCAGCGAGCCCGGCGGCGGTTCAGCGGTTCCGCGAATGGTGCAAGACCATCGGGATAGAGCTTGACGAGCAGGCTGCAACAGCATCGCGCATTCGCGGAAGGTGCGCGGCTGATTTCGAGACCCCTGTCCCTGCGGATCGGGAGGGCGGGCGGTGAGCGATTACGTGACGTTCCTGCGTAAATGCGCAGATGAGTGCGGCCCCGGCTTGCGGAAGTTCTTTTTGGACCAAGCGGCAAAATGCGAAGCTGATCCAAATCACGAGAGAATTACTCGCGCGATACTCAGCGTGGGTAAGCAGGCAGGCCGCCTCATGAAGGAGGGGAAAATATGACCACCCCCACACCCCCGGCCGTCTCGGAGGCGATGCGCGAGGCGGTGGCGCGCGACTACGTGCTCGTGAAGCGCGGCCTGTACTATCGGCCGAACTCAATGGGCTACACTGGCGTGCTGGACGAGGCGGGCCGCTACACCGAAGCGGAGGCCAAGGCCCAGACCGAGCATTGCGACGGCATCACAGCCCGCCTTGCATCGGAAGCTCCTCGTTTCTCGGACGCCTGCTGGACCGAGACGCGCGTCAAAACGGTGCAGGGCGATCTTGCCAGGGCTGAAGCGGAGATCGCCCGCCTCACGGGAGAGCGGGACGCCTGGAAAGAGCAGGCAAGCGAGGAGGCGTGGGCACTCGCCGCCGCAGAAGCCGAGACCGCTCGTCTGCGAGCCGCCTGTGCTCACTACGAGAAAGCATTCAATGAGCTTTGGGACGGGTACTCGGCAACCGCCAAAGATGAGTATGACCGAGCCCGCGCCGCCCTTACCAGCCAGGAGAAGACCAATGGCTGAGAACTGTCCTATCTGCGGTCGCGCCGACAAGCCTGCCTGCAAGCTTGGAGCGGAGGCCGACAAGTGTGGGCGCGACGCTATGCTGGAGCAATTCGGCGTACCTGATCTCACCGAAGCGTGGGCGAAAGACGAACAGGCCAAGCGCCATGCGGCCGAAGAAAAGCTGATGCATGCCCGCAGCGAGATCGCTCGGCTCCGCGCCGCTCTATCCAGACAGGAGAAGACTGATGGCATTTGATGGCATTTACCGGCCGCTGGCTGAACGCTGTGAGATAGAAGCTTCGGAGCTTGCTGACGCTGGCTTTAACGATGCGTCAGTCGTCCTGTATGAGGCCGAAGCCCGCATTAGAAGCCTTGAAGCCGAGATCACTGAACTCGCCACCGCCCTCACAGAAGCCGAAGCCCGAGGGAGACGGCAGGGCCTGGAGGAGGCGGCGAAGGTCGCTGATATGCGAGATAGGGGAACCCCCGATCATGGAAGCAACTGCGCTAGAGCGATTGCGTCATCCATCCTAGCACTTCGTGCCACCACTCCAGCCGAGACGCAGAAGCACGATGCCTAGAGCGAAGCACGAAAGAAACGCCGCGTTCCTGAAGGACTGGAACGCGGCGCCACACGGCCAGCGCGTCGCAGTCGCGGTGCGCTACGGCTACAAGTCAGTCGAATCGGCCAAGGTGTGCGCGCACCGAATCAGGACTTACGGCACAGGGCGTTCTCGCCCTCTGAAAAATCGTGTTGACACTAACCGGCAGGCATGAGACACAAGAGGCGCGGGCGGACGAGCCCGAGGGAGATGACAATGACCAGCGACGCAGTTCTGACCCTGATCTTATGCTTGCCGGCTATCGCGGTCGGTGCCGCCCACGCGATCGTGTGGGCCTTCTACCCGGAGGCACGCTGATGCACCGGATGCCACAGGTCGGCGCGCTGTATCGGCGCAAGGGCGGCGGGTTCGTGTCGATGCATGTCGGCATGAATGACCAGATCAGCGCGCGGATTCTCGCGGATCGGTTTGATGTCGGATTTACCAAGCCGCTGATGTCGGTGGCGGATTTCTGGGAGATGGTTGATGCCGGATAAGTGCGCAGAGTGCGGCCGAAGCTTTACACGTCGCCATCCGTCGCAACGTTTCTGCTCGCCCAGCAAGGCCGGCAGGCATAAATGCAAAGACGCCTACCACAACCGAGTACGATTTAGGGCAGACGAGATCACGCCAGCCCGACGCGCCTATCTGAACGGTCGCTCGTCAAGCGGGCGGGGCGATGGCTCATTTCAATACGTGGGCGGGTTTGGCCCTTGGGACGATCACAAGGACGACCGCTAGACTCAGACCGCTAACACCCGCTAAAACCCACGCCGGGAACCGTGGGCGAAACTTTGGGGGAACAGATGACAGCGAAGACGAGCGCCGCCGAGGGCATCAATATCAAGGCGCTGCAGGAGAGGGTCTGGTTCTTAGACAGCGAGGCCGCGGCGATGCGAGCGGAGTCCAAGCGGCTCCGCGGCTTGATCCGCGATATTAAAGCGAAGCGCGCAGCCAAGCCGGCAAAACGCTAATCGCATGTCAGACGAATTCGACACCGATGCGCTACGGCGCGAGCATCCCCTGTCTGCCTATCTGCCGGCGCGGGGCATCAATCTGAAAAAGAGCGGGCGCGAATGGAAATGCGCCTGCCCGCTGCACCAGGACAAAACGGCCTCGTTTACGGTCTATCAAGGCCGCAAGGGGCATCAGCTTTTTAAGTGTTTCGGCTGCGATGAGCACGGGGACGTCGTCGACTTTGTTCGAGCGTATGACGGCGTCGAGTTCTCGGAAGCGTGCCGGATACTGGGCGGGGAGAAACCCCCGCCCGCCTCCCGTCCGGAGCGTACTGCGCTGCCCGAGGCCGCGGACCCGTATGCGGACTGGCGCGCGATGCCGCCGCCGGCCGATGCGCCGCCGCTTGTGGCCGGCCAGCGCACGCCGCCAATTTACAACCCGAAGAACGACGAGAAGCCGGTCACATCGTATAAGCCGGTTTCGGTCCACGCCTACCGATTCGCGTCTGGCAAGCCCTACGCCTACGTCCTGCGCGTCGAGATCGACGGGCGGAAGATCACGCCGCTGATCGCTTGGTGCCGGAATGAGAAGACCGGCCAGGAAGGCTGGAGCCACTACGTCCTGCAGGCCCCGCGCCGGCTGTATGGCCTGCAGGATCTCGTGGCGCGGCCGCAGGCGCCCGTCGTCGTCGTTGAGGGCGAGAAGTGCGCCGATGCGCTCGCCGCCGCCCTGCCGTCGCACGTCGTCGTGTCTTGGGCCGGCGGAGGCAAGGCGGCGGCAAAATCGGATTGGTCCCCTCTTGCCGGCCGCGACGTCATCATCTGGCCCGACGCCGACGAGGAGGGCGCGCGCACGGTCGAGGGGTGGAATGGGAAGCCTGGTCTGCTGGACCTGATACCGGCGCCCGCGCGCGTCGCGAGGCCCGCAGCGAGCGCGCCGAAGGGGTGGGACTGCGCCGACGCCATCGCCGAGGGCTGGACCGGCGAGCGATGCCTGCAGTGGCTGGATGGCATGGGCGCGGTTCAGTTATCCGGAGATTCCGGGACACTCGAAATGCGCACCGTGGCGCAGGAACAGCCCGAGCCCGACCCAACTCATCCCAAAACGGAATCGGTTCGTCCCAAGCCCCGCCCCATCCCCGGAACAAACGTCGTCGCAATCGCCGGCGGCAACGTGCCTGGCGCCGACCATGACTGGCGCGCTGACCTTGAGTTTGACAAGCACGGGCAGCCCGAGCCGAAGCGCCCGAAAAACTGGTTTCAGTTCGTGCGCCATCACCCCAAATTCGTCGGCATGTTCGCGCTCAACACGTTCACGAACACGATCACGGTGACGCGCCGGCCGCCGTGGGACCGCGGTACGGGCGCCTGGACGCCGCGCGGTCTTTCAGATGACGATGTGACTCGATGCGCGCTGGAACTCGACAAGTATGAAACCGGCAACATGCAGGTGTCGCCTGAGGGCATGGGTCGAACCATATCGGCTGCCGCAGAGGAGCAGCGGTTCAATCCCGTGTCCGATTACCTGCGCAGTCTGCGGTGGGACGGCGTACATCGCCTTTATGGCGGTGACGAACAAGACGGGTGGCTGTGTCATTATTTCGGGGCCGAGCCGCTCACTTATCACCGCACTGTCGGGATGCGATGGCTCGTGGCCGCAGCGGCAAGGGCCCTGACCGAGGGTGCGGCCGTCGAGAAGGTCGATACGATGCTGATCTTGGAGGGGCCTCAGGGGTTCTTCAAGTCGACGGCACTGGAGGTCCTGGCGACGATTAATGGGCAGCGCCTCTACACGGATAGCGTCGAGGCTCTGACCGGCAAGGACGCCGCCATGCAGACCAATGGCGTGCTGATCGTCGAGGTTGCCGAGCTCAACGGCATGGGCGCGAAGACGGTCGACGCCGTCAAGAAGTGGATGAGCTCCAAGGTCGACCGCTACCGTCCGCCCTACGGCAAGAACGTGATCGAGGCGCCGCGCCGGTTCGTGACGGCCGGAACGGTAAACCCGAGCGGCCCGGGCTACCTGCACGACGCCACGGGCGCCCGCCGATTCTGGCCGGTTGCGTGCGGGAAGCCATGCGACCTGGCGGCGCTCGAACGCGACCGAGATCAGCTATGGGCCGAGGCCGTGCACCTGTTCCTGCAGGGCGAACAGTGGTGGCTGAAGCCGTCCGAGGTCCCTGACGCAGAGTACCAGCAATCCCTGCGCTACCACGATGACCCGTGGGCCGGGCGTCTGGATGCGCGGATGCGGGAATCGGGCTGTTGGGAGTTGAGCCTACAAGACCTGTTCGAGGCGATTGCGATGCCGCTTCACAGGGCCGGCAGCGAGGATAAGCGCCGGATCGCGGACCACATGAAGGTGCGCGGCTGGACGATGATTCGCGATGGGAGGGGCGAGAGATGGCAGAAAAAGTAGGGCTGGCGCGACAGCTGGCGGCCCTAGAGCACGTCCGTGGCCAATGGATTAACGGCCCGGCACGAAAGTCGGGGCGGCTCTCAGAAACACAGCATATCGTCGAAGGCCTGGACCAAATCCGGGTGACTCTCTAGTGGCTCGCGATCCACGAGCAGACCATACGCGACGCAATATCTAGCGCCCGCGCGCTTGACGCGGCACAAGACGTACCGTAACTTACCGGCGCTGGTCCTCCCCCAGCCTCGGGTTCCCAAACCTGCGCCCGCCCTGGCTCGTCCCCGGGGCGGGCTTTCTCGTTACGGGAGCAGCGCCAGCGCTTCGTCCGCCGAGAACACGACCTCGGCGATGCAGCCGGCACGGTGGGCGGCGTCCACGAAAGCGCGCTGCTCCTTGCTCGTCCGCGTGCCAGGCGTCTTGACTTCAAGGGCCACGAACTTGCCATCTCGAGACCAGCCGATCAGATCAGACCCGCCCGTGCCGCCGACGCCGTACTTAACGCTGCTCCCATCGGGGTACTTAGCGACGCCCGAGTTGTTGCGGAACAGCCGATGCCCCCGCTCGCTCGCGCGAAGCAGGATCTCATTGATGATGTCGCGCTCCTGTTTCATGCCGCGGCCCTCTGCCCATACTTCTTCTGATGCCTCTCGGCCGCGCGCCGCATCCTGTCCTGCCTGCGCTTGCGGTCTGCCGCCTCCGCGCTCCTGGACTCGCCTAGAGCAACCGAAATCCGCAGGATCTCGTTGATATGGCAGCCCATGATGCGCGCGATGTTGCCTTCCGTGACGCCGTCGCGCAGCATGTAAAGCGCCATCTCGGCCTCTATCTGCGTAAGTGCGCCTCGGCCCGCTTCTCGGCCACGTAGTCCCGTTTTGATTGCCGTATCGACCACAGTTTCGCCCCCCAGGCTTCGGGTTTCGCATAGCCGCGCTCACGTCCAAGCGCGATCAGTTCATCGACCGTCCGGCAGCTGTGCTCCTGCTTCTGCCGGCTCCTGCGCATTTCGACTGGATCGACCTCGACGAGCTCGCCGTCACCGACTGTCAGCGCCTTGGGCGTCGCCTCGGCGGCCGGCCGCACCGCGCCGCACTCCGGGCACGCCTTCATCACGGCCCTGTACGTGGCGAAGCAGGCAGAACAGACCTTTATTGCGACATCAGCTTTTTGATCGGACTTCTTCCGTCCCTCAAGCGTCCAAACGCGATCATCGTCTGGTAAGCCATGCGCCTCTATATTCCCGGCGTGATCTAAAATGATGGCCGCCTCGGGCTTCTTTCGGAGCGCGCGCCCGACCATCTGCAGGTAGATCGAAAGTGATTTGGTCGGTCTCGCCAGGCCCACAGCCTCTATCGTCACATCGCGGCCCGCCTGGGCGGCCAGATCGAACCCCTCGATCATCAGACCGACATTTGTCAGGACCGAGACACGTCCTTCAGCAAGCGCCAAAGCCGCGGCCTTTCTCTCGTAGGACGGCGTAGAGCCATCGAGATGTAGAGCGGGTATTCCCGCCTCACAGAAAGCGGAAGCGACATGCTTCGAGTGCGCCAGGGAGACGCAAAAGTAGACCGCGCGCTTGCCCATCGCGAGGGACCGGTAGTGGCCAACCATGTCCCCGATGAGCGTGGGCTTATCGACGGCCTCTTCGAGTTCTTCGACTGCATAATCTCCACCCCTGGTTTTCACATCGTTCAAAGCCGGCGTCGAAGGCGCAAAAGCGCGATAGGAAGACAGGTAGCCCTGTGAGATCAGCCACGCCACGGAAGGCCCTGGCACGATGGCCTGATATGGCGGGTCCAGTGGCTTGCCATCCAAGCGGTCAGGCGTTGCCGACAGGCCGACGATCTTCGCGCCAACAAGGGTAAGCCACTCAATCACGCGAGCCCAGCCGCTGGCAGCCGAGTGCGCAGCCTCGTCAATGAAGGCGACCGTCGGGAAACAGCCGGCGGGGATCTTCGCAAGGCGGTTTTTCAGCGTGTCAATCGAGCAGACCTGGCAAGACTGGTATGGATTGAACCGCCGACCAGCGGCGATTACCCCATGATCTACTCCGATGGAGTGGAACGTCATGCTTGTCTGCTCTACCAAGTAATCCCTATTGCAGATGAACCATGGGCGCCCGCCTTTGGCCAAAGCGCCCTTTACCATGAAAGAAGACTTAATAGTCTTGCCGCTTCCGGTAGGCGCCTGCATCATGACGGCTTGATGCGTCTTCAAAGAAACGCGAACGGCGTTTATTAGATCTTCTTGGAAGGGACGAAGCTCAATCATGGGCAGAGCCGAAGTTGGCGAAAGATCCATGAAACTCTATTGCCGCAGCGCAATAGGCTGCATGAGCAGCCTCGGCAGTAGGGAAGTATCCGAGGTGCTTTTGTTTCCCGTCAACTCGAATGGACGCGAACCATCTCTGGTCGTATTTACGAAAGAAAGCACCTTTATGGCCAGAAGTATTGTTTGACTGGCGTCCTCGATTGCGCTGATTCGTTTTTTCACAGGCAGCCCGAAGGTTCTCTATCCGAGAATCACCGCGGTTCCCGTCAACATGGTCCACCTGCCGCGGCTCTGATCCATAGTGAAATTTCCAGATCAGTCGGTGCAGCAAAAACCTTTCCCTGCCGATCCAAACGCTCGTGTAGCCGGCCGACTGCGGGGTTCCGGCGATCTTGCCAGCCTTCTTCCCACTGATATGCCAGAGCGTTCCATTCTCGGGGTCGTACCGAAACATCTCCCTTAACGCCGCCACATCGGGCAGCGGCTTTGCTTCTGTCGGCCCCATCACGCGCCTCCCAACGCTCTACGCACCCGCTCCACATCGACCCCAGCCCGAGCCGCGCCGTCCAGGATCTCTGGATGCCGCTCAGCCGGGATCGCGCCGTCTTTCCAGCGATAGACCACGGGCGAGTGCACGCCCACAGCCCGGCAGAACGCGCGCATGCCGCCGAACGCCGCCAGCAATTCCTGATGACGCGCGGTGACGCGGGCGCCGGGCGGTGACGATCGCTGCATCCGCCGATAGTGCGCGACGCACAGGCCGCGCGCGATCACAGGCGAGCCGCACCCCATCACCGAACAGGTTGGTTTTTCGTCCATCTCGTGTCCTCCTGCCCTCCTGATAAATGGCTGTTGACACCCCGTCAACGGCTTACTAGAACTGTGATGGGAACACGAGACGAGGACGACACATGACAATCGAGCAAATCGTCGCCGATTGCGACGAGCACAATCTGCATTTTTCGGTGGCGCGCGTGCCTGGTCAGGGCGAGGGGCGCGCTTGGGCCTGCCGTATCGGCACCGATCTCCGCAACATGCGGCTTAAGCCGACTTACGCCGAGGCCGTCTACGCGGCTTGGCTGGCTTACACCGGCGCGGAGGTGGCGTAATGGCCCCCCACATCCACGCCGATCTGATCCAGGGCACCGACGAGTGGCTGGCGGCCCGCTGCGGTCTCCTGACCGCCTCGGAAATGTCGCTCATCGTGACGCCGACACTCAAGGCCGCGAAGAACGAAAAAGAGCGCGCGCACCTGTACGAGCTCCTGGCGCAGCGCCTGACACGCTACGTGGAGCCGCGCTATATCAGCGACGACATGCTGCGCGGGCATCAGGACGAGTTGGTCGCCCTGGCCCTCTACGATCAGCACTACGCCGAGACCGAGCGGACCGGCTTCATCACGAACGACAAATGGGGCTTTACGATCGGCTATTCGCCTGACGCGCTCGTCGGCGCCGAGGGTCTGGTCGAGGCGAAGTCCCGCCGGCAGAAATATCAGGTCGAGACGTTCGTCGTGAACGTGTTCGAGAACACGATCCCGGCCGAGTTCATGCTGCAGATCCAGACCGGCCTGCTCGTATCTGAGCGCAAGTGGTGTGACCTGATATCCTATTCTGCCGGCCTCCCCATGGCTGTTATCCGGACATATCCGGACCCCACTACTCAATCCGCAATCGTCTCGGCCGCAGAAGCCTTTGAGGAGCGCCTGCAGGACGCCGCCTCACGCTACCGGGACGCTGTGGCCTCATCCAAGGCCGTGCCTACTCAGCGCCGCGCAGAAGAACAGGAAATGGTGCTCTGATGGATATGTCAGCCCACGTCATACCCAAATCCGACCAGATGAACGCGGACGACCTCATCGCCGGCCCGCGCACCATCACGATCACGAAGGTGTCCGGCACGGGCAACTCGGAGCAGCCTGTCGCTGTCTATTTCGACGGCGACGGCGGCAAGCCCTACAAGCCGGGAAAGTCCATGCGGCGCGTGATGATCGCCGCTTGGGGCGCAGACGCATCGAAGTACGCCGGCAGGCAGATGACGCTCTACTGCGACCCTGGCGTCGTGTTTGGCGGCATGAAGGTCGGCGGCATCCGCATCTCGCACATGTCGGACATCGAGCGCGATTTCACGACCGCGTTGACCGTCACCAAGGCCAAGCGCGCGCCGTTCACGGTCAAGCGGCTTGTGGCCGAGGCGAAGGCGCCGAGCGCGAAAGAGCGCCTGTTCGCCGCCGCCCGGGTCGCAGCCGGCAAGGGTCAGAGGCCGCTTAACGAGTTCCGCGCGAGCCTGGACCCGCGCGCAAACAAGGCCCTGGACGAGATCGGCGGCGAGCTCGCGCTTCTCGTGCCCAAACCCGAGATTCCCGCTCACGACCAGGACGGCGTGATTGAGGAGACCACCCCCGCCGAAGACGACGCGGAGCGGGACCACCTTCCCACTGACGACGAGGTTTTCTGATGCAAACCGCTATTCACGTTGGATCAATCGTCAGTAAAGAATCTCTGGAGCCTCTGACCGATGCGATCGTGCGCATCATGTCAACGCCGGCTGACCAGAAAACTATCCGCGCCGCATTGGCGCTGATCGGGCGGCATGCTGATATATCGTCGCCCGTCCATCTCTCGAATTGCTCAATTGTCGGGGATACGACGCACGAGCATTACGAGCCCCTCACAGACCAGCAGGACGAAAAATAATGGCACGCCAGCACGGTTATTTCGTACTCATCCCGGCCTTCATCCCGGTCGACAAGAAGTCACTGCAGAACCAGATCCAGACTGGCACCGTGATCCACGAGGCCGCTCAGACGCAGGATCTCGCGGCGATTATGGCGCTGCCCGGCATCCGCTACCACGCGCAGAAGGGGCGTGACGGCGAGGTCAAGGAAATGGCCGCTCGGTGGGGGTCGGTCGAGGTCGAGGCCGAGCCGGGCGAAAAAACGGCGCCTGAGGAAGGATGCCGGAATGAGCCGCCGATTGGCGACGAGCCAGCGCCAGACCTGGACGCCGCCAGCGGCAATGGAACCGAGACGCCGGCCGACGAACCCAACTCCACCCAGGACGCCGCCACCACCACCGGCCGCCGCAGCCGCGCCAAGGCCGCATAAGGAGAGCAGACCATGACCGATAAGAAACAGACATACACCGTCTGCGGCGTATTCAATGGGCGCTACATCTCGGTTCCAGGGCACGAAACATCAGGGAGAGCATATGAGTATGCCTCCCTGAAGGGCTGGACCGAAATCGGGATCATTAAAGGCTAACTGTGAATCCGGCCCAGCGCCTTGACGACGCTGTCGCCGATGCTTTCGAGTCGCCCGCTGATCGTATCAAGGCGGGCGACAACGCGATCCATATCCTTTGATGTCCGCTCTTCAAGGGTCATCAGTTCTGATTTGGTGGCGAACGTCGCGTTCACCTGACCGCGGAATTCGGCATTGCGACTTTCCATCATGGTCAAGCTCGCATTCATAGCGGCCTGGAACGCATCGCGCTCGTTCCGGGTCTTCTCCTTTGAAGTGTTCCGCTCCTCGGTAAGTTCCTTGAATTCTTTTCGGAGATCCTTGACCGCGTCCTGAACACTCTCGAAATCACGGTTTTTGCCACCGATTTTCAGTAACCACCCTGCAAACGCGATCAGCATGCCGATCGTCGTGAGAATTGTAATGGGCGAAATTTGGCTCTGCCAAGAGATCCAGTCCCCTACAGCTGCCTCCTGGACCCTGGCTTGTGCTTCAATGAAAACGGGTTTCCATACCTGCGCGTCTGGGAAGTGCGACATCAGAAGAACGCCTGCCTCACCTTGATCCACGCCGTCAGGATGGCGCTGACGCCCTTCCATAGCAGGAAGAGCCCGAGCCCCACGAAGAACCACGTCTTGTGCTCGACGACGAACCCGACGACGCCGGCCACGAGACCGAAGGCGGTCTGCACTTGGCCGAACACGTCGTTCGCTTTTGCAACGCCCCCCTGGACCTGGTCCATCAGACCGGCGCCGGACGCGCCGCCGAGGCCCAGCAAGCCAGTGCCGGCAGCCGTCAGCCACTTAGGCGGCGAGAACAGTTCGGGGGCATGCTGCTCAGCGCCGGCAAGGCTGATGGTCGCCCGATCGGCCGAGATCCGCGCGTGCGGCCACTTCGGTAGACCGGCCATAAACTCGGCGTCGATCCCGCCGTCTCCGAGGCCGTTGTCCTTGCGGATCTGCGCGACCGCGGCCTGAGTCTTGCTACCGTCGAGACCGTCGAGGAGCCCGGTGTTGTAGTAGCCGCGCTCTTTCAAGGCCGCTTGCACGTCCCAGAGATCGGCGCTGCCCTTCGGGTTCAGCCCGGGGCGGGCCTTGGCAGCGACCGCCTTGGGCCTGCCGAGTCCGAGAACTCGCTGCCACCACGGTGCCGGCACGATGTCCGCCGAGACGGTCGGGGCGCGAACGGTATTCAGAACCGGCGCATCAGCTACGGCGACGGCAGACTCGGCCCGCATGGATCTCAGAACGGCCTCGACCGGTTCGGGGCCGACGAGGACGTGGTTCAAGCCGTCGCCGGCATAGTAGGACTGGCCGCGGCGGACCTGCCGGTGCTGGCCCCGCATATCGTTCAGCACCGGGAACGACGCCCACTCCATCGCGATCTGGTTGCCGAAATCGGCCATCGACAGCGCGCCGGACATGAACCGCTTGTAGCCCCGCCGCAGCAGCAGCTGGTAGCCGAGCCGGTCCTGTATGACCGCGTCCATGATTTCGTTGCCCGACAAGCCGAGGCTGTCCCGCAGATCGGCCAGCGTCTTCTGCATGAACTGGAATCGCCCGGCCGCGCTGGAGCCGTACTGGCGCGTGCGGCGCGGGCCGTCCGCGATGACCTCGTTGATGGTCATCTGCGTGATCTTTTTCGCCATACCGGCTTGGCGGTTGCCATAAACGACGTCGTACCCCTGCGGCGCCTCATAGCGCGCCAGGAAGTCGAGCAGGGTCTTGGCTGGCGCGGGAGGAGAGGGCAGGGGGGCCATGCGTCAGGCTTCCGGCTTGGCCGGCTTCTCGACGGTCTCGTCTTCGACCGGCGCCGCCTGCGCATCGACGATAGGCCGAATGCGGTGAACGATGTCGCCGATCTCATCCGAATCCATGCGCAGACCAGCCGTCACCAGCAGGCGAGCCAACAATTCACCCGGCACCGAATAGTTCATCACCCTCTCCTCAAAGCTTGATGTACGTCGTTACCAGCATCAGCGCGTTTGCGATACCGAAAGCCGTCCCCGAACCCGTCTGACCGAGCGTCGCGGTCACGTTGTGGCTGTGGTCGCCGACGCTGACGCTGAAGGGGTGCTGGTGCGTCGTCGGGTTTTCGCTCGTTGAGATCAGCGCGGGCGCTTGATCAATCGGCCCGTTGAAGGGAATGAAGAACGGAAGTGTGCCGCCCTGCAGGAGTTGGCTGGCGACCGGGATTCCATGAATATGCGACGGCGAGACGTTGGACGTGTTTCCGTTATAGGTAAACGCGCCACCGGCAGCGACAGTCACGGAAAACGGGTGATCGTGCGCCGGCATGTTGGCGACGCTGATCGACGCCGACCAGCCGCCCGCGGTCGAGCCGAGCCGCGTGGCTGACCCGCCCGAGTTCCAATTCTGTACGCCATACGAACCCGACGCAGGCGCGCCCATGCCGTCCAGGCCAGCAAGGAGGCGCCCGGCCATGTTCGGCAGGGTAATCTGCTTGCTGGCATCGAAATCCTGCTGCGCGCTCTGCCCGCGCCCGCCCACGATCACGAGCGAATCATCGACCGTCCACAGATGCAGGAACAGGGCCTGCGTGTCGGCTGCGGCGCGCTCGGTCGCTCCGGAGGCTGCGTTGCCTAGCGTGCGGCCATTACCTCGCACCCACCCCGGATGAGTGCCGGTGTCGTAGCGCTGCTTGATGTCGCCGGTCTTGGCGACGTCCGTGTTCTCGCCGCCGCCAGCATCCCCGGCGGCTGGCGGGTCGGTCAGCGTGACGCCATCCGCCTCCCAGACGATCGGGCCGCCCGGAGAACTCAGGGCGCGGAACTTGAACGCGCCGGCCCCGTACATCACCGGCAGGATAGCGGCGCCATTCACCGGGATCGGGTTCAGGTGCTCGGTCCCGTTGGCGTAGTTCGCCTGTTTGTAGAGCACGGCAGGCGTCGTCGTGCCCGCCTCGAACACCTGCAGGACAGCAGTCCGGATCGGCTTGCCGTTGATGTCGAGGACAGGCGTGAGGGAGAAGGGGGCGAGCATGTCAGCGGTCCTCGGTGCGCGGCTGGACGCGAATCTGCATAGCGCCCGGCGCGCCGGATTGCGAGCGAATGGCAAGGCCCGCAAGGCGGCCGAGTGCGCCCGTGGGATCGCCCTGCCCCGCGAGCCCGCGGAACACTGCCACGGCCTCGGGGCGCGTGAATAGGTCGGCCAACTGGTCTAGGTTGCGACCCAGGCGCCACTCCTCAATCTTGGCGATGATGCGGGACGGCAGCTTAATCCCGCCCGTTGCGAGGTTCGCGGCCAGTCTCTCGACGGGGCCGCCCTGCTTCATGCGGGCGAGTTCCTCGGCGTTGTAGGCCGTGCGCGACCCGACGTTCTGCCGGCGGCCCATCGCCTCGAACACATCAAGGAGCCGGTTGAACCCGTCCGCGACAGCGTCGCCATTCGGCAGCGCGCGGATCGCTGCGTCTTGGTTGGCCGCCTGCTGAGCGTTCCCGCGATAAGCCGCCGCAAACTTGGCGCCTCCGCCAGCATTCGGTCCGGACATCAGGTTCTGCGCCGCTTCGTTAAAGACGCTTTCAGCGTGCGCGCGCACCAGCTGCCGGGCCGCCCATGGGTTGCGTTCGGCCAAGGCACCCACGGCCCCTGCGATCTCGCCTTGGCTGTTGGGCAACGGATTTGAGGGGAAAAGCGCCGTGATCGCCTGCTGCGTCGTCAGATCCGAGTTTGCCAGCTTGCCGATCGGCCCCTGCATGAGGGGCTCGACGACTTCGCGGCTGATTCGGGCATAATCGGCGTTGCGGCGGGCATAGGCCTCGCTACCCTCGGTCAACGCCTGGTCGATTGTGCCAGTGGCGCGCCCAACGACGGCGCCCGTCTCCTTGTCGATCGCGTCTGGAGCGAAGGCTGGCAGTTCGGTGCGGTCGCGGAAATACTTGCGCACCCGGTCGAGGTTTTCGACGTCTGTCGCGTACTCAGGAGGCTGCGCGGGAACGGCAGGCGTGCCGGGCTTGGTCTCATAGCGAACGACACGGCCCGTGTTAGGATCGGTCACGGGCACGCGCTCGCCCGGAACGGCCGGCACCGCCTCGCGCCCTTCTCGGCGGATCAGCGAATCCCGCATCTGACGCAGAGGGCCGTGCGACAAGCCAGTCGTGTCGGCGGCAATTCTCTCGTCAAGACTACGGACGAGCGCCTCAACGCTGCCGGGGTCGACCGCGTCTGCTCGTGCCGCAGCTGCGTCGCCAGCTACGGCTGCAGTGCGGGCACGGTTCGCGTCCGTAACGATTTCCTCCGCAGCCCGGCCAGTCTGAGGGCCGATCACGGATGGCGACGCGGGCACCGGGGCAACTTGGTCGAGCGCCTGCCGAGCCGCCGCGTCGGTGCGCTCGCCGGTTGCGGCGTAGAATGGGCGCATCCCGCCCAAAGCCTCGACGTGGCGCTGCAGGCTCGAAAGATCGGTTACGCCGTTCGAGGCGGCGTCGATAGCGTTCGCCGCAGACAGTGGAATTCCGGCGCCCTGCGCGTCCCCCATCAGAGTTTGCGCGCGGGCTAGGATCGCCTCGCGTTCGGCTTCAGGCAGCGACCGCAAAGACGCCGTAGCGGCCTGCTCTGCCCCCGACGCGCGGCCGGCATAGGAAGCAACGCCACCGCCCGCAAGAGCACCGGCAAGACGGGCGTAGGGCTCGGCCGCCGTGCCTTCCGTGGCTTGGCCTGCCACCTCAGAGCCGACACCCGCAATGGCGCCAACGCCAGCGGCCGCGGCACGCCCGGCGCCTAGGGGCAGCGCCGCGCCCTGCGTCGCAAAATTCGCTGCCTCGCTGATGACCTTGCCGGCCCGCGACTGTGGCTCGTACTGCGTCGGCAGGTTCGCCTGGATGTTCTCGGACCCGAGCGAGCGCATCGTCTCGGCGACATTCCGAACAGTTTTTGACGGCACGACCGGCAAAATGCCGAACTGCCCGCCGGACGGGAGATTCCGGTTATCGGCCGCCACGGCCTCATACGGCCGGCCCTGACCGATCGACTGCGAATAGTCGAGCCCTGCCTGTCCGAGCCGCAGCGCATCCGCCGGCAGGCCGATGACGCCGGCCACGCCCTTGCCGACGCCGTTGAGCAGGGATCGAACGCCATCCGTCGCGTAGTCCGCGAACCCCCATGCGGCGGCCGGTTTCGCTGGCGCCGCTGCCGGTGCGGGGGTATCGTCGAGGTACGGATTGCCGCCCGAGGCGGGCGCGTCATCGAGATACGGGTTCCCCGCGGCCATGCGTCAGCTTCCTTGGCTCGTCATGCAGAGCGCAATCATCCTGACCGTACTAGCAGGATCTCGCGCCGCCGTCACCGCAGGTGAGCCGGGGTTCGGTTCGGCTCCGCTGCTGATAGGGGTCGCCCTCGCCTGGGGCGTGACGGCGTCGCTTTCGGCACTGCTGGACGTCACAGCCCGGCCGGCAAGAAGCCGCGCTTCCGCATGGTCTCCATCACCTGTTCTGCAGGCCTCCCCGCGGCAATCGCTGCCCTGGCGTTCGCAAGCTCGTCTGCCGGTGCGGGCTTGAGCCCCTGCGCGCTGGCGTCGCGCTGACCGGGGGCCGGCGCGCCCGCAGGTGCGGTCCGAGCCGGGGCAACGCCCGGCATGTTCTCGAGACCGGCAAACACTGGGTTTGCAGCACCGTAGGCGTCGATCTGCGACAGAAAACCGTCGTCGATCCGACCGTTGTGCGTGCGCTTGTAGTCCACCATCATGCGGTGAACCTCCTGCTGACGAGTCGCCACGCGCTCGGCCATTTCGAGGATCAGCTTGTTGCCGGCCGGCGTGTTCTCAATGTTCGGCCCTGTCTGCTCGATGAACTGACGATCACCGTTCGAGAAACCGCCGCCGAGCGAGCCGCCGGCTTTGTCCAGAATGAACTGCG
>Ga0182214_1000007_pt1 | contig 38112 bp, 62 predicted proteins | sample G5R1MG_23_FD_128380 | JGI IMG/M metagenome (GOLD analysis project Ga0182214, IMG submission 128380) | Switchgrass phyllosphere microbial communities from Michigan, USA - G5R1_NF_03OCT2016_LD1 MG | ecosystem: Host-associated > Plants > Phyllosphere > Phylloplane/Leaf | place: USA: Michigan...
GCGCAGGTGCCGGCATGAGCGCTCCTCAGACCTTCCCAAACGCACAGGCGGTAAGCCCTGACCTCGCACAGCTTGAACGGCTGATCGAAAAGGCCATCGCCGCGCGCCCCGCTGCTCGTGACGGACAATTGCTGTCCACGATGCAAGGCTTGGCGCTCGCTACGGCGGTGTACGACCTGTTCCAAGACGACGGCATGTTGCTAGTGGTCGAGAACATCGCCGCTGATATGGCACCTGAGCCGCCCACGACCGGACACTGGATCACGCACTACTCGCCTGATGGCTACGGGAGGCCCGCATAATGGCTACCGCATACAACGTGTGGACCGCTGTCGAGCATATCGGCGCGCTTGTTCAAGGCACGACGCAGCCGATTGAGCGACCCGCGCAGATTGCACGCCGCGCGCTTCGCCTCACCCGCTTCCCGCCGTGTGCCGCCTGCGGACACCCGTTCGGCATCTGCGAGTGCGACCCCGACGTGTCAATGGCCGCTGGCATCCGTGCCCGTGAGGAAGCGGAGGGCGAGGCTCTTGTCGCTCGCATGAACCTGGAAGGATCGCGCGCATGAACCGTGACGCACTTACCGCAGCCGTGGCGGAAGCGGAGCGCTTTATCGCCCGCGCCAAGTCGCTGCCCGCGCCTAAGCCTTACGAGTACCAAGGTCAGTCGTTCACGCACGACAATTTCCCTCGCCAACAGGGTGAAATCCGCCGTGCCAGCATGGACTTGACCCGCGCCCTCGCTGATCTGCGGAGGCCGGGCGCATGACCCATTCATCAACAGTAGCGGATACGCTGGATGCTGGACATACGCCGGGTCCGTGGACGGTTGCGGGCAAAGGCTACGGCTGGGACCACTTTGCCGCCATCGTCACACCGACCGGCATAGTCGCCAATTGTCACATTGCGGCACTTTCACGGTCGTATGAGCAGACCGCCGCAGACGCTAGGCTGATAGCCGCTGCGCCTGATTTGCTTGATGCGCTGGACGACCTCGTCTCGCGTCTCGCGAACACCGGCCATCACAACAGCATCGAAATGGCAGCGGCCCGCAAGGCTCTCGCCAAAGCACGCGGTGAGGTACAGCCATGAACGGCGCTTACCGCACCAGCGAGCCGGATCAGGCGCTTCTACGCCCACATACGTCATCATGGCAGCGTGATCGTGCATCGGGACCGCTGCTTCCGATGGACGCGCACAAGGCTTGGTACGCGCTGACCATCTTCGGCTGGCGTGAGCCGGTCAAGGTGGCCGCTGTGGCGCTTGTGGGCTTCGGCCTCCTCTATCTCATCTTTTGCATCGGAGTAGCGCTGTGAACGCACCCGCCATCATCACGCCCGATCGCGGCGTTGACGCTTACCGTATGTCCACCGACGCCGCGGGCATCTGCCGCGATATCGTCATCGCGACTGCCAGCACTATTGGGGGCAAGTCCTACGTAGGTGTTGAAGGCTGGCAGGCTATCGCTGTCGCTCACGGTTGTGCTGCATCGGCTGACCATGTGGAGCGCGTTACCGACGACGGTATGACCGGCTTTAAGGCTGTCGGCATCGTGCGTCGCATGTCCGATGGCGTGGAGATTGCGCGCGGGGAAGGCTTTTTGGGTGACGACGAAGGAACCTGGTCGAAGCGCCCCGTCTATGCCCGCCGCGCGATGGTGCAAACCCGCGCCATCTCCCGTGCGTGCCGCTCGGCGTTTGCTCATGTCGTCGTGATGATGAAGGCGGACTTGTCGACTACGCCGGCTGAGGAAGTGCCGGCGGAAGGCTTTGACAATCGCCCCCGCGCAGTCCGTCAAGAGCCGCAGCAGGCTTCGCCGCAAAGAGTGGTGGAGAATGAGCAACAGCGTCGCGCGCCGCCTCTCACTGGTCCAATCAAGACCCGTTCTGCCATTCGCATCGCGTGCGGAAATTTTGCGCGTGAGCTTGAAGCGTGCGGCGATGACGAAATGCTCGAAGCACTGCTGGTGTCCGAAAAGCCGCTGCTGGACCAGATACAGGACGAAGCCCGCTTCTATTGGGAAGGCGATGGTGCCGACTTCCTCGGGCTGGACAAGGAAATACAGCGCCGGCGCGAGCTGATCGCCATGCAGGAAGCGGCGTGATGACGGCCGCCACCGATCCTGTCGCCTACAACCGCGACATATACGGGCGTAGCGAGCGTGAGCGCCTGCGCCGCATCAATTACACCCGCGCTGCCCGTGGTGCGCCTCTGGTGGCGTCTCTGGCGGAAACGCGGTTACGTCGACCGATGGAGGCGCGGTGATGCCCCTCCCCGCCCGCCGCAAGCACAACAGCAATCGCGCTCACAAAGCGCGTGAGTATCCGCAGCATCGCGCTTGGGTTCGCGGCTTCCCGTGCATGGTGAAAGGCTGCGAGCCGAACCTGCGTGAGCCGGAAACGATGGTGATCGAGGCCGCGCACGTTCGCCGCAATACCGATGGCGGGACTGCGCTCAAGCCGCACGATAAATGGGTGGTTCCGTTGTGCATCAAACATCATCGCGAGCAGCACCGCGCCGACCTGACGTTTGAGGCCAAGTACGACATCGACACGCGCGACAAGGCTATCGAATACGCTGCCGGTTCGCCTCACCGCCACAAGTGGGAGTGCGACGAATGAACGGACAAACAGTCATCCTGCGCGGTGATAGCCAACGCGACTTCGCCAAAGCGCTTATCAACCGCGCGCCCGACGACAGCGTGGTCAACATCCAGGCGGCACGTCGCACCAACGACCAGAACGCCAAGATGCACGCCATGCTGTCGGACATCGCCCGCGCCAAGCCGCAAGGCCGGGTGCTGACCACCGATGTGTGGAAGGCGCTGTTCATGGCTGAGGCGGGCTTCCGCTGCCATTTTGAGCCGAGCTTAGACGGCACTGGCGTTGTCCCGCTCGGGTTTAAGTCGTCCAAGCTGCGCAAGGCAGAATTTAGCGACCTCATCGAGTGCATCGGCGCTTTCGGCGCAGAGCATGGCGTCGAGTGGTCGGAACCGCACCCCTTTCAGTCGGAGTCACACTCATGACCACATCCCCAACCACCGATATTCAACCCGAGCAGAGCGACATTGACGCTGCGACGCGCTGGAAGGGCATCTGGGGCTCTTTCGCTGACCGTTTGCCAGTGGAAGACCTCGCCTACGCGCTCGCCCGTCACCGCCTGACATTCACCACTCCTACTCTCGGGGACATGGTGATGGTGCCGCGTGAGCCGACAGAGGCGATGTGGGCGGCAGGTCGCGAAGCGGTAAACGATCAAGAGCCGTGGAGTGACTTGCCAGAGATTTGGTCCGCCATGCTCTCCGCTGCCCCTGCATCCCCTATCCCCATCTCTGTAAACGGGACGGGGGAACGGGAGCGTATTGGCGCGGCCATCGACAGCTTCTCGGCCGGGATGCTCCACAGTGAAAAGATCGACGCGGTTATCGCCGCCCTCTCGCCCGCACTCGATAATACAGCGGTGGAGGGGCAACTGCGCGAGGCTGGCGGTATCCTCGCAAAAGCATTGGAGACAATCGCCTCGCGCAAGTGGAACAGTAAGCCGGATGCCGTAGCGATCGCCGACGCCGCTTTGCTCGCGTCACAGCGGGTAATGACCCGCGCCACCCTCACCGCAGAGACGGAGAAGGCGCGATGAGCGTACCTTGTCCACACCCAACGGTTTACGATCGTGGCGAGTGCTGCGGCAAGTGTCCGACGACCCAGCAAGACAGTGTAGATGTGGAGCGGCTTGTTGAGCGCATCATTCGTGAGCAGGTGGGTGACGTCTTCTACGACGACGTGCGATGGCTCTCCAATCGCCAAATCGTAGAGCAATGCGTCCTAGCCGCACTCTCCCTACCTATCACCCAAAGAGACGAGCAGGGCGAGTGTATCTGTGCGCGATGTGGCATCCGGCACGCTAGACTCTTTTCGGGAGGTGACTTCTGATGACCCCTCCATCCTCCGTATCACGGATACCTGTTATGGTAGATAACGAACAAGGTGTGGGCGCGTCTGTTGGACCGGGCTCGCAGGCCTACGGCCCTGAGCCAGCTACGCCGTCTCAGCCTGTCGGTGCTGATCCCTCGCGCACAGAGGTTAACCCGTTCCTCGTACAGGCGATTGACGACGCTATTGATGCTGCATGGGACGCGCACAAGGACGTGCTCACCCTCCAAATCGCTGAATCAATGTGGGCGGGCTTCAAAGGCTCCGTGCCTCGGAAAGAACGCCGTCAGCGACAGGGCACCCGGTTCGTTAACGCTTACCGCACCGTCCGGATTAGCATCCATCCTGAATGGGAATGGGGGTGGCGGCTCGTAGTCGCTGGCGATGAAATGATGGAGGTTTCGGCATGACTGACAATCCGGTTGTTGGCCACGCTACATGGGCCGATGAATCACACACGCCAGTTCGTAAAGATGAAGCTGAAGCGCTTTGGTCAGCAGCAGAGGCTGAGCAGCAGAAGCGTGCGGCTGACATGCCGACCGAGCGCGATGCGATCATTACCCTGTGGTCAGCGTATCAGCGGCTGAAAGAGCTTGATTGGAACGACGCGATCTACTGCCCGAAAGACGGCAGCAGCTTCGACGTAATCGAGCCGGGTAGCTCAGGCATCCACACCTGCCACTATGATGGTGAGTGGCCAAACGGACACTGGTGGATCGCAGACGCTGGCGATCTGTGGCCCGCGCGTCCGATCCTGTACCGTCGCACAGAAGCCGAGAAAGCGCGCTGGGCGAAACTCTGCGACCGCTTCCGCGATAGCGATGGCAGCGGCGAAGCCGGCGTGACCGGCACGGGCACGACCGAAGGCAACAGCGCGGCCCGTAGGGATCGCCCACAATCCAGCGAGGAGCAGAAGGGATGACCACCTCTACCCAGCAAGCGGCAATAGGCGCAACACGCTTTCGGCGCATTGAACCGAGCGACACATACTCAGGCCTTACCGCGATCGGCCTCCCCTGCGGACGAGAATGGGTCACAATGAGCTACGGTGATGCAGCCGATGCCGCCCTACTCGCCAAGCTAGACGAGATACCCGCTACTGAGGTGAGGCAGTGACGCCGCCTGAGTTGGACCGCCGCCTGTCCAAGAAGGTGGAAAGCGAGCGATGCATACAGTTGAGCGTCGCTGATCTCGATATGCTGGTTGAGAGCGGCGCGCTCGATACCTTCCGGCTCTATGCAGCCAAGTGGCAGAAAGACCAATGCCGAGCAAGAAACGTCCGAAACCGCTCTATCAGCGCGGCATCTACAAGCTCTACGCCCGTGAAGATCGCGCGAACCTCGAAATTGTCTTCTACGACGACAGCCTCCGACGCGAACGAAGCATTAGCGCGGGCACGAGCGATCACGCAGCCGGCCAAGCGAAACTAGACCAGATATTCCTGGGGTCGCAACAGAAGCTTTGCAAAACGTGCGGGCGTCCGTTCGACGGTGATGGCTCCCCGCTGCTGTCACAGGCGATCACCGACTATCTGCTGAACAGCACCCACAAGGCTGGGTATAACGCCACGCGCGGGCGTCTGGCACACGTCATCACCTACGTGGCTGAGACGAACCCGCTGGTGACGTGCGCGCAGATAGACGAGCGCTGGGCGAACGCCTTTCGCAAATGGCTGGCGGCTAAGCCGATCGTGGAGGCAGTGAGCGGCAAGACGCGCGATCGGAGCATCGGCCACATTGAAGGTGTCGTGCGCCAGCTCATCGCCGCGATCAACGCCACTCCGCACCAGCAAGCGACGTTCAAGGCCGGCGCTGCTGCCGAAGTGGCGCAGTCGCCCACCCACCGTGCGGACGTGAAGACGCTGGCGGCGATGTTCCGCTATTGTCTCTATCCTGACGCGCGCACGCCCAAGGAAGCTGAGTGGCGGCGGAAGGAGCGCGAAAACCTACTGCGCTACCTACGCGCCGCGGTCGCCACCTGGGCGCGCCCGGAAGAAATCTTCGACCTTGGCGCAGGGCAGTGGTTCAAAGCGGCTCAGGTGCTCAACCTCAACCCGCCCGGCCGACGCCAGACGAAGAAGTATCGCACCACCATCCCGGTCGCACGGCAGTTCGCGCCAGAGCTTGACCGCATGGGTAAGCACTACATGCCGGTAATCCACGTCCGCTCAACGTGGGCGGGAATGCGTAAGGCAATCGGCTTGCCAACCACGCGGGGCGAGAGCGGCGAAAAGCTGATCCGCCGCAGCATGGCAACGCTGGTGCGTCGTCGCATCGGTGAGGAAAAATGGCGGCAGGGCGAGATGATGCTCGGCCACGTCAAGCACAGTATCAGCGACATTTACGCCGTCCCGGACCCCGCCAATCTGGGCCTCGCGCTGGCTGAAACCGAAGCGATTATTGACGAGATTTGCGCCCTCGTTCCGGGCTCTTACCGCAAGTTTACCGCAGACGGGTCGGAGCTAACGGTTGTGGAGGGCGGGCTAAGTGGTTGATTTGGCTAGTGGAGCGGGTGAAGGGAATCGAACCCTCGTCGTAAGCTTGGGAAGCCTTCAACGTGTGGGATTTCTGCGGCATTTTCACCTACCACACAGAGGAACATACGCGGACAGGATCGCGAACGGGCTGGCAACATCACCAGCTATTACCGCAGTTTTACCGCGCTAGGTGCTGCGCCGTTCCGCATATATGAAAACGGAGGCTGAGGTTTAACATCCCCGTGGCTAGGCCGCGGTTGCCAGTCTGGCGGTTGACGCTTCGTAGGGCGCGCAGCCGCAACCCTCCACGTCCAGCAACGCGGTGTTCCCACGCTGTAAAATAACGATCGCGGCGTTGCGATCGGCATTGTCGTGATAACCGCAGGTCGTGCACGAAAACACCGCTTGGCTCTTACGGCTTTTCTTGTCGACCTCCCCGCACGAAGAACACGTCTGCGAGGAATATGCGGCGTTCACCTTTACTAAGCGGTCAGCCTTGTACGAGAGCATCCACTCAATCTGATGCCAGCCGACTGACAAGATCGCCCGGTTCAACCCTCTTTTCTGGGCAACATTCTTTCCGGGCGCTACAGCCGTCCCGGCTGCGCTGGCAGTCATAGCCGTAGTTCGCAGGCACTCTATCACTACCGTGCCATAACGACGGGCAATCAGCGTTGTCGTGACATGCGCCCAATGCTTACGCACGCGGGTTTGCTTGGCCCTCAACGCTGCAACCCGCCGCTGCGCTTTGGCGTAACGACACGATCCTTTGCAACGCCTGCTCACCGTCCGCTGCGCTCTAGCGGCTCTTTTGTCGAGTACGGCTATTGCTGGCGGCAAGCTGTACGTGGTGCCATCCGAGAGCGCCAAAGGTAGCGAAACGCCGCGGTCGATCCCAACCGCCAAAGGCTTAACCGTTTGGCTATCAGGCACGTTGCAACCTAAGCTGACCTGCCAACCCTGAACAGAACGAACGAACGTGACTTCCCGAATATCGGCTGGCAACGCCCGAGTCAGCCGCAGCTTTACCCACCCAAGCTTTGGCACCCAGATTGCAGCCCAACGCTTATTAAGTTGTTCAACCTTCACGTCGCGGCCAGCGAAGGAGAAAGCGTCTCGCACGCCCTTCTTCTTAACGTTAGGGAAGCCTGCACCTGCTTTCCACATGCGCTGATATGCTGTGTCTAGGTCTTTAAGTGTCCGCTGTACGGCAGCTTGCGGAACCTCCCGGATAAAATCGAAGGTAGCGCGCAGCTCCGTAAGTTCACGGGACTGGCTCGTGTAGTTGAGGAAGCTGCCGGTCTTAGCCCGATACTGCCGCCAGAAATCTCGCCGCTGCTCTAACGCCAAGTTCCACACCAAACGGCAAACCCCGGCATACTGCGCTAGCAGCCCGGCCTGTGTTTGCGTCGGGTATAGTTTAAAAGCGTAGCCGCGATATGCCACACATTCCTTCTACCACATCCACCCTTGACCGCAACAAGAACGTGACAAGTGCGTGGGTCGTGCTATGGTGTTCAGGCTGTAGCGACGTGGATGGACACGTGGTTCGAATAGCCTGCGACCGGATAGCGCGAGACTTTTGCGGTAGGCCACTGCATCAGTCTCAAACTTGAAACTCGGTACTCCGTTGTGATGAGTGGATCGCCTCCACGAAGCAGCGGGTGACGAGCTAACGGGAGGAGCCGAGTGGCGCTCGGTAAAACGCAGAGCCGGTATCAAGCCCGGCCTACAGCACCTCTACCCCCTCCCCCACCCTTCGCATACACTCTCCCTATCGACTCGGGAGAGCAGCATGGGTGAGCAGCACGATCCACCGCCAGGATGCTTGGGAATGCTGTTTAGCTGGGTTCCTTCTGCGTTACGGTCACATCCCCGCTATTGGTGGACGCGACTGGCGTCTTTGGGCGGAACGTCCCGAGCACGCCGATAAGACCGGTCATGATGGCGAGGTCGGCAGGCTTGCCGGTGAAGGCTCCCAACCCGGACAGCACGACAATCGCAGCGATCAGTGCTAGGAAGGCAATCAGGTTCTCACGCTCAGTCATTGCATAGCCTTTGCAAGCTTGGAGTGATAGTCGAAGCGTGCGTAACCTGGGCCGTTGTAGCCTTTGGCGAACGCGCGGCACGTTTCAGGATCACTCGACAGCGCGCGGATAGCCTTCACCAATCCGAACGTTTCGACATAGCGGCATAGCGCTTCGTAGTGACCGTATTCGCCTTCCCGCATAGCCCAAGGCATTGCCGTCTCGTCTAGGTAGCCGAGCGCCTTCCAGTGCGATCCCATGATCTGAAACCGGCCCCAGCTCGCGGATTGAAAGGCGGCATCCGGGTCTTTGCCGGCCGCGTCCGCCAGCTTCTGCCAGCTACTCTCGCCATAGCCGCCTGCCGACGCGTTGCTGTAGGTGCACACCGACCACTTGCCTTGCGTGAGGCGATGAAAATAGTGGCGCTCGAACAGGATTTTGGGACGGCCAAGGTCGTCGTATGCGCTACCCCCACTTTCCACCTTGGCCACGGCCATCACCTGCTTGCGAGTGCAGCTAAGGCGCTCAGCGATGCCGTCGATCTGATCGGACGTGATAGCCGGCGCAGAGAGGTTGCTGAACGCCGCTAGAAGCGCGTTGCGGGTGGCGGGGCCGTACTTGCCGTCTACCCCGATGGTGATTGCGCCGTGCTCATTGAGCCAACGCTGTAGGTCAGCGACGTTCATCTCTTCACCTCCGGCAATGTGCTAAGCCTCGCGATGGCGGCTGCGATCATGGGTGAAGGCTCATTGCCCTCAGTGCGCAGGGCCGATACCTGCTGCTGCAAATCTTTCCGCCGTAATCCCTCGATCGTGACTTGCTGCTCATCAATGCACTGCTGCTGCTCGCCCACCTTGCGCTCTAGCACGTCAATGCGCCCGAGCAGCTTGTCTTGACCTGCCATGCAGTCGTCGTGACGCTTATCTGCGGCTTCAATTTCGCGGGTGAACCGCGCGGTTGCATCTTCTAGGAGCTTCCCCATCCGCTCTTCAATTTTCGACTGGCGATTAGTCATCGCGTCGATGAGCGTAGGAAGCACCTTCCACCACGTCAGCAACCCGAAGACGATCAGGGTGGCGGTGGTTGTGTACCCGCCGAACCCTTTGATTTCCTGGAGAAAGCCCGTGGCCTCAGCGGCGGTTGCGGTCATCGCTGCGACCTGCGCGCTTGCGTTGCTCCAGTCGCACGGCAAACATTCCGCACCCGATGAGAAAGACGATCAATCCAAGAGACAATGCCAGGCCCCCCAGCAGTGATGAACACAGCAATCTGCGCCCAGAACAGGTAATCGAGCCCGGTGTAGTACGCCCCCTGTGGCAGCACACCCAGTTCCCAGAAGAGACAGTGCATTGCGACTTGCGTCAGGCTTAGCGTGTAGATCGCCATCGCCCACCAGCCGCGACGATGCGACACCCCTTTGTTGACCCACACCCAGCAGGCAAGCGCGCAGATAGCTGTCAGCGCATCCGCGACCTTCCACACGTCCTCGCTATGGATAAGCAAGCCCCAGGCCCACAGAACCGACACAGGCGGCTCAGGGTCGTAGGATGCAATGTAGTGCGCCCAATTGAGCGTTATCACCGACACAAGTACGAGTGCCGCCACCCGCTCGCGAGGTGACAATGCGAACACGCACAGCGCTGCAATCAGCAGGCAGAACCCGTTCGCAAAGTCGTACATCAGTTAGGCTGCTTCGGCGGGGCAGGAGGATTGGTGCCGGTGCCACCACCGCCGCTATCCGTAGCGCCACCACCGCAGCGCTGGTCGAAGTCAGCTTGCAACGCCGCCTTCTTCACCGGGTCCGTCTCTGCTTCGATCATGCCATGCAGGACAGAGCATTCGATAGGTGCGTCAGTCATTGTTGTTTCCTTCACCGGATAGCGCCGGCTGCGCAGAGACCCATTCGTCCCATTCCATGATGTCCCAGCCCGCATCGGTGCGGCCCGAGGACTCCGACCGCTTGGACCAATCGAAGGCGCTGGCGGGCTGGCGATCGACCTCTACACCGTTGCGATGCTTCACCATCACGAGCACGTCGCCTGCGACCGGCATGGGTCCACCTGTCCACTTCATGCCGTCGCTCCTGCGTACTGCGCCGAGATACCCGCGCTGGCGGTCACGTTGGCGATGATGCCGATCTGTCCCGTCGCGTAGATGATGAGCGAGCCGGTCGACCCGTCAGCGTTGATGACCGGAATCCGCTGATCGGTGCGCGGACGATAGCCGATCGGAAGCGTCGCGATCTGCGTGCCTGCCGTCGTCGTGCCGCCCGTCAGGATGCCGGTAAGCGATACCTGACCTGCTACATCGCGCGTGAGCATTCCGCCCGACCAGCCTTCCAAGTAAATAAGCGCGCCCGTGCTGTAGTCCTTGCCGGGCAGTAGCGAGCCGTTCAGCCAGAAGCGGTTCCAGCGCGTGCGGTCGGACACTCCGCCTACGTCAATGATCGGCGTGGTAGGCGCGTTGTCGATGATCGCGCCGTTGATCAGCAGCTCCTGCAACTGCGGCGCGGACTCGGTGTAGATCGAGGTGTTGATCGCGTTGTTCTGGACGTTGACGCCGCTGGAAGGACGGATGCGAACACGGTGCTTGCCCGTCGCCACACCGCTGGCGGGCATGGTCAGCAGCGGACCTCCACAGGCCTGTACGCTGATATCGACCTCGCCACTCTCGCCACCGATACTCACCGCGCTCGGCTGAAATGCGGTGCCGGTTGCATCAACCACGTCGGCGTAGATATGCGAGCGCACCACCCAGGGATTGGCGTAGTTGATCGCAGACGGTGCCCGCGCGCCAGTGCCTTCGATGCGTCCGGTCATGTGGCTATCAGCCACCGAGCGCGACATGTTGGTCCCGTTCATCGGAGCGGTGCCGGGCTGTCCTGCCATGAGCATAACGGCATTCGAGAAGTTGCTATCCAGCCCCACGCCGGTCACGCAGTCCTTCGCGAGCGCGTCCTTGATGCTGCACCCAGCGACACCGTGCGTGTTGAACGTGCCGGCTTCGGAAGCCATGTAGAACGCCGCAGCGCTGGTGCGAATGGCGGTCGGCGCGAACGCATGACAGTTACGACCGCCAACGATTGACACCGCGCGCGCCTTGCACTCGATGAACAGTCCACCGAACGACTTGATATTCTCCACGATGCCGGGATCAGCCGTGTAGCTGACCGCCATCGCCAGCCCGTCGTCACCCGAGCGGTACACGAAGGGGTTGTAAATCTCCGCGTTCTTGCTGTTACGCGTGAAGTGGATTGCGTCTGCCAGCGAATACAGCACTCGCGGACGAATGAGCGTCACACCGTCGCAGTTGACAAACAGCATCCCGGCCGCTGCAAACCCGATCGGGTTGCCCGCACCGTCAACACCAGGCGAACCGATCTCGACATTTTCAATCGTGAGGTTCGTCGCATTTTCACCCGTCAAGCCGTTCAAACGGTTGTCGCCATTGCCGCGTGCAATAGCCCCACCGAGATGACGGAAGTTGGCGAGGCGAACGTCAGGGCCGCTGACGGCAATGTTCTGAAAGCCATTGGACAGCGCGCGGAAGGTCGCCCCTAGCCCGTCAAGGCTGGTCGACACCGCCAAGGGTCCGTCGTGCCGGTACTCAGCGTCGGGGTGAGCCTGTAGCTTGTAGCCCTCGCCCGCCGCGTCAGAAAACGCCTGCTCAAGCTTGCTTTGCTGCGATACGATCGTGAACGGATCGACCGCCGCCATATAGGCAAGCGTGCGCGGGATAGAGCGATCAAGCGGGAGCGCGATGTTGACCTGCTGACTATAGCCGATCCGCGACGCACCCGCTCCGTTGGTGAGCTGCCCGATAATGCCTGTGCCGGTGAGTACCCAGCGACCTGCCTGCAACACCGTGCGGTCGTCGGGCTTGAGCACAGTCGTGCCGTCATCAATCGCGAGTGAGCTTGCGTCAAACGTGAAAAGGCCTAGCTCGCCAGCGAGGAACGTATCGCCGTCTGCGATGAGCGCTGTCGGGATGGCGCGAAGATCGGTTGCAGTCTCGACCTGCGCCAGATTGCCCGGAAAGGTTACGTTGACAGCAGCCACACCCGGCTCCCTGAATAGGCATAGACTCAGGGTATTTTAGGCGATTACGGGCTGTGCTATATCCTTCTTGAGGGAGTCGGCATGAAGCGGTTCGTTGTTCTATGCTCTTTGGCAGCGCCAGCGTCTGCGCAGGTCACGAACTGCCAGCTTTATCCTAACGCCGTCTCTTGCCAAACCGCCCCGCAGTCTCGCCTTGATTGGTCGCTCGCTCAGCCTCGGGTTGATAGTGAGGCGGAGGCTGCCAACTCAATAGCAGCGCAACGCCACGCCGACCTAGCCGCAGCCGCACGCGCTAAGGCGGTTGGCAAGCTGGTAGCCGATGGCCGCTGCGATGATGCCCGCAAGCTAGCTTTACGTGGCGGCGACTTCGCACTTGCACAGCAAGTTGCTGAGGCGTGCAAGTAAGTGCAGCACGGCCCTCTTTACATCGGCGCAGTCATGGCCGCGAGTACGGCGATACGCATCGGCTTCGTGAAAGCTATTCCGCCGTTCCGTCGCTTATCGGCGCGCCTCTGCTATGGCAGCGGTCGACAACTGGGGCGCTGCCATCGCGCCATAGCGAAGCAATTCCGCCAGGCGCGGTGAAATAGCGCTATCGCGAGTAAGCAATGGCACCGCCGCCTTCGCAGCCGCATAAGCCGGCAACTGCGCAGCTCCGACAATCAGCGATGGAATGTTTGACTGTTGCCAACGCCCTGCTGTGCCGCTGTCTGCGATCTCGCTCGGTAGAATGTCGGACGCCGGATCAGCTAAGTCTTGGTTGAGCGCTTCGCCGCGCGCGTAGCCGCGTCGGCGCACAGTATCGCTCGACTGCTTGACCGCTTGCGAATAGCCGGCGGGACTGATCCCGGCCTTACTGTTCGCTGATGCGCGCTCTACCTGGACGAGCCCCTTCCACCCTTGGTTGATAGATTGAAGCTCACCGGCATATTGCGGGTTCTGCCGCGCGGCTAAGCCATGAAGCGTATCGCGCACTGCTTGGAGAGCATCGCCCAAATCCTGCTGATCCGCATCTGGGGACGACGAAAAACGGCGCACGCGGTCACTCAGGCGGGTGTCGATCGCTTTCAGCGCATCGCCCCCTAGCTCGCCCCCGCCCTGCCAATAACGGCCGAGATCGTTCAGGATCGAGTTGAACTGCGTCACGCGCGACGGCGCAAGAGTCTGCGCGTCGGTGTGGATCGCAGACAGCTCGCTAAGAAACTGGTCGTCCCCCTGCACTCGTAGGTTCGGCAGCAAACTCTCGTACTTGGCAGACAGCTTATCACCAGCCCACTTTACCGCACCGCGCCCCGGCTTGATGTTGTCCGGCAGCTTCAAGCCGATCGGCTCCACGGCGCGGTTAATCGTCGCACGCGCGAAGTCGGACAGGGAGCGGTTCCGGTCGCTGACAATGTTGTCGCCTACAAACGGCGTGCTCACCGCGCGGTCCTCTGTGCGCGCAACACGCTCACCGAACTTCGTTCCCGTGGATCGCCCGTACTGCCCAGGCGTCACCTTGATCCCGGCGTTTACGAGCGATTTGATGCCGTCGTCCACCGCCGGCTCGGCAATAGACGATGCACCACGAAGCAGCGCGTGCGCGCCGTACCCGCCGATGCCTCCCACCGTGGCATCCACTGCAACGCCGAACGGGTCTTTCTTGTCACTGAGAAGCGCTCCGCCCGCCAAGCCTTGCACCAACGCACCGCCACGAAGCGCGCCAAGCGGTGCGGACGCTACAGCTTCACCGCCGAACCGCCCGATGCCGCGAAGCGTGTCCAAGCCCTTCACAGGCGGCGCAAACGCACCCTCAAGGTCATTCTTACCTGCCAGCCCGACACTCTTACCTGCACTGAGCAGGTCGTCGCCCCATTGACCGCCGCCCACGAGATCACCTGCGGCGTTTAGTCCCGACACAGCCCAATCAGCCGCGTGGTCAAGCACGTTGGCAGCACCTTCGCCCGCCCCACGCATTAGCTCACCCACACCGGTTCCCACATCCTGCACAAGCGAGGTTTCGGGGTCGACTTTTTCGCGCGGCTTTACCCCGCTCTGATCGACCGGATAGTTGGCAGCGACACCCGCCTGCTGCCGCGCAAACGCCTGCAATTCGTCGGGCGTCGCATCATCGGGTCCTTCGACCTCAAACGTGCGCTTACCATCGGGCGTCGTGATCTGATAGCGGGCCATCAGCGCACCCGCACGATCTTGAACTGGGACATACGGTCGGCTTTCGGTTGCGGTTTATCGGGCGTGTAGGTGCGGGCGACCCGGTCAGGATTAGCAGAAGCGTCTCGTGCATATCCTCGATAGCTTTCGGCTGTCTGATTATACGCATCGCGGTACGCTTTGTAGCTTTGGTAAGCCGCTCGAACCATGTTCTTCCGCTGAGTAGGGTTCAACCGTTCGCCACTAAGTGCTTTGTTGTAAGCGTTCCTAACTGTATCAGAGACACCACCTGCATTTTGCGCGGTTGCAAACTCCCCTTCGCGTACAGTCGACTCAGCATCGAGTGATTTCATGAACGAGAATATCACTGCAATGTCGTCTTGTGCTGTAGCCTTTGGGTTGAGCGCTAAAGAGCGCAAAGCTTGAAACTGCGTCCGTGCTTTCTTGAAGGTTTTGACTTCAGGCAGCGAGTCGAATTCCTTCCGAAGAGAGCCTTCGCTCTTTCGCGTTTCGGGAGAAGCGCCCTGTTCCGAGCGATCAGCAGGGCCACCAGGAATAGGCTCTAGCCGATCGCCGCTGTAACGATAACCGCTTGGTGCAGCCGTCTGCTTTGGACGCCCCATGATGACGCTCGGAGTGCCGGATTGCTGGCGCTGTCCGCCGGCCGGTAGACCCTCCACCATTGTACGGATTGTGGTCTGCCCCCGAGCGAGATTGCGGCGAACCTGCGCAGCCGCAGCGCGCAACCCTTCCTCTTTTGACCCGAACTTGCGATAGCCTCCGGTGCGCGGGTCGGTGAGATTACCGGGATTGTTGTTACGATCCGCCAATGACCCGCGCCCGCCTTCGGAGAGCGTGAGCGCGCGTGCGATCGTCATGGGATCAAGCCCGCTGATGTCGCCATCTGCCGGCACACGGAGCGCCTGAGCCATGCCTGCGATCTTACCGTCAACCGCAGCGTCGGTGTTGTCGCCTCCGTTGCGAGCGCGAGGCGTCCAGCCGTATTGCGTGCGCCCGGTTACTGCCTCACCCCCGCCAGATGCGGGCGCGCTTCCGCCGCTTGGTGCGCCATAGACCGGCGTTGCTGAGCCGCCATCCACGCGCACCAACATCCCGCCCTCGGGCACGGCCTGGTATTTCGGCTCAGCCGGATTTTCCGCAATTATGCCGTCACCGGAGTAGCGGCGCGATCCCGGCGCAAGCGTGTACGGCTCTGCCGCCTTCATGCGCGCTGCCAGTGCCGCCTTGCCGCGGGCGGAAAGCTCATACTGCGCATCAAGCCCGGCGTCGGACCAATCGTTGTTTGCGATTTCCTCGGGTGTGAAACCAGCCTGCGCGAGGATTGGAGCTGCCACGGCTGCGCGCTGTTCCGGCGGGAGCGCCTTCAACTGCGGGTGCAGCGTACCGATTGTATCAATCTCGCGCTGGAACTGCCCGAGCTGATCTTCGCGCAAGCCACCTAGCGCGCGAGCGAAGTCGAAATCGCCGCCTAGTGCCGCTTCGCGCTGTGCACCAGCATAGTCACCACCCCGCGCCTGCTGCGCCAGCGTCACACGAGATTGATCCTGCTGCTGTGTCCGGTTGAACGCGTACTGATCCTGCGCGGCTCGCTGCTGCGCAATCTGTGCTCGCTGGCGTTCGAGCACCAACTGCTGTTCGCGCGTTGCTTCCTCACCGTAGGTCTGAAGCGCACGGAGGCCAGTGTTGAAATCGATCGCCATCAGCCGCCGAAGCCTCCTGCGTAGCTCGACGCTAGGTTGGTCAGCGCGCGATCACCGCTTTTGATAAGGTTGGACCAAATAGCCCCGTTCATCAGCGCAGCATTGCCGCGGGTGTCTGCGAGCGTCTGATTGGCCTGGTTGTTGGCCTGCACCGTTTGCGTGGCTACGCCAGACACGTTGCCGATCGCGCTGTTACCAGTCTGAATGAGCGTGTTGAGGTTGCCGAGATACTGCTGCTGGTTCTGATCGGCCAGCGCCATGCCTTTGCGTTGCAGAGCTTTCAGCGTGGCGCCACTATCGCCCATGCCTGAGGCGTAGGCGTTGGCATTCACCGCGCCCAGTCCGGTATTAAGCAGGTCCTGATACCCGGTCGACGCCCGGTAAGTGCCGAGTGCGGCCGATGCAGCCTGACCACCAAACGGGTTGCCCGTCATCTCATAGGACTGGCCTTCGTGCCCTGCCTGCCCGTAAGTCGGTTGCGCACCCTGCCCAATCCCGAGCAAGCCTGAGTAAAGCGATGCTGCTGAATTGCCCCGATCAATATTTGGCTGGTTGAGACCGGTGATGAACTGCCGGTTCTCGTTGTTGGCAGCGATAATCTTGTCGGTAGTCTGCGCCTGAATTTTGGCGGCTTTCTTCGTTGCCTTGCCTTGGATGACAGACCCGATGATGTCACCGAACAACGACATGGCAGCGTCCTTATAGCCGATTAGGCATAGTTTGTAGGATTGTCCCCGGTCCTCACTGTTCCTGCAACGTCCGCGGGCGCACGAAGCCCGGCCGTGTCGGACCGTCTCCACCGTCTGACGTGCCTGTCTCAGGTATCTGAACCGCGCCTACGACGTGCGTGTCACCCGTCTGCGTGGGAGGCTCGGCAGTGACGAGATATGTCACGGTCCCGCCGTCGCGCTCGGGATCGCTGTAGGACACATAATCTACGTCACCAGGGCCGCTCGCAGCGATGGCTGCGCCTGCAACGGGCACGCCAACCGGAGCACCGCTGGGTTGCGGATAGTAGCGCGTGTGAGCGGCAATGGTGATTGTCGACGGCGTAGCGGTAAGCACGCTGGCGGGTTCGATGTAGCTGCTCTGTAACGACGTTTCGCGCTGCTGCGCGGCGTTAGCTACGGCGGTGTCGTCTGCTGCCCCCTGCGCTGCCGCTGCGGCCTCGTTCGCGGCTTTGGTGGCATCGTCTAGATTTTGGATCGCGAGCTGTATCTCGGGAAGCTGCGCAATCTGATTGATTGCCTCGGTTACGTTTCCGTTATTGTCGTTGATCAGACGGACGAACCACGCGGCGGGCCGGCCGTCCTTATCTACGATCGCCTGAGACTGTTGCAGGATCGCCGTCTTGACGAACGGCCGCGCCATTAGGCCCAAGCCTCCTCTGCCATCATGCCCGAGAAGCGCACGCGAACGTCTGTAACACAGCTAAGCTCGAACGTGCGGACCGGCTGGTCGGGCCGTCCTAACCGCCACAGAATGCCAACGTCGAACGGCGCGCGCACGTCGATCTTATCGTAGTAGGCCGGGTAGTCGTCCTGCCCGTCCTTCCAGCGAAGTCGCACCAGCGTGTCAGCCGACGCGCCTACGCCGATTGAGACGCTATCGTTGCGAGGCGGCTTGCCCTGGATCGGCACCGTGCACGACACAGCCCGCTCGAACACTACGCCATCATCGGTGGTTGCGTTTGGATCGACGCGCCACAGCCGGCCGTCTACGTCGGATGCTGCGATTGTGTCGCCGTTGACCTGATAGCCGTAGCCTACAGGCCACGTGAACTCGCTCCAAGCCTGCGTTGCCGCATCATAGGCAAAGCGACCCTGCCCCGGTATGGTGAGGACGTAGAAGCTGTGCCCGTCGACGCCGAACGTCCATGCTGAGCATGGTGCGACAGCTTTTCGGATGCGCTCGGCTATCCCGCTATCACTGATGACCTGCGGAACGGATGAGGCGCGGTAGACTTGATAATCGTCGCCCACCCAGACAAGCGTGTTATCGAAGCGTCGGACAGCATCACGGTAGAGACATCCGCGTTCGAAGTTGCGGCCCGAGGCACGCTGAAACGGTGCGTCCTGATCGCCGGTCGGTTGCCATACCTCGACGTTCTCTTGCCCGAATATCCAGAACTCGTCACCGAGCCGGCGCACGGCCACGGCTTTGTCGGGCAGGCTTTCGGCGGTAGCGAAGTTAAGCGCGTCGATTGCTGTTTCGCCGGGCACGAGCCAATAGAAGCGACCCGTTGACTGCAACAGGATTGCGTAGCCATTGAGCTGGTCCACGTCCTGCACCGCGGCAAACACAGGTGCGTCGTCGGGCAGCGTGAGCGGCGCGATCGTGTCGGTGTACCGGTAGGCAAGACTGCCGCCCACGATCACCGTGGCGAAGGGGGTGGATGCAATGGCGACGGGATCGCTACCAGGAATACCGCCCTTGCTGACCTCGTTGGTGTAGAGGGTAGAGCCTGCCACTGTGAGGCGCTCGCCCGTCGACGTGCGGTAATGCACGCCGCGGATGATGGATTTTAGATCGCCTAGCTTGGCTAATCCGGGCCGCTGAATGCGCAGCGTGTTGTCGGGGCTGATCCCGCTCTGGTCCTTTTCCAGATACATGTTGCGTAGAATGACCTCAGGCACCAGCCCGTCGCTGCGCTTGTAAGAGCCGATACCAAGCGGGATGATAGGCATCAGCCGAGCACTTCCTCAGTCTGCGCGACGATAGACGCAGCGCCGGTGCCGGCGATCGTCTGTTGCAGCATTACGTAGTGGCCAGCGGGCACAATGTAGCGCAACGCAGCGGTGTTGCTGGTGGTCAGCGCCAGCGTGACGGACACACCCACGCCGCTAGTCGCCTCTACCACGTCGCGCACGGTCGTGGGCGGGTTGCTGGCATCACTGAGTAACCGCACAGTCGTGCTAGATGTGCCTGCCAACAGCGGGTTCGTCACCTGCGCCTTAACCGCATAGCTGCACTCGACCGCCTTAGTGGCGCTGGGCTGGAATGCGGTGCCGATCGCGCGCGTAGGCGTGGAAGGCGTCACAGTGCCTAAGCCGGCGGGGCCGGTCGCACCCGTAGCGCCTTGCGGTCCAGTAGCCCCGGTGGCTCCAGTCGGGCCGGCTACTCCTTGTGCGCCTGTGTCACCCTTCGCCCCCTGCGCGCCAGTTGCGCCCGTAGGACCAACAGCGCCAGCCGCGCCAGTGTCACCCTTAACGCCAGCCGGTCCCGTAGCGCCTTGAACACCGACATCTCCCTTTGCGCCGGTGGAGCCTTGGATGCCCTGTGCGCCCGTGGCTCCTGGGTCGCCCTTGGGTCCGGCAGGGCCTTGCGGACCAGTCTGCCCGACAACAGCCTTGGCGAACTCGCCATCCATGTACGTCTTGGCGTCAGTAGCCGACGTGAACCCGCTGCCATCTTTGCGCGCGTACTCACCATAGACGAGCTGTGCGAGGCGGGTGCCGCTCAGCGTGAAGATGTGGACACGATCGCCGTCTAGCACCGTCGTGAGCGACCGTGCGGGCTGTGCCGCTAAGCCGTCCATCTGGATCGCGTCGTTCTCGAACCATACGCGTGTCGTCATGCCTCGTACCCGTCTGGATAGAACTCAGGGCTGAACTCCACCAGTGTCATAGGTACGCTGGCCGTCAGCATGATCTTAGCGCCATTATTGAAGAAGCTGTTGCGCACGGGAAATTTGAAATCGACTCTGATCTTTTCCTCAACGCCAGGCTGCGCGGTGATGGCCATATTCTTACCGCCAAGCTCAATGACGCCCGCCATGAACGACACACGCAGGACACCACCCACCTTATCCGGTACGACACGGATATCGCTGCTGTTGAAGAACGTGTCATAGAGCGCGTGCGGGCGCACTAACTTAGCGGTGTTGTCCCATGGTGCCCAATCGGTGAATGGACGGTTCAAACGACTGTTCGCCGCGGATGCCGATAGATCGCGCATCATCTGCGTAGGCGTGCCTGCAACCAGTGACACCGTTACGCCAGCGTTATAGTCGTTGTCGGTGTAGTCGATGAACCCGCCACCATATTCGCTGAACTCGCGGTTGTGAGCCGCCAGCGCCGCGTCGATGTCAGCTTGCGATGCACCGGGAGTGATGGCGAGGCCCGTCATCTCTGCTCTCCTACACCTGAGACGTGGGGGTCATGATCATGAAGTTATCCAATTCCATACGGATAACTGCCGATATCAAGCTTCATATAGCCGATGTTGCAAATCTTACCCGCGCCGGAACGGTTAGCGTCAGTTCCTTTTTGACCGTAGAAACGAAGGGTCAGTGGCAGCGCCAGATTAGTAAACTCGGGTAACTGCGCTTGAACCACGCGCAGCACGTACCCCCCGCCGGTCTGGTCATAAACGCTTGACGCATTGGAAAACGGCTGGTCAGCAATTGCAATCTCAGCGCCATTATACAGCAGCGCTAGACGGCAACTAGTGCTCGGCTGCGTGGCAGGTAAAATGATCGGAGCCGACAGGGTGACTGTCTGCCGTGATAGCCTACGCAGCGCCCCGGTGTCTGTAATCTGCGTGTCAATGTAACTGTCGGCGTTCGTGCCGATAGTCAGATCGATAGATCGCCCACCTGTGATGTATGTCGTGGTGTTCTCGGCCAGCGTGGCATTCGTCGCGCTAAATCCAGCAAGCGTGCCGGCTGAATATGTCGCGAAGTTGCCATTCGGAACGAGATTGGGGGTCGTGACATTAAACGTCGGCGCGCGAGGAAAGCGCATCTCAACGCCGCTGTCGAACAAGCCCAGCATCAAGCTCGTGATGTTGGCATGGCCTAGCACGGAAGGGTGAACTTCGGTTGCAGCCGTGCTGGCATACCAAGTTGCCGGTTTACCTGCGGCCAGGAATAGCGTTTCAGCGGGAATGATCGTAGCGTTCTTTAAAGCCGCAAGACGACGTGCGTTTTCTGAACTCACTGCCCCGTTGTTGCTGCCGTAAATAGGCCATTGCTCCATCACTACCACACCGGCCTTCATGTGCCATGACTGTATAGTGTCGAGCGTTGCCAGCATCTGAGCCAGCGTGGTTCCGTTGAAGCCGAAATCATAGATAATCAGATCGACTTGTCCGGTAGAGCCAAGTCCCGAAGGGTAATAGCCTTGCCCGACGTTGGGACTACCAAGCGCGTGCGCCGGTATCGTGCCGCCCACACCGGTATTATAGACGATGACAGTTCGCCCGTTAGTGCCCGTTTTTACGGTTTCAGTAACGCCATATCCGCCCGTAGCGGCATTGTAATTGTATCGGTGTACCCACGTGAAAGCGGGATAGCGCGCAACTAACGCGTCGATAAACTGCGCTGACCATCCCTTGCCCGGCGATCCGCCCCCGTAGGTTGAGGTGCTGTCACCAGCGATTAAGATGTTCACGTTGGAGTTTGCATCGCCCAACCGCTTTTTGACGTTGAAGAAGGCGGATACACTTTCGTGCCCTAGCAACGAACGCGCCACAGGATCAGGTGCCGTAACACCTGCTGCATCAATCCCTGCTTGAAACAACGCTTTTTGAGTAGGAGTAAGGTTACGGATGTCGAGCGCCATCAGACGGCTCCCAGCACGAGGGTAAAGCTGTCGCTACCGTCCAACGACACGACAGAAGCGTCAGAGCCGTCCAAGGACAATGCGAGAAGGGGAGCCGATCCCGGTGGACTGTAGGGCGGCGCATATTGCCCCGACGCGACAGGCCACCCCTGTTGTAGCCCGTAAGCTTTAGGCAGAACCATTAGGAGAGGTTCGAGTACAGGCCGGTGACAGCCGAGTTGTTGGGATTGTATAGCCGCACGGAGGCGTTCTGACCGATGACGACACCCGTGGTTCCCGATGTCGTGCGGGTCGCTACATCACGCCACGTCACGCCGTCAGAGCCGAGCGATTGCAGCGTCACACTGGTGCCGGTGAACTGCGCGTCCCACAGGTAGGAGCCGCCAGCGACGCCCGTAACAGGCGTCGTGGTTGACCCAGTGGTCGGGTTAGCCGACGTGCCCGTCTGTGCGGTCAGGCTCTGGTTACTCGCAAGCTGGTAAGTCTGCGGTCCCGACGCCTGCCCTGCCGTCTTGGACGCTAGATTGCCGTCCACGATATAGACAGGCACCGCGTTCTGATCGTTCAAACCAACCATCAGCAATATACTCCCGGAACGGCTTGGCGCGGCGCGCTGTATCGATGGGTGAGTGTGACGAGGTAGCGGTTGGCTTGGCGCATCGTCCCCGCGCCGACATCAGCACCGAATATGTCGGCTATCTCCAGTGCGAGAACCGCCGCCAGCCCCTCGGGATCGTCACCAGAGCGCGGGGCCGTGGTGTCGAGCTGCAAAGCCTCGATCGCCACCCACTCACGCTCGGTGCCGTCGTAAATCCATGTCTCGACGTTCCCGCCGACTTCATCCTTGATCTGAGCCACTGCTCCGTCACGCGGCGGGCGGGCGTCCATGCCTGCGCGCTCCTCGTTGTACGGGCGAGGTTCACCGTAGCTCGTCACCATTGCAGGGAGCGTTACGGTGATCAGCGCTGAGGTGCGGATAATACGCTCGTTCTCACGCGCTACGTAATCTGTGAGCGGCACGACATCAGTCAGCCGCCCAAGCGCACCAGCGGCGATCCAAGAGCCGTAAAGCCCCTGGAGCGCCGCCAGCGTGTCGGTTTGGTCCGCCACACGGGGTTCACGCCCTGCCGCAAGCCTACCCAGCTTGCGAAGCGCGCTATTCACGATAAGGCGGCACGTCGCCACTTACTTCGTGGCCTCGTCCAGCTTCGAACGCAGCGTCGCCGCGGATGCGTTCTTGTTATAGCGTACGCCGAGCGCGTCCAAATGGCTGCGCAGTTCGGCCATCTCGGCCTCATCGTCAGCGGTGTTGAGATCGTCTTCATCGGCCGTCCCCACCTCAAACATCGGATTATTGCGGATGTTCTCGGCCCACGGCAGACCCTGATACGCCAGGTCGCCAGGAACGCGGGTAGGCTCGCCCTTCACGAAGCGCAGACCACCCTCGGTGATGATCTGCGCCTCGGGCGAACCGTCCCCGAGCCACGTTGCGGTAAAGTCGGTCACTGTGCCCTCCTTACGCCGGGTTTTCGATCACGCCGGAAAGTTCCGCCATGATCGTGCCCGTTGCGTTCGTGGTGGCTCCACCGATCGTCAGGATGACGGTGGTAAAGCCCGCATTGTTGAAGTCGCGACCCTTGAAGTCGAGAGCGTTAGCCGCACCCGCCGTCGCGGCCGACGTTGCCGGGAAATACCGGGTCGGGTCGCCAGCATCGCCGAGCGCAATCGTCACGCCAGCGCCGAGTGCATCCCACTTCATCGCGCCCGAGCGGACGAGGAAGTTGCGATGCACGCGGAACATGCGAACCGTGTCACCCGAAGCAATTGCACCCGTTGACTGAGTGCCAAGCGTGAACGTACCGCGCGCATTCTGGAGCGAGCGCCCGTCACCGGTCGGACCCGACACCGGATAGGTCGGCGGGGTCATCTGGAGGCTATTGAAAGTTGCCATGTCTGAGGCTCCTTAGACGAGGGCCGGGACGGCGGTGATCGACGTGACCATGCCGTACTGCGCACCACCGAAGCTGGTCTTGGCGATGCCACGAAGCTCCTCCACGGCCATGCCGGGGCGGAACTCATAGTCTTCCTGCCGATCTTCACGGACCTGCGTGCGCTGGCCGTAGCCGACGCAAATGGCCGACTGGCCGCACAGGAAGCCCATTGCGAGGTCGGCGCTGGACCCACCCGCACCGGGCAGCAGCAACAGGCTGTCGATCTCCGGCACTTCGCGGATCACGACGCCCAGGTACATCAGATCGCCGTCCTGAAAGAGTGGGTTGCTGTCGACGCCACCAGCCTCACGCGGACGCGACGAGGTGTTGATCTGCACGATCGTCGGGTCCTGCGAGAGCACCGAGAACTCACGGCTCCCCACGAAGTAGACGAACCACTCGCGACCCGCCGTCATGTCCGACTTGTACGGGCGGATGTTGGTGGTAAAGCCCGTCGTGCTGGCGGTCGGGATTGACTGGCCGGCGTTCTTGGCGATCGTCTTGAGCAGACGAACGTGCGCTGCCGACGACTGACCCGACGTGGTGTTGACGTTGCCGAGCGAGGTTGCCCAGTTGCCCGACGAACCGTTCGAACGCGCATTGCCGAACACGATGCGGTCGCTGTTGTTGGCGAGATAGGTGTTGCGCTGCGATGCGGTCGACAGCGAGTAAAGCACCTGACTATCGGTGCCAGGCAGGCCCTTGGTGTCGAGCGTGCCGGGAACGATGATCGACGCCATCGCAAGGATCGCTTCGTCGCGCAGCAGCTCGGACGACCATTGGCGAAGCTGCGTCTTGGACGCGTTCCACATATCGATCGCGGTGCGGAACGTGGTGCTCTTGGGGAGCTTCACGCCCTGCCTGATCCAGTTGACCGTCACCTTCGTGTTGGCGAGGCCTAGATCGACCTCATTGCCCTTGAGGATTTCCGACCCGCGAACGCCGCGCCCCTGAATGCGCTGCACCAGCGGGAAATTGACCGTATCGCCGGCTTGGGAAACGAGGGTGTAATCCAGCCGGATGATCGACGTGTCTTCGGTGCCCATGTACGGCTTGAGGCCGGACTCGCGGACGTATTCGTAGGTTAGCTTGGTGGCCCACTCCTGACGCTCAAGCGCAGTGGCCAGTTGAACTTCTGCCATGTCTTACTTCCCAATCATGGAAGCGAGAAAGCCGTCCCGTTCGCCCTGCGGAGTCACGCGCGAAGCGTCGGTACGCTCCGATGCGATTGACCGCGGGGGTGCAGTAGGCTTTGCCGCCGGTTGAACGACAGCGGCCACGGGGACCGCCTCAACGGGCGCGATCTGCGCTGCTATGTCGGGGTTCTTGGCGATGTAATCACGAACGTAATCGTCCATGCTTCGATTGCCGATGTCCGACAGTAGCGCGTCACGCTTGTGCTGCTGGACAATCCAGTCGACGGGATCGGCTTCTCGCATGTAACCAGCGGCGAACGTCGGGTCCTGCTGTGCGCGCTGCTGCGCCCACTGAACCGCGGCATCCACCGTGTCGGCCCCATGCTCCTTCCGTGCGAAGCGGTCGCTAATTGCGAAACGCTCCTGGATACGGCCTGTCTCGATGCGCTGCTCAAGCTGGGCCGCATATCCCTGCGGATCGTCAAAGGGGTCGATCTCAGGACGCCGCTGCTGCTCGCGTTCGCGAGCCTCATAAGCTTCCAGCCGGCGCTTCAACTCGCGAGCCTCATCACGCTTATCAAGGAACGTCGCCAGCGGAACGTGCTGGGCCTCCTTGGGCGCTTCAGGCTCGGGCGTCAGCTCAGGGACGAACTCCGGTTCTGGCTCGGGTTCCGGCTGTACCGGCTCCTCTACCACTTCCTCGACAGGCGCAGTTTCAGGCTCGGCAACAACCGGCTCTTCTTCTGCAATCATCCCGCCTAGAAAGTCCTGATCCGCCATCTCGACTCCTCCTCGCCTGTCTCGTCGGCGACCTACGCAGCGCCCGTGCACCGGCGGCGTGGAGGGAGTTTTCGAGTTCCCCCGCTCGAACACCGCAATTAAGCATAGCGGCGGGACTATTGTCCGAAGCGGGGTAGAGCGTGGTCAAGCGGTCGCGGGTGTTTCCTGCAAGTGATTTGGCAGCAATGCGTCGAGTGCAGATTTTTCCGTTTCCACGCCGATCTGCTGCGCGCGTGCGCCGGCCAATGCCGCCTGCGCATTCTTGTGGTTGGTGTCAGCCGCTACCTGCTCACCAGTCTGCTGCTGCTTCTGTTCAAGCGCCTGCGTGAGTTGCTGAACCTGCTGCGTTAGCTGCTGGACCTGGTTCTGCTGCTGCTCGTCGCGGCCCTTTTTGATGAGTTCGAGGATGCGCGTCTTGTCGGCAATCGGTGATGCTTCCACCATCAGTTCGAACGCGGGCGTATATACCGTTTCAAGCCCGCCAGCCTGCCCGACTAGCTGGACAAGCTCTGCCCACACTTCCTGCGCCAGCGTGGCGGTGTCCTGCACCGTGTCGAGGATTATATCGACATCCATCTCGGCAAGGCGATTGTTGTAGCTTACCACACCCATTGCCGGCACCATCGCGGTCATCGGCTGACCGTCCGGCCCTGCGACCTGCTGCGGCTGCATCACCATACCCATCTGCGGCTCATTAACCTTGAGCCATTCGGGTGCCCGCACGTCGTCGCTGATGCGGATGAACATCTCGTCCGTCCAGAACTGACGCGCCCTCGCCCACATCTGGCGATAAACCCGTAGCTCCCAATTGTTCAGCCGCCCGATCGGCCGCGCCAGCTCGGTAAGCCCTGCCTGCTGCGACACCAGCCGCGCGCGTCCAGACTGCGATCCTGCCTCATTACGCCCGAGCACCGCAGGCGTTGGCCCCATGCGCTCGATCTCGGCTTTCGCCTCTTGATTGCGCACCATGTTGGCCTGCGTCAAATCGCTGGTCTGCACGATCGACCAACCCATCGGCAACACGCCGTCTGCTTTGGCCGCTTCCTGACGGGCGATTTCGCTGTCGACCGGATTACCACCACTGTTCACGTCGTACTGAACCTGGCGGCTGTTCATCAGGTGCAACGAGCGCGACCGGCTGGCGTTGATCTCGTCCTGGATCGGCATCATGTCGTCAACGATGCCGTAGCGGCCGTTGTCTAGGTCGACGTAGCACGATGTGGCTTCAATCGGGTTGGTGGGCTGACCCTTCTCATCAACGTAGGGTGACGGCCCGTATTCAAGGTGCCCGCCAGCGATGTAAACGATGCGCTTCCACTCGCCATCCTCAATTGCGTACTCCTCGCAAAGCAGCAGACGACGACGACGCGTGTTGATCCAGCCCATGCCCTGATCGCCCCGGTCCTCGAACGTCTCTGAGAACATCGTCTCGCCCTGTGGGTTCATCGGGTCGCCGATCTTGCCCAGCCGGTCAGCCCAGCGCTTACGGATCATGTCGGCGTCGACCCACTTCGCGATGCCCATGTAGCGTGCGTCTAGGAAGTCGTGACGCCGGCTATACGGGTCGCAGTAGAACTCCTCCCACCTGATCTGCGTGGGGCTAATTTCGTCTCCGTCCATCTCCACAATGACAGCGCCCGCGCCTTCAATGAAATGGTTCTCACCGACGTTCAGCTTGACGTTGGCGAAGTCGGCCTTGTCAGCGATGAACCGCAACACCTTCGTGACGACATCGGCGCTATCCTGATCCTGTGGATTGCGCGGATATGCCTGCGGGTCGCTGCGGGCCTGCTCCAGCACGCCAAGGATGCCATTGACGGCAGGGCGCACCCGGTTCGTGTAGATCGCCGGCTGAGCGCGTAGCCGCAGCGTATTGCGCACCTCGCTAGTAAGCTGACCGGGGCCGTCGTAATACTCCCGCGCCTTCTTGGACTTGCTGCGTCGGCCGTTCGGATCAGATCGCGCCTCTTCCGCCCTACGCCGTAGCTCCTCGATACGTGGCGGCGTGCCCTTGATGTATTCGGGCAGCGTTTGCGTCTCGCCAGTGATGGCGATACCGTCGCGGTTCTCGTCTTCCAAGCGTTCAAGCATAGCGACGGGAATTGTCGGTTACGTCAACCCCAGGCGCTAGTGCCGTTGGCCTGTTTACGCGGGCGGTAGTCACCGGGCCGCGGACTATTCGAAGGCACGACTTGCCGCACAATAGCGGGATGCATGTCGTCCAGTGCACGTCCGATCAACGAAGCGGTGTCCACATCATCGTCATGCTTGCCGGCGGGGAACATCAGGTACTCGCTGATGTCTGCGCCCGGCTCGAACCGCACCTTGCCCATTGCAGCACGAGCTTGAAACCCACGGGCGCGCGTCGGCTTGTCGCTGATGCTGGACAACCACTCCAAGCGGCAGAACACTTTACGCTCCACCATACGACGGCGCAGCATCGGCTCAATCGCCTTTTGGATCACACCCGCCTCACCGAACCATGCCAGCGGCTTGTGCTTTTCGATCAGGTCGATCTTGCGGTCGATCCACACGTCGGACGTGGACTGCCCGCGCCACCCGTCGACGCGATAGATAATCCCGTCCTCATCAACGCCCCATATGCGGTGAACGGTGTAGTCACCGCCACCATCAGTCACAGCATAATCGCTGGTCCCGTACAGATTGAGCGGGGGTAGTTTGTCCCATTCCTTGAACCAGTCGCGCTGGAAGTAGGTGCCCTCGTCGGGCTGCGGTTGCTGCTGATAAAGTGCTGACCACTCACGCTGCCCTACCGTGTCGCGGATACGCTCCAACGCCGGTACGGGATACCATGCAGGCCACAGAGCCTCACCAGCCGCATTGATGGCGGGAAGCTCCAGTACGGTCCACTGATCGCCCTCCTGCTCCAGCAACCGCCCTGCGAGGTCGTCCTCGTGCCAGCGCGTCTGAATGAGCACGATCGCGCCGCCAGGCATCAAGCGCGTGTAAAGCGTCGAACGATACCAATCCCACACCAACTCCCGCCGTCGTTCGCTGTCGGCTTCCTCACGATCCTTGAACGGGTCGTCTATCAGCGCGATGTCGGCACCACGCCCGGTCACTGCCGTGCCAACACCAGCCGCCACATACGTTCCGCCGCGGTTCGTGTTCATGCGATTGGCGGCTTGACTATCTGGTGCAAGGCTGACCCCGCTGAACACCTGCGCGAACTCGGGCGCTGCGACGATGTTGCGCACGTTGCGGCCAAAGTCCGAAGCAAGGTCGCTGTTGTAGCTTGCTGCGATGATCTGCCGGCGCGGATTGCGCCCGAGACACCATGCCGGAAACCGCTTTGATGCCAGCTCCGACTTACCGTGCCGTGGCGGCATGAAGATCATGAGCCGATCGATCTCGCCCCGCTCCACCGCTTCTAAGTGCTCAGCAATGCGCTGGTGATGTCCTGCCGGTACGTAGGTCTCGTTCGTGTACTCAGTGAACGCGAGTAGCCGACGCCTCGCCAGTTGCTTCCTCAGTCCCTCCAGTTCGGCCAGCGAGGAAAGGAGCGACTGCCGATGTGAGACGCTGGATACGCTCTGCAAGCTCGTCATCGCTCATCTCGCTAGTGTCATCGGTGATGTTGAGGTTCACGTCCTTCGGCAACAGACTGGCGATCACCTTGAGGTACTGATCAGGCTTCTCGTCGCGGGTCTTCTGAATGGCCTCAACGCCGTGCTTGTTGAAGTCGTCGTGCAGCGCTTCAATGAACGCCTCGCCTAGCTTGTTGCGTGCGCCTTTGGGTCTGCCAGGCCCGCCATTATTGCCCGGTACAAATCGGCCCTTCTCATCCTGACGCGGAAGGTCGCTATCCATCACATAAACCAACTCGCTACGATGGCAGCAGACGCTACCCACGACGCGCGTCCAATCCACACGATTGCCATCGCAGCAGTCACAGCGCCTCGCCCATGCGGAGCGAACAGCTTGCGTAACTGGCGATCGTTTTCAGCGGCATTCGCAATCATTCCCAATTTCCGTACCCTCCAGTCCGCAAGCACGTCCCGAGGTCGAACCGGTCGTCCAAGTCCTCTATCCGCTCTTGTGCGTACCACCGCTTGCGAGCGCGTTTCACAGCAGCAGCGGGCGCGCGTTTAGGCATAGTCGGGCGATTGTACCTCGCACCGATCGTTTGTCGCCATCGCTCGATTGTAGCCCCACCTACCCCATAACGGACGCGGAGGCGTAGATTGCCTTCTATGCTAGCATATCGAGCAAAGTCCTCCGGGACCGGGAGAGTAGGGCGCGGCATTACAGCTCCACCTCGTGATTACGATATGCGCCTCTAGTGAACCGGCTGTTCCAAGAGTGTGTACGAGCGTTCCACATCACTTCTGCTCTCTGCCGCGCAATGGCCTCGCGGAGTTTGATGAGTTCGTTATCCTCGGTCATGCGTGGCCTCCGAACGATCCAGGAAACAGCCGCTCACGAAGCGCAAAGGCATCCCAGAGCGCATTGTGCTGCACCGCGCCGTCAAGCGTGGTTGGGTATGCGTCGACCCGCACGATGTCGAACTGCATTCGGGGTATCGCGGCCATCTGACCCGGCCCGGTAATCACGGCTTGGCACAGGTAGCGCACGTCATCGGGCCAGTCGGTGATTATGTACGGAACACTGCCGCTACGCGCGGCGAAGAAGTCCGCGATCAGCTTAGCCCCTTCCGCCTGGGTGACACGGTGCACATCGCGGCCAGCGGGAACATCATCCATGATCGGCCATACGTTCTCAGCCACCCACGGCCCGAGCTTCGCCGGTTCGGGATAGCGAAGATAGAGAGCGTCACCATCGGCGCGGACGAGAGCGAGGCTTAGCAACTCCCCGCCAAACTCGTTGAACTCGGTATCGAGAAAATACCTCATGCGTTCTCTCCCTTAGTAAGGGATTGCAAACCAAGACTTTCTTTCAGTTCGGCGGCAATCGCAGCGGCGATGTCCTTGCCATCTTGCGGGGGCGTCGTGCTGACATAGAACACGCCGATTGAGGTAGAGCGCTCCGTGGCTTCTACTACCATGATGGTTGCACACAAACCGGTGCACTCGTCGCAAATGCAAATCTTGTCAGGTCCGGCGACAAGCTTCTTTACCTCATGCTGCGTTTTCATGCAGAACGAACACCGTAGTACGTCACTCATGTGCCGTGCCTCCCGCTGCTAGAGTGAAGGCGTCGGCTTCGAGAACGCGGCCGCGCTTGATGGCGGTGAGGGCTGCGCGAACGTCCCAATCGCCATCTTTCTGACCATCGCGGGTCCCAGCTATGCTTTCCATCTCAAACCCGCCCTCAGCATCCATCGCATCCGCGACGATCCGCCTCGCTTCGATCAAATCAGGGTCTATCGGGTCTACTGGCTTAGGTAGATCGGATAGTAGTTCAGCAGCTTGTGGACCGACCATTGGGTGATCTGACGCGATTGTCAGGACATGACGCAGCATGTTAAACTTCGCGCGGTCCATCTCCATCCGCTGTGTTAGTTCCTCATTAGAGGGGGTGGAGGACTTGGCGGAGGTGACGTTGCGGATGCGCCAAGGCCCGCCTGACCAGCTCTCGCCGCCCACCTCGAAAATAGAGTACATATCATTCAAGACAGGCTCGACATGATAGTCGCCGTCCTGATCAATCTTCACAACTTTGACGCGAACAGTTCGCCCATCTTCAGTGTTGAAGGCTTCCAGCCGCTCAGACCAGTCAGGTTTACCCACGTGCCATCTCCCTATTTGCTATAGCAGAACTTGCGCGCAACACCAAAGCATTATGCAGATGCGCGCCAGTATTCTTCGATGTCCCAAGCAGATTGTCCGAAGTCCCACGGCTTCCACCGCCAAGCACTGACCTTGCGAGGTCCGTCCACGATCCCATTGCGAAAGCGGACATAGACCAGCGCATCTTGATCTCGTGGCGATCGGCCGTGGTTGATGTGGCGATCATGCTGCACGGCTCTGCGTCCGGCGCAGGATGTGCTGCACCAAGTCATTCGGCGTACTTGCAGCCGGTCGTGCCGATGCTGCCAGACGGCGCGGCATCCACTCAACCGGATTGCTGATCCGACGCGCCTGGCAGTCCAGCAGGGCTTCCAGCACCCGAGCGTCGGTGTTCTCTTTGCGCCAGCGGCCCACGATGGAGCGGGCGGCGCGATCATTCTGTCCCGAAGCGACCAAGAGGGCGACACCGATCTCCCAGATCAATGCAACCGTGTCAGTGGGCGGAACGCCTCCTTCGTTAGAAGGAGTATCTTGTTTCATTTGTTCTTGTGTGGTCCTTTGCTGGTCCTTTGCTGGTCCCTCTCGCTCTGCAATCTGCTGATATTTGTCGTAGTTACATACAGTTAGGATGGTCCCTGACTGGTCCCGATGCGCGCGGACCATTGAATGCGCTTCAAGCCGCTCAATGAACCGGCGCACACGCTTCTTGTCCCACTGAAACGCCGTGGCGAGAGCGCGATCGGATATGCTGATCTGCCCCCGCTCAAGAGTGACAACCTGCCCCTGCCCGCCTGTGCGACGGAGCGGCTTGTAGGCGGTGTGCTCAATGATCCACAGCCACGCGTCCTCATCGGCCATGGGATCGCGGCGCGGCTCGAAAGCCTCACAGTCGCGCCAGCCGCGATGGAGAGCTAACCACCCGCTCATGCGCGCACCGCCTGGAAACGAGTATAAAAGTGGCCGAAAGCGGTGCCGGTGCGGCCGTTGCGGCGCTTGGCGCACACAAACTCAAGCTGGTTCTCGACAGCGGCAATCGCCTGCTCCCAATCCAGCCGCTCAGGGCTGTCACGATCGGGCTCGGCTTGCCGTAAATAATATTCCTGTCGCACCAGGAACACGACGGCATCGGCGTCCTGCTCAATCTGCCCGCTGTCGCGAAGGTCAGAAAGCTGCGGCCGCTTGTCGGTGCGCTTCTCTACCTCACGGCTGAGCTGGGCGAGGGCAATGACTCCTACCCCAGCGTCCTTGGCGATTTGCTTGAGGCCGCGGCTGATCTCGCTGACCGTCTCGTAGGCGCTGCGCCCCTTACCGTCGATCGAGAGAAGCTGGAGGTAGTCGACCATCACCAGGTCAAGCTTCTGGCCCTTAGCGGCCATACGGCGGGCGTAGCGGCGCACGATCATCGCTAAGCGTCCGATCGTCAGCTTGCCGGTGTCCACGACGTTGAACGGCATATCCGCCAGCATCGCACCGGCCTGAGCTACGGCAGCGACCGTACGGCGGTCAGGCCGCTCACACAGGATGTCGTCAAGCGGGACACCGTTGTGCCCGTCAAAGGAGAGGTCAGCCGCCATACGGCCCGCCAATTCCTCGCCACCCATCTCAAGGCTCACGAACAGCACGCCGTGCCCCGCCTGGGCGGCCCCAAGGGCATAAGACAACGCCGTCGCGGTTTTACCCATGCCCGGCCGCGCTGCGAGGATCACAAGCTGCTTCGGGCGCACCGGCCCAAGCAGATCATCCATTGGCGCGACGATATGCGACTTGACACCTTGGGTGGGCTGCTCGAAGCTTTTAAGCAGGCGATTGACGCAATCGGCCCCGGTGATCTCCGTAGCGCTCGCACGGCCCTCTAACGCCGCGACAATGGCATGATCGGCAACGTCCGCGACGCTCTCTAGCGAAGTCTCAGCATCACCGGCCGCGGCGATGCTCTCGCTCAGACCTTCCACCAACCGACGCCGACGCGCAGTACGGGCGATCAGCCGTGCGCTTTCCAGCGCCGGGGTCGCGGCAGATGCCAGCGTGACTAGCTCTGCCAGAAACGCGTCACCGCCAATCTCACCGTAATTAGCATGGCCCACCAGCAGCGGGCGCAACGTCACCGGATTGGCGGCGCGCCCCTGCGAGTATTCAGACAACATGCACCCGAACACGTGCCCGAAAAACGGCTCATAGAAGTCCTCGGACTCAACGATGTCGGCAACTGCGTCGATGCGCTTGTTATCCATCGCCAGCGCGCCGAGCAGCAAGTACTCGGCGTCAACGGAGCGCGCCGGGCCGCTCATTCCATGCCGTCCGACAGCCGGGCCATAATCGGCTTGATGATCTCGCCAATTGGACGAGCCTCACCCGCATACGACCCTTCGATAGTCACCAGCACGCCGGTGATTGACTGATCGCGCTCGATAACAATGCGTTCGATGTAGCGATCGTCCGCCATGTCGAGCTTAGCGACCAACAGGTCGGTCAGCGGCTTTTCACGGTTCGCAATGTCAGACTGGTAGTTAAGCCCCAGTCGAATATTCAGCGCGATTGGGCGATGTACGGCCGGTGCGCCATAGGCGGCATACTGCGCCATCAGCTTCTCGCCCGCCTCGGCTTTCCAAGCCGTATAAGCCTTGCTTGCGAACCGCCGCTTGGTGCGGAAATCCGTCGCGAAACACGCGTTGACGCTTGGAGGCATGGGAAGATCGAACGTCATGCCGCCATCTTCTCAAGTTGAGCGCGGCTGAAATTCAGCATCTTGTACGCCGTTTCAGGCGTTGTGCCGTGCTTCCGGGCTGTGCGTTCGTAGAGGCGTTGAATACGGTCGTGCAGTCGCTCGCTACCCTCACGTGCGCCCATAGTTGGGTCTTCTGAGAAACGCTCGGCAATGCGCCGCCCGCGTTGATCGACGCGGGGCGCTTCGCCCGAACGAAGCATTTCGCCGCGCATTTTGTCGCACAGCCGGCGCGAAACAGTGTAGCCTTGCGCCCGCAGCGTCTCGCATACTGTGGTAGCAGACGCTTTCCTGAGCATGGATCGCAGCAAATCCTCAGTCGGCGTCATGCCTCCCTCCCCTTGCGTGTCTGTGCAGCCCTGTTGCGGGCGTAGCGTTGACCAGCCGGGAGAGCGGCAGCGACAAGAGCCGCTAGCTTTTCCTTGGCTTCCAAGCGGCGCTGTTCGGCGTTCGGCTCGGGCGCGATCGTGGCGAGGTCTTCGCGGTAGATCATGCGGGCGATGTCGCGGCGCAGGTTCATGCTGCCACCCGCGGCGTGCGAAGCTCTGCGATCTTGGCGAGGCGGCGGTCGATCAGCGCCTGCATGGACCGAAGCTCATGCTCCATGTCGAGCAGTTCCTGGTGCGTCTCGATACCGTCCAGCTCTGCGTCGATTGCCTTCTTGAGCAGCGCGCAAGTGGCAACCGAGAGCGGCGCTTCGTCGCTTGTGCACACAGCATCGCGAGGGACGATGCGCAGGCCGTACAGCGCCGCCACATCCGACAGTGCCGAGCCTTCAACCGCGTGCACGTCCCACAGCCGCTTAGCGTCCGTCGAGGCACCCGCCATGACATTGCTAAGCTGCTTAGTGGAGAGGTCCATCACATAGGCGAGAGCCTTGCCGGTGCCGAAAGCAGCCTGAGCGCGGGCGAGGCCGAGCGTCACGGACGTTTGGAAGTCCTGTTCCGACACCGTAGGCGCGACAGGAAGGACGTTGCTGCGCTGCATCATGCATTGCCTCCGTTGTGGACCGAATGAACCCCCTGCGAGAAACCGAAGCCTTCCAGGCCATTGCTGCGCGCATCATCGCGGAGCTTGCTTACGAGCTGCATTTTGCGGACCTGCTTGCGGAGGAAGCCGATACGGCACCAGCCGATGGTCAGGACGGTAGCGATGGCGAGCCAAGCGCCGATGACGTACAATGCAGTCATGCTTCCTCTCCTTGTGATGATGGGTTAGGCGGCGAGCCGCGTCCGGTTGGCGGTGCGAGCGATGGTCAGCAGCAGGTCGCGGAACGGCAGCGGTGTGGCGTTGCGGATGCGGGTCTTGTCTTTACCGCCGACCATCGCGACGACGCCGATGCGCCTAGCTTTCTCGTACCCGTAGCGCTCGACCATCCAGGCGGGGATGCGCTGCTCACCACGCGACCAGTTCAGCTCGGGCAGATCGACGCCGTGCGCGTAGAGCCACGTCGGCTTGCGACTGGAGTGGCCGTAGTGCCCCTGCTCGACGTAGCAGGTCCAGCCACCGATCATGTCAGCACGCTGCCAGCCCTCACCCCTGCCGGGACGGTTCAGATTGAAATGCGCCCAGGCGTGGCTGTCGGCTGGATGCTCCAGCACGCCGCCATGAAGCCGAACGCGCATCAGGGCGTTGGCAAAGCACCCATCATCGTCACCCAGCTTGAACTGATGTGGCTTACGGGTGCTGCCGTGCCAGAAGCGGCCCCATCGCTGACAAGGGGGATGTGCAACGATCGGGTGTGGGCCGGCATACCGGCGCGCATCACGCTGCTGATCCCAGGGATCGACACCCGGCAGGCCGAAGTAGCAGCCGTCCGTCTCGACGTAGAGAGCCGCGACCATGCCGCTCATTCTCCCTGTCCTTCCGTAGAGGGGGTAGTGGGAGCGTCGGGGATGGCGCACCAATGAGTGGCGCGGTGTATGTTGCTGCCGAGCCAGCTTGTGATCGGCGTCTTTTCGCGGCGAAACAGGTTGGAGCCGGGTTCCGTCTCCGTGTACTTTTGGAAGAAGTACGGATCGTACCGGTTGATTTCGTACTCGCCGTCCTCGCTGTTGCAATTCGTCGTGAGGAAATAGCTTCCATCACGCGGCGCGCTGGCGATGTCCTGCCACCCGCTCATTGTGTCACCGTCTGTGACTTGCGGGTGGGCTTGCGAAACGCGATGATGCGAGCGTGACGCTCGAACCACAGCGGGCGGTCGTCCTCGGGGAGCAGTTCCTCACGGTAGGAACCGTCCTGAATGCGCTCGATCAGACGCAACAGCTTGGCGGATGGGTGAAACCACTCCTTGTGCCGATGCGTCTCTGCCAGCATCCGGTGAATGCGCGCTTCGGTGCGGGGTCCGCCGTCAATCGAGCAGATCAGATGCAGGTCCAGCGGCGACCACTTCATCAAGTCGTCCAGCCGACGACCAACGTCGCGGGTTATGCCGATCTTAATCGGGCCATCGAAGCCGATGGGCTTGATGAAGTAGACGCGCTTCATGCTGCGCGGCCCCACGGCTCGATAGCTTCGAGCGTTGCGATCTGCTCATCTGTCAGACCTTCCAGCGGGCGCGTGCGCCAGCCGGTGGTCCGAAAGATGTGGATCGCGAGCGAGCGTGACGGGACGCGCGCCCGGTCTGGCTTGTCGCTAAGAAGCTGGCTGGCATACGGCAGCGAGATGCCCGTTGCGGTAGCCAGCGCTGTAGGGTTCTCCGGCTTCATCATGTCGCCTAGTTTGCATATCGCAAACACAAACACAAGCTCTTAGTTTGCGCTGCGCAAACGACGCGACGGGTCCGCTCCGGTACAAGCGGCGCGTGGCACACTCGCGACCAAAACGCTTCACTAACTGGTTCCTTCGCGAATGGCTGGAGGCGTTGAAGGTGCGCCAGGCCGATCTAGCCGAGAAAACGGAGCTTGGAAAAACGGCAGTTAGCTTGCTCATCAACGAGCGGCAGGACTATACACCGGTGATAATTCAGACAGTTGCCGATTTCCTCAACATTCGCCCGTTTGAGCTACTGATGCACCCTGACGACGCGATGCGGCTGCGCTCTATCCGTGAGGATGCGCTGCGCGTGGTTGCCAGTACTGGGGCTATGGCACCCACCCCCGCGAACGATGATCGCACGGGTACGGACGGCTGAGAAAAAGAGTTTGCTAACTGCAAACAAATAGGTTGACGGCAGTGTTTGCATAGTGCAAACCCATCTCCACAAGGCGGCATCAAGCCGTCAGGAGATGCCAGATGGCCCGCACAGCTACCCACTCCGAGATTGTCGACGCTTTCACCAAGGGTGCGATCATCGCATACCCTGAGCTGAGCGCGCGTCGCGGCTTGGTGCTGGCCAAGTATCACCGCGGTTTCATCTGGCATCGCCACGAGAGCGAGCCGCGCTCGGTCACCAAGCGTGAGCCGGCTGACGTGTATCTGGCCGCTGGCCGGGTTCCCTACACCGCTCGCCTCCACGGCTGAGCATCCAGCGCCTCGGTGATCCGGGGCGCACCTTCACCCATCACAGGAGCGAATAATGGCTTCTCAGGAAAACGATAACACTGGGCGCACACCTGGACCTTGGTCGGTTGCAGGCAAGGGCTATGGCTGGGATCACTTTGCAGCGATCGTCACGCCGACTGGTATCGTCGCCACTTGCCACATTGCGGCACTTTCGCGCTCGCACGAGCAGACTGCGGCAGATGCCCGGTTAATTGCCGCTGCGCCTGACCTTGAAGATGCCCTCCATAACCTCGTCGCGCGTTTTGCCGACACCGGGCACCACAACAGCATCGAGATGGCAGCCGCTCGCAAGGCTCTCGCCAAAGCGCAGGTGCCGGCATGAGCGCTCCTCAGACCTTCCCAA